>Ga0209025_1001871_pt1 | contig 24663 bp, 24 predicted proteins | sample AraplaMF_Col_mLB_FD_184256 | JGI IMG/M metagenome (GOLD analysis project Ga0209025, IMG submission 184256) | Arabidopsis root microbial communities from the University of North Carolina, USA - plate scrape MF_Col_mLB (SPAdes) (version 2) | ecosystem: Host-associated > Plants > Roots > Endosphere... | reverse complement strand
TACACCTGCAAGCTGCGCCCCTTCGCGCCGGCCCGGCCGGGCCGGCGCGATCAGCGTTCTCAACGGCACCGGAAACCTGTCAACGATGTCTCCGGTCTATAGTGTCAACGATCTCTCCGGTTGCACAAAAAACAACACCCGACCGATACTTCGATGAGACAGTAAGCCGGCCTATCCGAAGAGAGCCGGCGACAGCTCGCGGTCGGCGGCGGCGACCTCGCTGAGAACCTTGGCGAAGGCCGGACGGGCGGACAGGCGCTCGTACCAGGCGGCCAGCGCCGGGAACCCGTCCAGCCGCGGCCCGTGCAGCCGCAGCGCGAACAGCACGGTCATGAACAGGGCGATGTCGGCGACGGTTAGCGACTCGAAGAAGAACTCGCGGCCGGCCAGCCGGGCGTCCAGCCGGCGCCAATGGCCGCGCAGTGCGTCCTCGGCCTGGCGGGCGCCGGCCTCCTGCGTGTCGCGCCGGGCCGGGTCGGTCGGCTCGCTGCGATGCATCAGCGGCCGGACGTCCGGCATCACGATCTCGTCGGCCTCCAACTCGGCCAGGCGGCAGCGGGCGCGGCCGGCGGCGTCGCGCGGAAACAGCGGCGGCGTCGGATAAGCGTCCTCGAGATAGTCGAGGATCACGGTCGAATCGAACAGCGTGAGGCCGCCGTCGACCAGAACCGGCACCTGGCCCTTGGGGTTGGCGGCGATGACCGCCGGATGCTTCGGCCGGTAGCCCTCGGTCTGGGTGAAGGGCACCATGATCCGCTCATGCGCCAGTCCCTTCTCGGCCAGCGCGATCTCGACCTTGCGCGAGAACAGGCTCAGCGGCCCGGAATAGAGCGTGATCCCCATGATTCTTTCCCCGATGAACTGGATGCGAACATTAAGGGAACATCAAGCCGTCCGAAACGCCTGTGGCAGCAACGAAAAAAAGCCCGCGACCGTGTGGGCGGGCTTTCTCCAGTCCTGGGCGCGGCCGGCGGGCGGCCGCCCGTGCGGATCGATCAGGCCGCCTGGGCGGCGGCCTGGGCCTTGATGATGCGGTGCTTCAGGCCGCGCAGCTCGGCGTCCAGGGCCGAGTCCGGGGCGCCGGCGAGGTAGCCGTCGAGGCCGCCACGATGCTCGATGGTGCGGATGCCGTTGGTGGTCAGGCGCATGCGCACCGACACGCCGAGAACCTCCGAGACCAGCGAGGTGGTCTGCAGGTTCGGCAGGAAGCGCCGACGGGTCCTGTTCTTGGCGTGGCTGACATTGTTGCCACTCATCACGCCCTTGCCGGTCACCTGGCAGCGTCGCGCCATCGGTCTATCCTCGAAACACGGTCAAAAACAATTGCCCGGCATCGCTGCCGGGACGAGGGCGTTCGTATAAGGGGCCGCACGCCCGGCGTCAAGCCGAGAGTCGCGGCCCCGTCCCGCCCAGGCTACGCTCGCGGCGTGCTCCGGGTCACGATCACGTTCCAGGAGGCCGGCTTCAGCTTCGCCCGCAGCCGCTCGCCGTCGACCGAGACATCCGGGTTCGCCGCCGGCGCCACGGTGTCCGGCGCCTCCTTGGTGTTCACCGCCTTCAGGTTGGCGTGGTGGATCTCGGTCGCCTCCACCAGCCGGCGGTCGGCGCCCAGTCCGCGCAGCGTGACATCCAGGTCCATCGGGTCGGACAGGCTGCGGTTGAGGGCGAAGACCGTGGTGGTGCCGTCGGCCGGGTTGTCGACCACGGTGGCGTAGAGATACGGGATCTCCGGCCATGACTGGGCGGCATAGCCCGGCGATTCGACCTTGGCCTGCAGCACCCGGCCATGGCCGTGCCGGGCGGCCAGGGCGAAGGGGTGGAAGATGGTCTGGCGCCAGGCGGCGCCGCCGGTCTCGGTCATGATCGGGCCGATGACGTTGACCAACTGGGCGATGCAGGCGGTCTTCACCCGGTCGGCGTTGTTCATCAGGGCGATCAGGGCGCCGCCGACAATCAGCGCGTCCTCGGCGTTGTAGATCTCCTCGATCAGATGCGGCGCCTCGGGCCAGCCCGGCTTGCGCATATGCTCGATCTTGTGGGTCTTGTACCAGACGTTCCACTCGTCGAAGGACAGCATGATCTTCTTGCGCGACCGGCGCTTGGCCCCGACCGCGTCGCAGATCGCCGCCACCTCCTTGATGAAGGCGTCCATCAGCTCGATCACGCCGAAATACTCCGGCGCCGAATCGGCGTTGTTGTTGAAGTAGGTGTGCAGCGAGATGAAGTCGACCTGGTCGTAGCAGTGGTCCAGCACCTCGTATTCCCAGGCGCCATAGGTCGCCATGTTGCGATGGGACGAGCCGCAGGCGGCGAGCTGGATGGTCGGGTCGATCCAGCGCATCACCTTGGCCGTCTCCAGCGCCGTCCGGCCGTATTCCTCGGCGGTCTTGGCGCCGATCTGCCAGGGGCCGTCCATCTCGTTGCCCAGGCACCAGAACTTGACGTCGTGCGGCGCCTCATGGCCGTGCGACCGGCGCAGGTCCGACAGGGCCGAGCCGCCGGCATGGTTGCAGTATTCCAGGAAGCGGCGCGCCTCGTCCGGGCCGCGGGTGCCGAGATTGACGCCCAGCATCGGCTCGATCCCGGCGGCGCGGGCCCAGTCCATGAACTCGTTGGTGCCGAAGCGGTTGGTCTCGGTCGAGAACCAGGCCAGGTCGCGCCGCACCGGCCGCTGTTCCACTGGCCCGACCCCGTCCTCCCAGTTGTAGCCGGACAGGAAGTTGCCGCCGGGATAGCGGATGATGGTCGGTCCCAGCTCGCGGGTCAGCTCCAGCACGTCGCCGCGGAAGCCGTTGGCATCGGCGGTCGGGTGGCCGGGCTCGTAGATGCCGCCATAGACGCAGCGGCCCATATGCTCGACGAAGGCGCCAAAGACGCGGCGGTCGAGGTCGGAGAGGACGAAGTCGCGGTCGATGGTCAGCCGTGCGGAGATCATGGGTCGGCGGTCTCGATGGGGAGGTGGAAAGAGCGGCCGCGCCTTGGGGCGCGGCCGGAGCGGATCACTTGGCGTTGGCCAGCAGCTCGTTGACGCGGCTCTCGGCGTCGGCCAGGGCCTGGTCGACGGTCTTCTGGTTCTGGGCCGCGGCGTTGAACTCCTCGGTCAGGATCTCCTGCAGCCCGAACTGGCGCTTCACCGCCTGGGGCAGCGCGGTGCCGTCCTTGGTCAGGCTGACGATGTCCTTGCGGTGCGGCAGGTCGAGGAAGGCCTGGGACGTCGCCACCGAGGTGCGCACCGGCAGATGGCCGGTCCGGGCCCATTCGAAGTCGTTGTCCCACAGGAACTTCAGCACCTTGACCGCGGCCTTGCGCTTGGCGTCGTCGAGGCCGGCTTTCGGCACCACCCAGCTGTGGCCGTCGGCCCAGACCTTGGCGTTGCCGTACAGCTGCGGGAAGGGCACGACGGTATAGCCGTTGCTCAGCGCGCCGCCGGGCTTGGCCGCCTCCTCGTTGTAGCTGTCGATCAGCCAGGTGCCCATGATGTAGACGCCACCGTCGCCCTGGGCGAAGCCGGCCGTCGACGCGGCGTAATCCTGGTCCGTGGTGGTATCGCCGTTCTGGTAGATGGTCTTGAACAGCTCGACCGCGTTGCGGGCCTCGGGCGTCTGCAGCTTGATCTGGGTCGGGTCGGCGAAGAAGTCGGAGTTCTGCTGGTACAAGAGGGTGTAGAGCGTGCGGGCGTAGTTCGCCTGCTCGTTCACCGTCGCCTGGACGAAATAGGGCTTGCCGGTCTTCTCCTTGAACTGCTTGGCCTGGGCCAGCAGCTCCTCGGGCGACTTCGGCAGCACCGGCTTGCCGTCGTCGGACACGAGGCCGGCCTGCTTGAACAGGTTCAGGTTGATGTGCCAGAGCCAGGTGTGGGTGTCGAAGGGCAGGGCGTAGATCTTGCCGTCCTTGGTCACACCGGTCTTGGCCGCCTCGGTGAAGTCGGAGATGTCGATGCCGGCGGCCTTGAAGTCCTCGTCCAGCGGCTCCAGCAGATCGCGCGAGGCGTAGTCGCTGATCACCGCCTCATGCATGACCGAGATGGTCGGCGGGTCGTCCGAGCGCAGCCGGGCGGTCAGCTGGTCGTAGCCGGGCCATTCGACGATGTCGACCTTGACGTGGACGTCGGGGCTCTCGGCGTTGAACTTGTTGATCAGCGCCGTGATGATGCCGCACTCGCCATGCGCCTTGGAGACGTCGGTGACATCGGCGTAGTCGGCCTCGCAGGCGCCGAAGAAGCGCGACAGCGAGATCTCGGTCTTGTCCTGCGCCCAGACGGGGCCCGTGGCCAGGACCAGCCCGGCCAAGACCGGCCCAGTCAACGCCAAAGCAAAGCGGCTTCTCATGGCTCTCCCTCCTTGGTTCCGGCCGTTTCTGCCGCACGCCTCAGCGGACGGCGGCGCCGGCGACGGCCGTGACGATGTATTTCTGGAAGAACAGGTAGACGATCAGCACGGGCAGCCCGGCGAAGACCGACTGCGCCATCAGGTAGCCCAAGCCCTCGGACTGGGCGAAGTTGGTCTGGGTCGAGGCCAGGCCGACCGTCAGGGTGAACATCTCCGGCTTGGTCGCCGAGATCAGCGGCCACAGGTAGTCGTTCCAGGAGCTGAGGAAGGTGAAGATCCCCAGAGTCGCCTGGGCCGGCACGGTCAGCGGCAGCAGCACGCGCCAGAAGGTCTTGAAGCGCGAGGCGTTGTCCAGCAGCGCCGCCTCGTCCAGCTCCCTCGGGATCGCCTTGAAGTACTGCGTCATCAGGAAGACGCCGAACGGTGCCGACAGATGCGGCAGGATCAGCCCGAGATAGGAGTTGTGGATCTTCAGGTCGTTGAACATCTGGAAGCGGGCGATGATCACCGCCTGCTCCGGCACGGCCAGGCCGATCAGCACCAGCGCGAAGACGATGCCGCGGCCGGGGAACTGGGCGCGGGCGAAGCCGTAGCCGGCCAGCGACGCCAGCACCAGCACGCCAAGGGTCTGGCCCAGCGATACGACCACGCTGTTCAGCACCCAGCGGAACACGCCGGAATTGGCGAGGATGTCGGTGTAGTTCTTCAGCGTGTAGGGCGCCCGGAACAGCGTGCCGGTGTCGGTCATCAGCTCGCTGTTCGGCTTGAACGACAGGCCGGTGATCCAAGCCACCGGCACCACCCAGATCACGGCCAGCAGGATGACCGCCCACAGGATCAGCCGGTCGCCCAGGCTGCGGCCGACCATGCCCTGCCGCGGCTGGGCTGCGGTGATGGCGGTCATCCCTCGGCCCTCCGGCGGGTCAGCAGGTACTGCGCCATGGCGGCGATCAGCATCAGCCCGAACAGCACCTCGGACGCCGCGGCGGCGTAGCCCAGGTCCCAGTTGCGGAAGCCCTGCTCGTAGATGAACTGCACGATCGGGCGCGAGGCGTTGTTCGGCCCGCCCCGGGTCAGCAGGTAGGACTGCCCGAACAGCTGGAACTGGTACACGATCTCGATCACGGCCACGAGCACCACGGTCCGCCGGATCGAGGGCAGGGTGATATGCCGGAACGACCGCCAGCGGCCGGCGCTGTCCAGCGCCGCGGCCTCGTACAGCTCGCGCGGGATCTGCTGAAGGGCGGCCAGGAACAGCATCATCGGCAGGCCGATGCCCCACCACACCGTGGCCACGGCGATGCCGGGCAGCGCCAGGGACGGGTCGCTCAGGATCGGGATTGGCGCCTGGCCGAATGCGCCCAGCACATTGGTCAGCAGGCCGCGGTCCGGCAGGTACATCATCTTCCAGACGATGGTGACGATGGTGACCGACAGCACCGAGGTGGCGAAGAAGGTGGCGCGCAGCGCCGCGGCCATGCGGGTCGGCCGGTTCAGCGCCAGGGCCAGGACCAGGCCGATGGCGACGAAGGCCGGCACGGTCATCAGCACGAACAGCGCCGTGTTCCAGACCGCGCCGAGGAAGATCTTGTCGGCAAACAGCCGCTTGTAGTTGGCGAGGCCGGCATAGGCGCCGGTGCCGTCGAACATGTCGAACTTCTGCAGGCTGATCCAGATGCCGTCGAACAGCGGCCAGACCAGCAGCGCCAGATAGACGATCAGGAACGGCAGCACGAAGCCGACATTGCGCCAGTCCGGCCCGACCCGGGCACCGCCCAGGCGGCGCGTCCGTTCGATGGTGCGGCCGGTGGCGGTGGCGGTCACCATCCCCTCCTCACGCGGCGGCGTGGCGACCGACGCCGTCGGCGCCGAACAGGTGGACGGCGGCGGGGTCGATGCGCAGGGCGACTCGGTCCTCGACCGCGACGCCGCTCAAGCCCGCATCCTCGGCGATCAGGGTCGACCCGTCCTGCAGCCGGACATGGAGATGGGTGCGGTCGCCCAGCCGCTCGACCACCTCGACCGTGCCCAGGGTGCTGCCCTGGCCGTCGATCCGCACCGCCTCGGCCCGCAGGCCCAGCGTGATCGGCTGATGCGCCGGCAGCCCGTCGGCCGGCACCGGGGTGCGCAGCTCGGTCCCGTCCGGCAGGCGCAGCACGGCGCCGCCCTGCTCGCCCCCCCCCTGTCCGACAACCATGGCGTCGAGGAAGGTCATCGCCGGTACGCCGACGAAGCGGGCGACGAATTTGGTGGCGGGCCGGGTGTAGATCTCCATCGGGGTGCCGACCTGCTCGATCCGGCCCTCGTTCATCACCACGATCCGGTCGGCCAGCGTCATCGCCTCGACTTGGTCATGGGTGACGAAGATCATGGTGGCGCGCAGCCGGCGGTGCAGCCGCGCCAGCTCGACCCGGGTGCGCACGCGCAGTGCCGCGTCCAGGTTCGACAAGGGCTCGTCGAACAGGAAGGCCCGCGGCTCCTTGACGATGGCGCGGCCGATGGCGACGCGCTGGCGCTGGCCGCCGGACAGCTGGCCCGGCTTGCGCTGCAGCAGCTCCACGATCTCCAGCGTCCGGGCGGCGCCTTGGACGCGCTGGTCGATCTCCGGTTGCTTCAGGCCGATGTTGCGCAGCCCGAACGCCATGTTCTCGAAGATCGTCATATGGGGGTACAGGGCGTAGTGCTGGAACACCATCGCCACCCGGCGGGCGCCCGGCGGCAGGGTGTCGACGCGGGTGCCGGCGATGCGGATCTCGCCGCCGTCGACGCTCTCCAGCCCCGCGATCATGCGCAGCAGGGTGGACTTGCCGCAGCCGGACGGTCCCAGGAAGACCATGAACTCGCCCGACTCGACCGACAGCGACAGGCCGTCGAACACAGTGACCGGCCCGAAGCGCTTGCTGACATCCCGGATCTCGATGTCGGCCACCCCATTTCCTCCCCAATGGTATTATCATATGATTCGATCATCGGGGGGATCGACGGGTTTTGTCAACCGGCCCTTCCCCGGCCTGTTCGATAAAAAGGGACACGGGTGGAGACGGTCTGATGCTGGAACGGGAGATGGTCCTGGTCGGGACGATGAGCGCCCAGGTCTCGAACAGCCTGGGGATGCGCATCGTGTCCGGCGAGTTCCGGCCGAACGATGCGCTGCCGATCGAGAGCGAGCTGTGCCAGACCTACGGCGTCAGCCGGACCACGTTGCGCGAGGCGATCAAGAGCCTGGCCGGCAAGCGGCTGATCGAGGTGTCGCCCAAGACCGGCACCCGGGTGCTGCCCTTCGGCGAATGGAACCTCCTGGACCGCGACGTGCTGGCTTGGCGGCTGCAGGCGCAGTTCGACGCCAAGATCGTCGAGGACATCTTCGAGATGCGGATGTGCTTCGAGCCGCGGGCGTCGCACCTGGCGGCGCGTGACGGCACGGCCGAGGACCACGCCGCGATCGAGCGCCATTTCCACGAGCTGGCCCGCGCCTATGACGAGAAGCAGCCGGTGAAGGCATCGTCCGAGGCGGCGCTGGAGTTCCACTTGGCCATCATCACGGCGTCGCATAACGGCCTGTTCGTGACCATCGGCGCTGCGGTGAAGTCGGCGCTGCGGGTGTCGTCGGAGATGCTGCAGCGCCACGCCACCCGGCCCAGCGAGGACGTGGCGCTGCACGACGCGGTCCGCACCGCGATCATCGGCCGGCAGCCGGAAGCGGCCGCGGCGGCGATGGTGCGGCTGCTCGAGGCGTCGCATGCGAGGCTGCTGCCGCTGACGACGGAGCCGAAGAGGGCGTGAGGGGTCGCCGGACCTCAGTCCAGTAGAATGAGCAGCGGCGTCGCCCCGCTCAGAGACACCGCCCGGTTCACCTCAGTGTAGAGAACCAGGAGGCCGGGCTGATCGCGATTGACCCAGAGCCCGCCTAGCCGTGTGGGATTGGGCAAGGACAGGGTTGTCGGGGTCTTGCTCTCGAACCGGTAAAGGGTCCCAGGGGCAACCGCCCAGAAGCCGCGGGGCTTCGCCGCCGTCAGACCGTAGAACGGCTCGGTCATATCGAGCGGTTTGCCGCTCCCCTCCTCCGTCAGGGCCTTCTCGAACAGCTCGATGACCTTGCGGCCGCAGACTTTCAGGATGCGGCCATGCGCCCTCATGTGGATCAGCCCGACCGAAGCGACGACACATCCGGGCTCGTCGGTCGCCGGGACAAGTCCGGTGACCGGATCGCAGTCGCCGTTAAGCGGGCCGTCACAGAGACCCGGTCCGTCCCGCTGGTCGATGTCGCTCACCGTACGGGTCGAGAGATCCAGGACCTGCAGGCCGCCGCCCCATTCCCCGCGATTGTGGCCGATATACACGAGATCGCCCATGCCCAGGACGACGGGAGGCGCCAGGAAGGAACCTCGAAGCTCGCCGTGCAGCGACTGCCGCCGCCAGCCTCTGCGCTCGGAGATCTGCGCGAGGAGCGCATGCGGAGACAACACCAGCGGATCCGACTCGCTCGCAACCATGGCCAGCGGCATCTCCGGCAAGTCGAACGGTGGCGAGTCCCGGAACGAGCTGCCTGTCCAGGACGAGACGACGTATGTGCCGCCTGCCGCCCCCGGGAAGTCGGCGGATGGTCGGAGGCTCGTCGAGCGGAGAACCCAGAAGCCCCTGTCTGATGCGGTGATGTCGACGACCTGCGCCGCGAAATGCACCTGCCGGGAGCCGTCCGAAAGTCCGAATGACACCAACGCCCCAGTCACACCCGTCAGCCACAGCCGCCCACCATAGGCGAGCCCTTTGCTGATGCGATTCCTGAGCAAAGGGTCGCCGGGCGGCGGTGCAGGCTCGCCTGATGCGATCGGCGCTGCTTCGGCGGGGACCGATGGCTTCGGCGTCTGGTTGGTGCAGCCAGCCAGCACCAGGAGCAGGATGAGGATCGGGACAACACCCGAATCCAGCTTTCGAAGCCTGTCGCTCCACACGATGCCGCTCCCCAACGACGTCATGGCCTGCCGGCAGGATGGCACAGACCGGTGTGTCGCGCAGGAGGGGACTCGATTTGTCCCTAATACTGGCTGCGCTTCGCCGTGACGATGTGGATGATCCCGGGCGGATCCGAGATCCAGAAGCCGTCGAAGCCATCGGGCAGGGGCTCGATCTCGTCGCGGCGCGCCACCCCGGCGGTAGCGAAATGCTCGGCCGCCTTAGGAATGTCGTCGGCCACGATCTCCAGCCACAGCTCGGCCTGGCTGAGGGCGTCGACCCGGTCGATCCACAGCTGGTTGGCGCCGAATTCGAAACCGACGGCCGGCGGGTGGTTGTCCAGCGGCTTCAGGCCGATCACGTCGCGGTAGAAGCGGACCGTGGCGTCGTATTGGTGCGGCGGCACCTTCAGTGCGATGTTGCGGCCGCCGGCGAAGGTCGCGGTCATGGTCGTGTCCTCCGTTGGTCAGGCCGAGGCGATGCGCTGCTCGTATTCGCCCTCGAGCCGGGAATGTGTGAGGAAGAAGGGTTGCGGCACCCGGCCGTTCATCCGGTCGACCAGGATGCCGAGATGGGTGTGCCAGCCGCCGGCGACGCTCGCCATCTGGTCGGTCCCGAGGCGGCGATGGGTCACCACCAGCAGAATCTCCGCGCCCTGCGGCGTCAACTCGAAGGTCACCTCCGACTCGTTGCCGGACGGCTCGGGCCAGCTGTGGCTCAGCAGGCGCGGCGGCTCCCAGCGCGTCACCCGGGCGGTGAAGCTGGCGCCCTTCTCCAGCGACTTGTACTTGGCCGGGATCTCGTCCGGCAGCGGCGACAGCCCGGAATGGAGGAACTGCAGCTCCACCTGGCCGCCGGCGCGCGGCTCGACGGCGCCGGTGGCGAGCCAGGCGCCGCGCTTGTCCGAGTCCGTCAGATAGGCCCAGACCCGCTCGATCGGGCCCGGCAGCAGCCGCTCGAACCGGACCGCGCCGGGGGCGATGATGGTGCCGTACTCGCTCATGATATCTCTCCTGTGTCGGGGGCGGCGCGCAGCTGCCGCTCCAGCTCGTCCAGCCGGCCGCCCCAGAAGCGGCGGATGCGCCGCAGCCAGTCCTCCAGCGCCTCGAACCCCTGGGGGTCGAGCGTGTAGATGCGCCGCTGCGCCTCGGCCCGGACGGTGACCAGCCCGGCCTCCCGCAGCGTCTTGAGGTGCTGGGAGACCGCCGGCCCGCTCATCGCGAACTCGCCGGCGATCTCGCCGGCGCCGCGCTCCCCCGCCGCCAGCATCTCGACGATGCGGAGCCGGGTGGGGTCGGCAAGGGCGGCGAAGGCGTTCATGAGTCTTTTATGTAGCGTCAACTTAAATAAGTCAATTCTTAAATAATGAATCATCATCCCGTGCGCGCTGCGGCGCGGAGCGCCGCTGCGCAGACACGGGATCTCGCGCCGTCGTCGAATAGATCTCGGGTCTGCAGCGCATCACTTCGTGCTGCGCCGCGCCCGGGATGACGGAAAGAAAGAGAGGGAGGGGTTCCCTCAGGCCGCCGCGGCCGCGGGCTCTTCGACCAGGCGTCCGGGGGGCGCGCCCTCCTTCTCGATCCGCCAGCGGCGGTTGTGGAAGGCGGCGACCTTGGGGTCGTGCGAGATGGTCAGCCAGGTGGTGCCGGGCAGCCGGTCGCGCAGCAGCGCGAACATCCGCTGCTCGGCCGCCTCGTCCAGGGCGCTGGTCGCCTCGTCGAGGAACAGCCAGCCGGGCTTCGCCAGGACCGCCCGGGCCACCGCCAGGCGCTGCTGCTCGCCCGGCGACAGGCGGCGGGCCCAGTATTCCTCCTGCTCCAGCGCCGGCACCAGATGGCCGAGATCGACCGCGCGCAGCGCCTCGGTCGCGGCCTCGGCGGAGACCTCCTCGGGCTTGGCCGGATAGGCGACGGCGGCGTGCAGCGTGCCCAGCGGCAGATAGGGCCGCTGCGGCAGGAACAGCACCTTGGCGTCCTTCGGGATGCGGATCTGTGCCCGGCCGAACGGCCAGATCCCGGCCAAAGCGCGGAACAGCGTCGACTTGCCGGCGCCGGAGGGGCCGGTCAGCAGCAGCCGGTCGCCGGGGCGGACGGACAGGTCGCGGCCCTCGATCAGCGCCTGGCCGTCGGGCAAGGCGAGCTGGACCGAGTCGACGGCGAGGTCGGCGCGCGGCTCGGCCGCGACCGCGATCTCGGCCAAGCCCGCCTGGACCCTGGCGGCCTCCAGGCTATGGCGGAAACCGGTGAGGCGGTCGACGGTCGCCTTGTAGTCGGCCAGCGTGGAATAGGCGCTGACGAACCAGGACAGCGAATCCTGGACATTGCCGAAGGCCTGGATGACCTGGACGACGCCGCCCAACTCGATGGTCTTGGCGAAATATTGCGGGGCGACGAGGATGCCGGGAAATACGGCGGAGGCCTGGCCGTAGGCGGAGGTGAAGAAGCCGAGCTTCTTCGTCCGGGTCATCAGCTGGTAGTAGTTCTCCATCACCCCGCCGAACAGGCGAAGCAGCCCCTGCTTCTCGCTCGGCTCACCGCCATACAGTGCGATCGCCTCGGTGTTCTCGCGGAACCGGACCAGGCCGAAGCGGAAATTCGCCTCCCGCTTCTGCTGCAGGAAGCTCAACCGGATCAGCGGGCGGCCGATGAGATGGGTCAGGATGGTGCCGACGATGGCGTAGACGATGGCCGCCCACAGCATGAAATGCGGGATCGTGACGCTGCTGCCGCCCAGCAGCGGGATCGTCAACGGTGCCGCCAGCCCCCACAGGATCACGGCGAAGGAGAACAGGTTCACCACATTGCCCAGGAAGCTGAGGCTGAGGGTGAGGGTGCCGTCGACGAATTGCTGGACGTCCTCGGCGATGCGCTGGTCGGGATTGTCGGTTGCACCCGACGTCAATTGCTGGCGGTAGTAGGCCCGGTCGGCCAGCCATTCGTTGAGCAGGTGATCGGTCATCCAGCGCCGCCAGCGGATGCGCAGCCATTGCCCGAGATAGGTCGCGTAGACGCCGCGCAGGACGGACACGGTCGCCAAGCCGGCGAAGATCGCGATCTCGCGCCAGAACGCGGGCTGATTGTAGTCCTGCAGCGCCTGGTAGAAGCGGTTGTACCAGAAGCTGAACTGCACGCTCAGGAAGACGGCGCCCAGCGTGAAGGCGACGATCACCGCCAGCAGGCCGATCGCAGGCCACTTCTCCTTCGACCGCCAGAACGGCATCAGGAGGGCGAAGAAATCTTTCCAGAACCGGCGCGTGCTCTGCTTCATCGGGTGCGTCCGCCGCGCGGCGGATCCTCGGCTGCCACTGCAACCGTGATATCCCCCGCGGGCGGACCGCACCCGTGAATTTCACGTAAGTTTCCAGTAATCCTGGCGTTATCAGCGCAGGCCGGACAGGATTTTCTCCCGCTCCACCGTGCTCCAGGCGCCGGGCGGCAGGTCGCCGAGAACGAGCCCGCCGAGGGCGACGCGGACCAGGCGCAGCGTCGGGTGGCCGACCGCGGCCGTCATCCGCCGCACCTGGCGGTTGCGGCCCTCGGTCAGGGTCAGGCGCAGCCAGGCGGTCGGGATCGACTGCCGAACCCGGATCGGCGGGTCGCGCGGCGGCAGTTCGGGCTCCTCCGCCAGCCGCTCTACGCCGCAGGGGCGGGTCGGGCCGTCGGTCAGGGCGATGCCGCCGGCCAGGGCTGCCAGCACCTCCTCCACCGGGTCGCCCTCGACCTGGGCCAGATAGGTCCGGGGATGGCCGTGCTTCGGGTCCAGCAGGCGCTTGATCAGCGGCCCGTCATCGGTCAGCAGCAGCAGCCCCTCGCTGTCGGCATCGAGCCGCCCGGCGGCGTAGATGCCCGGCGGCAGGCCGAACTCGTTCAGGCCGCGCCAGCGCCCTTCCGGCGTGAACTGGCTTAGCACGCCGTAGGGCTTGTGGAAGACGACATAGCGGCACTGGTCCGGCTCCGGCGACGGACGCTTGCGCCGCTCCTCGCGCCAGCGCTCGCCCGGCTTGGCGGACACCGGCTTCGCTGTTCCAGTATCGGCACCGATCCGGCGCGACGAGGTCAGTGGCCCGCGCGTCCGGCGGCGCAGCGCCGGTGCCTCGGCCGGCTCGACGCGCTCCTCCGGCGCCGGGCCGCGTGGGCGGCCTCGCGGGCGCGGGGCGGCTTCGTCGGTCGGCTCCTCGCCGTCCCACAGCCATTCCGGTATGGCGGCGCGTGCAGCCTCCTGCGGCGTGGTCGCTTTCGACCGCGAGCCGTGCGGCTTGCCGGACGAGGGCCGCCGGCCGGCCGCAGCCGGACCGGACCGTTTGCCGCCGCGCGGCGCCTTCTCGTCGTCGGCCTTCGCGGCGGCGAGACGGGACGGCGTCTTGCCGGCGCGGGGCGGCCGGCGCTTCGGCGTCGCCTCCGGCTCATCCTGCCGGGCGCCACGGCCGCCGGGAGCGCGTGCGGTGCGGCGAGGCGCGCCTTGGGCGTCCTCTTGGTCCACCGCCTTGCCGCGGGTCGGCTTGCCCGGGCGGCGCTCGCCACGGGCCGGACGGTCGGTGCGGGATTCGGCTCGGGCGTCAGGCTTCGGGCCGCGGCCGCGCGGCGGGCGGCGTTCGTCGCTGCCGTCGCCCGAGGGCTTGCCGGGGCCGCGCGCGCGTCCGGCGCCGGGCTTCGGGGGGCGAGAGGGGCGGCTCATGCCGTCGCCTGCCGGCGCAGGAAGGCGGCCAGATGGTCGATCTCGGTGCGCATCGCCTCAACGTTGCCCGCCATGTGCAGACAGGCGTGGATCATGCCGCGCCACAGCCGGAATTCATGCGGCCGTCGCTCCACGGCCAGGCGATAGGCAAGCTGTTCACTGTCGGTCCTCAGGCAGTCGTATTCCGCCGCGGTCAGGTACAGCGGCGGCAGGTCGGCGAGATCGGCGTAGAGCGGCGCGGCCAGCGGCGTGCGCCGGTCGGTGCCGGCCGCGACGTAATGGCCCCAGAACCACTCCATCTCGGCGGTGGACAGGAAATAGCGGTTGTCGCCGCCATACGCCAGATGCGACGGCGTGTCGTGGTCGGGCGCGAACACGCCATAGACCAGCGCCGCCCCGCGCAGCGGCCGTTCGCCGGCGTCGCGCAGCACCAGCAGGGTGGCGAGCGCCAGGTTGGCGCCGGCGGAATCGCCTGCGATCACCAGCCGGTCGATGCCCCAGCCGCGGCCATGGGCGGCGAGCCAGCGCACCGCCGCGACGCAGTCCTCGAGCGGGGCCGGGAACGGATGCTCCGGCGCCAGCCGGTAGCCGATGCTGACCACCTTGAGGCCGGAGCGCTGCGCCAGCTCCCGGCACACCCCGTCATGGCTGTCCAGGTCGCACAGCACCCAGCCGCCGCCATGGATGTAGACGATGGCGGGCGAGGGGTCGGCCGTGCCGGGATCGTAGAAGCGTGCGGCGACCGGCCCCGCCGGGCCGGGCAGGGTACGGTCCTCGACCCGCGCCACGGCCGGCGCGCGCTCGTTCAGCAGCGGCAGCACCACGGCCATGCCGCGGCGCGCCTCGGCCGGCGACAGGCGCTCGGTCGGCGGTGTGTCCCCGGCAACAGCGGCGATCCGCTCCAGCATGATCGTGATCTGTGGGTCGACCGCCATGATCCGGCCTTCTTTACTTGATGAAACCGATCGCCGCCCGCGTGGTGGGAACCAATAGATCGATGCAGTGTTCGACCGCTGCGTCCCCCGCCTTGCAAGTCAACACATCGTTCAGCAGCACACGGCCGAAATTCCCGCAATCATGACCGGCGATCTCGAACACCTTGACCATGGTCTTGCCGGCGCTCAGCGGAGCCATGTCCACGGCCAGCTGGTCGACGATGACGCCCTTCGGATCGAACACCACGAGATCGAGCTGCAGGTTGCTGTAGCTCCGGTTGGTGCCGTTGTGCATGACCATGAAGGCCCGGCAGCCGTTGTTGCCGGGTTCGAGCTTGTTCAGCTCGATGTCGATCGCCTCCTTCGGCGCCGACTCGGCGGCGGGCTTGTCCTGCGCCAGGGCCGGAAAGGCGGCAATCGCGATAAAAACAGCGAAAAAACGTGCCGGGCGGACCCAGGCGAAACGGCGGATTTCAGCGGTTTGGCGGGACATTTGGCCTTCCGTCGGTCTGGACTCGCAGGGCCGGCCATGATACCCGCGCCCCTCGTGACCGCAATGAAATGCACTTGGGCGGTCGGTGTTCCCGGATTCGGTTCGAACATCCCGGGGCCCGATCGTCGGCGCAGAACGTTGCCCCGTCTCCCGGCGGCGTCGGACGGAGTGTGCCCGGATGGGCCCCGCTCGACGCGCCGACAAGGAGGTCGGGAATGACGTCGAAGGGCCTTCTTCTTCTGTCGATCGCGCTGGTGGGGGCTGCTGCCCTCGGCGGCGCCATCGCGATCGATTCTGCGCGCCCGACATCGCCGCCCGTCGTCGCCGTCGATCTCGCCGGGATCGCGGTCGAGCCCGCGCATGTGGTCGACCCGGCGGAGGCGGTGCGGCCGCAGCCGGCCGTCGCCACGACGCGGCGCCTGGCCGAGTTGACTCTCGCCCCTGATCCCGCACCGCACGCCGGCCCGCTGCAGGTCTTCTTCGGCTCCGCCTTCGCCGCGGTGCCGAACCTGGCCGGGCCGAAGCCGCCGCTCGACCCCTGGGCCGACGCCCTGCAGGAGGTGACGCGCCCGGCGCCGGAGCCGCAGGATGGGGAGCCGGTGCTGGTGCCGGTCAGCCTGCCCGGCCCCGGCGCCGAGGCCGCGCGGCTCGATCCGCCAACCCTCCTGGCCGACCCGCTGCCGGCGCCCGCCGGGCTGCCGGTGGCCACCCCGCCGGTACAGGCGACCACCGAGCCGCCCCTGGCCGCGGCTGAAGGCCTGGCCGACACGGCGCCGGTGGCGCCCGTCGCCGCTCCGGCGGCACAGCCCGGCACCGCGGCCTTGATCGATGTCGCGCCGAACGAGGCGAAACCCGTGGTCGTCGCCTCGCTGGCGCCGATGGCGGATCTGCTGGCCGACACCGCGGCCGCGTCGCCGGCGTCGATCGCCCCGGTGGCCGCGGTGGCGCCGGCGACCGCCGATCCCGTCCCATCCCAGCCTGCCATGCCCACCCTGTCCGGATCGGGGCAGGCGGTGGTCGCGGCCGATGCCGTGTCGACGGTGCAGCCCGCCGCGCCCGGTGCGGCGCCGGTCTGGGCCCGGTCGCGTTCCTCGTTGCTGCGGGTCGACCGGCCCGAGCCGGAAGAGACCGAGCGGCTGGATGTCGCCCTGGCCCGCGCCGTGTCGCTGATCGAGCCGGCGGGCGCCCCGTGGCTGCGCGATGCCGAGGCCGACGGCGCCGGCCGCCGCCTGACCGGCTGCGGCCCGGGCGACCTGGCCTGCACCATCTTCGTCTCCGCCCGCGGCACCGCGCTCGACCAGCCGTCGCCACTGCTGCGGCGGGCCGGGACGGCGCCGATGAGCATCGGCGGCGTGCCACTGCCGGCCGAGCCGGCCAAGGCCGAGCGCGCGCTGCGCTGCCTCGCCTTCACCGCTTATACCGAGGCCGGCAACCAGGGCACGCGCGGCATGGCGGCGGTGGTCTGGGTGGTGATGAACCGCATCGCCGTGGCCAATGATTTCGGCGACACCCCCTGCGAGGTGCTGGCCGATCCCGGCCAGTTCGAGCCGCTGTCGCGCCCGCGCTTCCGCGCCTTCGCCAAGGCCGTGCGCGCCGGCGCCATGCCGCAGTTCCCGCAGCCGCTCAGCGCCCAGGACGAGATCCTGCAGCGCACCGCGCGGCTGGTGGTCTGGCAGATGCTGGACGGCTATTTCGCCGACGACCCGACCGACGGCGCCCAGTACTTCTTCGCCCCGGCGGCGATGCGGGCGCTGGGCCGCGGCATGCCGGCCTGGACCAATCGCTTCCGCCGCACCGCCTCGATCGGCGACCACGTCTTCTACCGGCCGAAGCGCGGCGGCTGATCCGCGCCGTCCGGGGCGGCGAGGGGCTGGTCCGCCCGGCTGTCCGATCCACCTTATCTGCAGGCCGGACCGATCGCGCCGGCCTGCCCTGAAATGGTCACGAATCTTCCCTGGTCCCGGCCCTTCGGCCGACCTAGAACGGACCTGATGGCCGCCACCGATTCCGCCTCTCCGCCGCCCTCCCTCGGCTCGGTCCTCCTGGCCGTGGCGCCGCTGCTGTTCAGCGCCGCCATCATGATCATGGGCAACGGGCTGTTCGGCACTCTGGTCGCGGTCCGGATGGACCTCGACGGCTTCGATGTCGGCACCATCGGGCTGGTGCTGGCCTTCTATGCCGGCGGCTTCGCCCTCGGCACCCTGATCTGCCCGCGGATCGTGCTGCTGGTCGGCCATATCCGCACCTTCGCCGCCTTCGCCGCCATCGCCTCCGCCGCGGCGCTGTTTCACGCCCTCTGGGTCGACCCGATCGTCTGGGCGGCGCTGCGCCTGATCACCGGCATCAGCATGGCGGTGCTGTTCACCATCATCGAAAGCTGGCTGAACGCCCGCGCGGTGAACGCCGTGCGCGGCCGGGTGATGTCCTCCTACATGGCGGTGAACTACACCGCCTTCGGCCTGTCGCAGCCCTGGCTGACGATCATGGATCCGGCCAGCTTCGCCCTGTTCTCGGTGGTGGCGATGCTGATCTCGCTGTCGCTGGTGCCGCTGTCGCTGACCCCGGTCCAGACGCCGCCGGTGATCAAGGTCAAGCGCTTCGGCCTGCGCGCCCTGATCGCGATCTCGCCGCTCGGTGTCGCCGGCTGCGTCTCGGTCGGGCTGATCAGCGCCGCCTTCTCCGGCATGGGGCCGGTCTATGCCCGCACCATCGACCCGTCGCCGGACTGGATCGCCAGCTTCATGATGACGGCGATCTTCGCCGGCTTCCTGCTGCAGTATCCGGTCGGCCGGCTGTCCGACCGCTTCGACCGGCGCCAGGTGTTCCTCGGCATCACCATCGCGCTGGCCCTGATCAGCGCCGCGCTGGCGCTGTTCGGCGGCACCTCGATGACGCTGCTGCTGGTGCTGCTCGCCGCCTTCGGCGGGCTGTCCTACACCATCTATCCGCTCAGCCTCAGCCACGCGAACGACTTCATGACGCCGGAGCAGCTGGTGCCGGCCGCCGCCGGCCTGCTGCTGTGCTACGGCACCGGCGCGGTGGTCGGGCCGATCGCGGCGTCGCGGGTGATGCAGTTCCTGGGCCCGGACGGGCTGTTCGTCTGGACCGGCTCGGTCGCGGCGCTGCTGGCGCTGTTCACCGTCTACCGCATGACCCGCCGCGCCGCGAGGCCGAACCAGGAGCAGGGCAGCTTCGTCTCGGTGGCGCCGATGACCACGCCGGTGGCCGCCGAGCTCGATCCGCGCGCACCGGACGAAACGCCGCCCACCCTGCGCGACGCCGCCTGAGGGGAACCGCCATGCCGCTCGCCCGCCGCCGCCTGCTGACCATGCTTCCCGCCGTCGGCCTGGCGGCCGCGGGGATCGGCGGTGCGCGATGGGCGCGGGCGCAGGACCCGATGTTCTTCCGCATCGGCACCGGCACCACCGGCGGCACCTATTTCCCGATCGGCGGCATCATCGCCGGCGCCATCTCCGGCCCCCCGGGCCTGCCGCCCTGCGGCAGCGCCGGCGGCAGCTGCGGCGTTTCCGGGCTGATCGCCGTGGCCCAGGCCAGCGCCGGCTCGATCGACAACATCCGGCGGATCCAGAACGGTGAGTTCGATTCCGGCCTGGCCCAGTCCGACGTCGCCTTCGCCGCCTATGCCGGCGAGGGGCCGTTCGCCGGCGAGCCGCCGGTGACCAGCCTGCGCGCCATCGCCCATCTGTTCTCCGAATTCGTCCATGTCGTGGTGCCGGCGGACAGCCCGGTGCAGTCGGTGGCCGACCTCAAGGGCAAGCGCGTCTCGGTCGGCGCCGAAGGCTCCGGCACGATCTACGACATCCGCCTGATCCTGGCCGCCTACGGCCTGAAGCAGACCGACGTGACCGAGGTCTATGAGCGGCCGGAGCCGTCCGCCGACCTGCTGGCCGAAGGCGGGCTCGACGCCATGGTGATGACCGGCGGCCCGCCGCTCGGGGTGATCGCCGACCTGGCGCGGCGCCGCCCGATCCGGCTGCTGCCGATCGCGGGGCCGGGGGCCGAGGCGCTGATCGCCAAGGTGCCGTTCTTCGCCCAGGAGGCGATCCCCGCCGGCCTCTATGACGGCGTCGCCGCAGAGGTGCCGGCCCTGTCGGTCGGGGCGATCTGGCTGGTGGCGGAGCGGATCGCCGAGCCCACGGTCTACGAGATCACCCGCGCCCTGTGGCAGAAATCGACCCTGGACCTGCTCGCCGCGGGCCATCCGCGCGGCAAGGAGGTCTCGATCGACGGCGCCGCGCGCGGCCTCGGCGTGCCGCTGCATCCCGGCGCCGCCCGCTATTACGCCGAGCACGCGGTGCTGAGCCTGCCGACCCAGGCGAAGCCTTGAGCCGACGCCTTGTGGCGACGCCCGGCGGAGCGGACGTCGCCGCGCATTCATCCAGTTGAAATATGCCCAGTTGAAAAGGGCGGGCGGACCCCGTAGAACTTGCGGCACATCAGGAGTTGGGCACTGCCCGACGCCAACCTGCTTCCCGAGCAAGGTGGCGCCCCCGTGAGGGGGGATGTGGTCGAACCGACAACCAAACGGGTCCATCCACAGTTCGGTCCTGCCCACGACACGCGGAACAGAACCGAATGCCGATCAAGATTCCGAACGACCTGCCCGCCCGGTCCGTGCTCGAAGCGGAAGGGGTCATGGTCATGCTCGAGGCGCAGGCGGTGCGGCAGGACATCCGGCCGATGCGGATCGGCCTGCTGAACCTGATGCCGAACAAGGTCAAGACCGAGACCCAGTTCGCCCGGCTGCTCGGCGCCTCGCCGCTGCAGGTCGAGCTGACGCTGGTCAAGATGACCAACCACGTCCCGCGCAACACGCCCAGCGACCACATCCTGTCCTTCTACCGCGACTGGGAGGACGTCCGGACGGAGAAGTTCGACGGCTTCATCGTCACCGGCGCGCCGGTGGAGACCATGCCGTTCGAGCAGGTGACCTACTGGGACGAGCTGCGCCGAATCTTCGACTGGACGCAGACCAACGCCCATGGCTGCTTCAACATCTGCTGGGGCGCCCAGGCCGCCGTGCATCATTTCCACGGCGTCCCGAAATATGCGCTGCCGCGGAAGATGTTCGGCGTGTACCGCCACCGCATCATCGAGCCGGCCTCGCCCTATCTGCGCGGCTTCTCCGACGATTTCACCATTCCCGTGTCACGCTGGACCGAGACGCGGCGCGAGGACATCCCGGCCGAAAGCGGGATGAAGGTGCTGATGGAGTCGGACCAGGCCGGGCTGTGCCTGCTGGACGACCCGGCCCGCCGGTCGCTGCACATGTTCAATCATGTCGAGTACGACACCGACACGCTGGGCGACGAATACGCCCGCGACGTCGCCGCCGGCAAATCCATCGCCGTGCCGCACGATTATTTCCCGCAGAACGACCCGCGCCTGCGGCCCCAGAACCGGTGGCGCAGCCATGCCCATCTGCTGTTCGGCAACTGGATCAACCAGATCTACCAGACCACGCCCTACGAGGTCGGCGACATCGGCCGGTAAAGGGGGCGAAAGGGTGAGAACCGCGTTGCGCTCCCTGCCTCCTGTTTGTTCTATTTTTTATTGTCATCCTCGGGCTTGACCCGAGGATCCAGGGGCTTTCGAGTGCGGCCCTTGGCGGCCCCTGGATTGCCGGGTCAAGCCCGGCAATGACAATAGGGGATGGGCGAGCAATCCCTTGCCCCACGGCCCTACCGCTAGGGGTCTAGAACGTCAGCACCCAGGGCTCGGCCATCCCCGCCTCGACCCAGCGCCGCATTGCCGGCAGGGCCAGGACCGCGTCGGCATAGGCGCGGCAGGTGGGGTCGAGCGGCACCCGGTAGCGGTCGAATCGCAGCACGACCGGCGCATACATGCAGTCGGCCGCGCCGAAGGCGCCGAACAGGAACGGGCCCTCGGCGCCGGCCGCCTCGCGGCATTGCCGCCAGATCGCCGTGACACGGGCGATATCGGCCTCGGCCGCAGCGCTGCGGGCCTGATCCGGATCGACCGGTGCCAGGTCCATCGGCAGCTCGTTGCGCAGGCCGGTGAAGCCGCTGTGCATCTCGGCCGCGATCGAGCGCGCCAGCGCCCGGCGCGCCGGATCGCGCGGCCACAGCGCCAGGTCCGGGAAGCGCTCGGCCAGATATTCGAGGACCGCCAGGCTGTCCCAGACCGTAGTTCCGCCGTCGATCAGGGTCGGCACCTTGCCGCTCGGCGAATGCTGCAGGATCGCCTCCTTCGACCCGTCGCGATAGAGCGGGATCAGGATCTCCTCGAAGGCGATGCCGTGATGCGCTAGGGCCAGCCAGGGCCGCAGCGACCAGGAGGAGTAGCGCTTGTTGCCGATGACGAGGCGCATGGCGGTCCGATCCGGCTGAGGGGTTGGCAAGGGAAACGGGCTGGAGCATGGTGTGCCGCCCCGAGTTTCAGAACGCAAGAAGGCCTGCGCCGTGCTGCCGAATCTGGTCGATGCCGCCGAGGGAGAGACCGTCTCTCTGATCCCGCTCAGCAAGGCCGCGCTCGAAGGCTGGCGCGCCGCCGCGACGCCGGCGCAGCGGGCCTGGGCCGAGGCCAACGGCTTCGCCGCGGAATCGGGCCGCACCTTGGCGCTGCCGGGTGAGGGCGGCCGGGTCGACGCGATCCTGGTGGGACTCGATTCCGCGGCCGACCCCTGGGCCTTCGCCGGGCTGCCGACCGGGCTGCCGGTCGGCAGCTATGCGCTGGATGATTCGGCCGAGCCGGCGACCGCCACCGCCGCCGCCCTCGGCTGGGCGCTCGGCGGCTATCATTACGGCCGCTACAAGGGGCCGGAGCGGGTCTCGGCCAGGCTGGTCTGGCCGCGGGCCGCCGACCGCGCCGCGGTCGAGCGCACGGCCAGCGCCACCGCGCTGGTGCGCGACCTGGTCAACACCCCGGCCAACGACCTCGGCCCGGCCGAGCTGGCCGCGGCGGCCGAGGCGCTGGCCAGGGAGTTCGGCGCCCGCTTCAGCGTCATCACCGGCGACGAGCTGCTGACCCGCAACTACCCGATGATCCATGCCGTCGGCCGCGCCTCCAGCCGGGCGCCGCGGCTGATCGACATCACCTGGGGCGACCCCTCGGCGCCGAAGGTGACGCTGGTCGGCAAGGGCGTCGTCTTCGATTCGGGCGGCCTCGACCTCAAGGATGCCGGCAACATGCTGCTGATGAAGAAGGACATGGGCGGCGCCGCCCATGCCCTCGGCGTCGCCCGCATGGTGATGATGGCGCGCCTGCCGGTGCGGCTGCGCGTGCTGGTGCCGGCGGTCGAGAATGCGGTGTCCGGCGACGCCTTCCGGCCGATGGACGTGTACCGCAGCCGCAAGGGGCTGACGGTCGAGATCGGCAACACCGATGCCGAGGGGCGGCTGGTGCTGTGCGACGCGCTGGAGGAGGCGTCGTCCGAGACGCCGGAGATCATCGTCGACTTCGCCACCCTGACCGGCGCCGCCCGGGTGGCGCTGGGCACCGACGTGCCGGCGATGTTCTCGAATGACGACGCCACCGCCGACGCGTTGGCCGCGGCGTCGCGCCGGGTCGAGGACCCGCTGTGGCGCCTGCCGCTGTGGCAGCCCTACAACCGGCTGCTCAAATCCGGCATCGCCGACATCAACAACGCCCCCGACACGCGCTTCGGCGGGGCCATCACCGCGGCCCTGTTCCTCGAGCGCTTCGTCGCCCCGGGCGTGCCCTGGGTGCATATCGACCTCTATGCCTGGAACGCCGCCGACCGTCCGGGCCGGCCGAAGGGCGGCGAGGCGATGACAATGCGGGCCGTCTACGCCCTGCTGGAGGAGCGGTTTGGAGGCCGGCGCTGATTCGATCGACCGTATCGCCGTCGCCGGGGACGAAAGCGGCATGACCGTCGCGCTGACCTCGCTTCAGGCGCTGGAGCTGTGGCGCCATGCTCTGACCGCGGCGGTCCGGCGCGAGGCGCCGGACCTGTCGTCGCGGCAGATCGCGCTCCTGCTCACCATCTACCTGACCCCGGCGCCGCACACGGTGCGCGGCCTGTCCTCGACCCTGCAGATCTCCAAGCCGGCGGTGACGCGGGCGCTGGACCGGCTCGGCGAGCTCAGCCTGACCCGCCGCACCGTCGACCCGGCCGACCGGCGCAACGTGCTGATCGAGCGGACGGAAGAAGGCCAAGCCTATCTCGACGGCTTCGCCGACCTGGTGCGCCAGGCCGCCAGCATGATCGGGGTCGCGGCGTGACCGAACCGGATCGCAACCTGGTGCCGTGGCGGCCGGACCTGGCGGCCGAGAGCCTGCGCGGCGTCCATCCGGCGGAGCGCTACGCCGCCGGCACGCTGCACCAGGCGGTCCGCGGCATCGTGCCGATGCGCGCGGCGCCCGACGCGGCCCGCGGCCAGGCGACCGAGATGCTGCATGGCGAGACCATCACGGTCTACGAGATCAGGGACGGCTGGGCCTGGGGCCAGCTCTCGGCCGACGGCTATGTCGGCTATGTCGAGGCGGCGGCGCTGTCCGACCGGATCGCCGTGCCGACCCACCGGGTGCGGGCCTTCCGCGCCTTCCTCTATCCGGGGCCGGACTTCAAGCGCCCGCCGGTCCGTGCGCTGAGCTTCCGCAGCCCGGTCGAGGTTATCGAGTCGGAGAAGGGCTATGCCCGGATCCGCGAGGCCGGCGAGCCCGCCGGCTGGCTGCCGGAGGTGGCGCTCGGGGCGCTCGACGCGGTCGAGCCGGATGTGGTGGCGACGGCGCAGCGATTCCTCGGCGTGCCCTATCTCTGGGGCGGCCGCTCCAGCCTCGGCATCGACTGCTCGGGCCTGGCCCAGCTCGCCTGTGCCGCGGCCAGCCATGCCATCGAGCGCGACACCTACCGCCAGGTGCACACCGCCGCGACGCTGGTCGGGACCGATGAGAGCGCCGGGCTGCAACGCGGCGACCTGGTCTATTTCCCCGGCCATGTCGGGCTGATGGCCGACGGCGAGACCCTGATCCACGCCAATGTGCGCGCCGCCTGCGTCTCGCTCGACCCGGTGCGCGACGTCGCGGAACGGGTCGCGGCGGAGGAGGGAAAGGGTATCGTCGCGGTGCGCCGGTTCGGGCGGTAGGCCCGCCATTCCCGCGAAAGCGGGAATCTCTCTCCAGAGGGTGTGACGAGATCCCCGCTTTCGCGCTAGGGGATGTACATATCGCGTAGGGCCCAGCCAGCGGCCATGGTTTTGAGGATATCGAGGCCATGCTTGAAGGTGATGGGACCGGGGGGTTTGGCGGTTTTGGATCGAGAGCCATCCCATCCGCC
>Ga0209025_1001868_pt1 | contig 24674 bp, 19 predicted proteins | sample AraplaMF_Col_mLB_FD_184256 | JGI IMG/M metagenome (GOLD analysis project Ga0209025, IMG submission 184256) | Arabidopsis root microbial communities from the University of North Carolina, USA - plate scrape MF_Col_mLB (SPAdes) (version 2) | ecosystem: Host-associated > Plants > Roots > Endosphere... | reverse complement strand
CGGTCCGCAGCGCGGCCCGCGCCCCGGCCGGACCCGAAAGCTTCCGGTAAGATATGGGGCCTGCGCGCCATGGCGCACGTGTTCGTCGCGCCGTCACCTACCGCTGTCACCTACTCCTATCCGCTTCATGCAGCAATTGAACATCTACAACACGCTCGCGCGTGAAAAGCAGCCTCTCGTGCCTATCGAACCCGGCAAGGTCCGCATGTACGTGTGCGGCATGACCGTGTACGACTACTGCCACGTGGGCCACGCGCGCGTGATGGTGGTGTTCGACATGGTGCACCGCTGGCTGCGCGCCGCCGGGTACGAGGTGACGTACGTGCAGAACATCACCGATATCGACGACAAGATCATCCGCCGCGCCGCCGAGAACGGCGAGACCATCGGGCAGTTGACCACCCGTTTCATCCAGTACATGCATGAGGATGCGGCTGCGCTGGGCATTATCCGTCCGGATTACGAGCCCCGCGCCACGGAGTACGTGCCGCAGATGCTCAACATCATCGAGAAGCTGGAGGCCAAGGGGCTGGCGTACCACGCCGCCGACGGCGACGTGAATTACTCGGTGCGCAAGTTCCCGGGCTACGGCAAGTTGTCTGGCAAGTCGCTGGAAGACCTGCGCGCTGGCGAGCGCGTGAGCGCCAACGACGCCAAGCAGGATCCGCTCGATTTCGTGTTGTGGAAGTCCGCCAAGGCAAGCGAGCCGCCCGAAAGCAAGTGGGACTCCAAGTGGGGTAGCGGGCGTCCGGGCTGGCATATCGAGTGCTCGGCCATGAGCTGCACGCTGCTGGGCGAGCACTTCGACATCCACGGCGGTGGCGCGGACCTGCAGTTCCCGCACCACGAGAACGAGATTGCGCAGTCCGAGGGGGCCAGCGGCAAGCCGTTCGTCAATATGTGGATGCACAACGGCTTTGTGCGCGTGAACGACGAGAAGATGTCGAAGTCACTCGGCAATTTCTTCACGATCCGCGATGTGCTGAAGGAATACGATGCCGAAGTCGTGCGCTTCTTCATCCTGCGCGCGCACTATCGCAGCCCGCTGAACTACAGCGATGCGCACCTGGACGACGCCCGCCATGCTCTGACGCGCCTCTACACGGCACTCAAGGAATCGCAGCCCGGCGGCTGCGCCGTGGATTGGGAAGAAGCCCATGCGAAGCGCTTTGCCGATGCGATGAACGACGATTTCAACACGCCGATCGCCGTGTCCGTGCTGTTCGACCTGGCCAGCGAGGTCAATCGCACCAGTGGCGCCCACTCGGCCATGGCCGCGCGCCAGCTCAAGGCGTTGGCGGGCACGCTGGGCCTGCTGGAACGCGATCCGCATACCTTCCTGCAAGGTGGCAGCGTGGCGGGCGCGCTCAGCGGCGAGCAGATCGAAGCGCAGATCGCCGCACGCAAGGCCGCCAAGGCCGGGCGCAATTTCGCCGAAGCAGACCGCATCCGTGCCGAGCTGCTGGAGGCCGGCGTGGTGCTCGAAGACAAGCCGGGCGGCGCCACCGAGTGGAGGCGTGCTTGAACGCTGCCGCGCGCAAGCCAAAGACTGCCGCTACCGGTCCGGCACCTGCCGGAAAGGCCGCGGCCCGTCAGGCGCCGAAAGCGCCGGTCGCGAAGGCTGCCAGGCTGGCTGGCACGCGAGGCAAGCCAGCGCTGCCCGAAGCGGATGCCGTTCCGCTACCGGTCGAGACCGTCATCGACGCCGAGCGTCCCGCCTACTGGGACGAAGCCTGCGCCGACCTGATGAAGCGCGACCGCATCCTGCGCAAGATGATTCCGACGTACGGCCCCGCGCATCTGGTGTCGCGCGGCGATCCGTTCATCACGCTGGCGCGAGCCATCGTCGGCCAGCAGATCTCGGTCAAGGCTGCGCAATCCGTCTGGGACCGGCTCGCGGCGCTGTGTCCGCGTGTCACGCCCGCCCAGTTCCTGAAGGCGGGCACCGAGCAACTGGCTGGCTGCGGCTTGTCCAAGCGCAAGGCCGAGTACATCACCGATCTGGCCCAGCATTTCAAGTCGGGCAGTGTCCATGTCGACGATTGGGCTAGCATGGATGACGAGGCCGTGATCGCCGAGTTGACGCAGATCCGTGGCATTGGTCGCTGGACGGCGGAAATGTTCCTGATGTTCAACCTGACGCGTCCCAACGTGCTACCGCTCGACGACGTAGGATTGATCAACGCGATCTCGGCCAATTATTTCAGTGGCGAGCCGGTCACGCGCAGCGAAGCGCGCGAGGTGGCGGCCAACTGGGAGCCCTGGCGAACGGTTGCCACGTGGTACATGTGGCGTAGCCTTGATCCCTTACCCGTGACGTATTAGGCACCGGGTAAGCCCTTATTGTTGTAGTGACGGCGTTGATTTCTGCTAAAAGCGCATAAGAATCAACATATTGGGTGGCAGTAACCGGCAAATTTTCCGGTAGAATGCGCCCCTTCACAGACAGGTCCGCGCTTTATGAAAACTACCTTCCTGGATTTCGAGCAGCCGATTGCCGAGCTCGAGGCAAAAATCGAAGAACTGCGTTTCGTGCAGGACGATTCGGCTGTCGACATTTCCGAAGAGATTTCGCGGCTGGCTGGCAAGAGCCAGCAACTGACCAAGGATATTTACGCCAACCTGACCCCGTGGCAGGTTGCGCAGATTGCCCGCCACCCCCAGCGTCCTTACACGCTGGACTACGTGCGCGAGATCTTCACTGACTTCCACGAACTCCATGGCGACCGCGCATTTGCGGACGACCTGTCGATCGTTGGCGGCCTGGCCCGCTTCAACGGCCAGGCTTGCATGGTGATTGGCCACCAGAAGGGTCGTGACACGAAGGAGCGCGCGCTGCGCAACTTCGGTATGTCGAAGCCCGAGGGCTACCGCAAGGCCAAGCGCCTGATGGAACTGGCCGACAAGTTCGGCCTGCCGATCTTCACGTTCGTCGATACGCCGGGCGCATTCCCGGGCATCGACGCCGAAGAACGCGGCCAGTCCGAAGCCATCGGCCATAACCTCTTCGTGATGGCCGGCCTGCGTGTGCCGCTGATCGCGACGATCATTGGCGAAGGCGGCTCGGGCGGCGCACTGGCGATTGCCGTGGGCGACGTCGTGCAGATGACGCAGTTCGCCACGTACGCCGTGATCTCGCCGGAAGGCTGCGCGTCCATTCTCTGGAAGACGGCCGAGAAGGCACCGGAAGCTGCCGAGGCACTGGGCCTGACCGCGCATCGTCTGAAGGCGCTGGGTCTGATCGACAAGATCGTGAGCGAGCCGCTGGGCGGCGCGCACCGCGATCCGAAAGGCATGGCCGCCATGCTCAAGCGCTCGCTGGCCGAGTCGCTGCGTCAGTTCCAGGGCATGAGCGTCAAGGAACTGCAGGCGCGTCGCCACGAACGCCTGATGGCGTATGGCAAGTTCAAGGAAACCGGCGTCCAGGAATGACGTGAGCGTTGAACAATCTTTGACCGCGAAGGTCGCACAGGCTCTCCAGGCCGGTGCGGCCTTTGTTGTTTCTGGCGGTCCCTCGCCAGTGACGGTGGCCGTGGCGCTGTCAGGCGGCCGCGATTCCGTGGCGCTGCTCCACGCCACACGCGCCGCACTGGCCGAGTCGTTCCCACTCGTGCGTCTCGTCGCGCTGCATGTCCATCACGGACTGCAGGTGCAGGCCGATGCGTGGAGCGCGTTCTGCGAGCAACTCTGCGCTGGCTGGCAGGTGCCGCTTCTGACCGCACGCGTTGTGGTGGAAGCGAAAGCGGGTGAGGGCATCGAGGCTGCCGCGCGCCGTGCCCGCTACGCGGCGCTGGGACGCATGTGTCGCGAGCAGGGTGCCACGCTGCTGCTATTTGCCCATCATCGCGACGATCAGGTGGAAACGGTGCTGCTGCGCCTGTTTCGTGGAACCGGCGTGGCGGGCATGGCCGGCATGCCGGCGCGCCGGCCGCTCGACGCGCAGGGCGACGTGCAGTTGCTGCGTCCCTGGCTCGATGTGCCGCGCACGGATATCGAGGCGTATGGCGCGGCCGAGTCACTATCGTGGATCGATGACCCGTCCAATGCCGATACACGCTTCGCGCGCAATGCGCTGCGCGCCAAGCTTCCACTGCTACGCCAGGCGTTTCCTGGCCTCGATGGCAACGTGACGCAGGCCGCCGCGCATTTCGGGCAGGCCGCTGCCATGCTCGACGCGCAGGCAGCCAGCACGTTCGCGCACCTCGTCAAGTCCGGTCGCGACGCCGACACCCTTTCCGAACTCGAACTGTCTGGCCTGCGCGCCTTGCCATCGGAACATGCCGATGCAGTGCTGCGCCACTGGCTGCGTGACCTCGGCGCGCAGCCGCCCACTACCGCACGTCTGGCCGCGATGCGGGCCCAGTTGATCCAGCATGGCGGCGGCGAGCCGGCCATCGCGCACGACGGCCTCGTCCTGCGCCGCTTTCGCGATCGGGTGCTGGCCTGCCGTGCCGTGCCGGCCGAGACGCCCGCGCCGTTCCTGTTCGATTGGCGAGGCGAGTCTCGCATCGTGGTGCCAGCGTGGCGTGGCGAACTCCATATCACGCGCGATGACGATTTTGGTGTGCCGCAGGCGGTGATGGAGCAGCCGCTGCGCCTTGCCGCCAGGGCGGGCGGCGAGCGCATCGTGCTGCGGCCCGGCGGCCCGGCCCGCGCGCTCAAGCAGGCTTACCAGGAGGCGGGAGTCCCTGCCTGGCGTCGGACGTTTCTGCCCCTGCTTTGGAGCGGAACGGCTGCCGACGCGGTGCTCGTGATGGTCGCCGGCCTTGGTATGCAGCGGCGCTGGCCGGCAGACGCAGCAAGCGCGCCACGCTGGCGAGTGGAGTGGAAAGAACTGCCGTCCTTGCGCGCCGGACACGTCTTGTGAATCCTTCTTGTGAAAATTATTCACAAGAAAATTTGCAAATACGGGGCTTTTTCAGGGCTGTTTCCGGCCTCCGTGCCTTTACTGGCAAGCCCGGATCGTATATCTTCGACGGTTTGCACAACCGCTGGCGTCGATAGAAGATGGCTCTCATCGTTCACAAATACGGCGGCACTTCGATGGGTTCCACGGAACGCATCAAGAATGTCGCCAAGCGCGTAGCCAAGTGGCACCGCGCCGGTCACCGCGTAGTCGTGGTGCCTTCGGCCATGTCGGGCGAGACTAATCGCCTACTTGGGCTCGCCAAGGAAATTTCCGCGCAGCCGGACCCGCGCGAGCTGGACATGCTGGCCTCCACGGGCGAGCAGGCCAGCGTGGCACTGCTTGCCATCGCCATGCACGGCGAAGGCATCGATGCGGTCAGCTACACGGGGTGGCAGGTGCCGGTGAAGACCGACTCGGCCTACACCAAGGCCCGCATCGAATCGATCGATGACGAGCGCATCCTCGGTGACCTGGAGCAAGGCAAGGTGGTGGTCATCACCGGCTTCCAGGGTATCGACGACGACGGCAATATCACCACGCTGGGCCGTGGCGGTTCGGACACCTCGGCTGTGGCCATTGCCGCTGCCATCGAGGCTGACGAGTGCCTGATCTATACCGACGTGGATGGCGTGTACACGACCGATCCGCGCGTGGTCGAGGACGCCCGCCGACTGGACAAGATCACCTTCGAGGAAATGCTGGAAATGGCCAGCCTGGGCTCCAAGGTGCTGCAGATCCGCTCGGTGGAGTTCGCCGGCAAGTACCGCGTGAAGACGCGCGTGCTGTCGTCGCTGACCGACCCCCTGTTGCCGCTCGAGCAGGAAATGCACTCGGGCACGCTGATTACTTTTGAGGAAGATTCTGAAATGGAAGCAGCCGTCATCTCCGGCATCGCCTTTGCCCGCGACGAGGCCAAGATCACCGTGCTGGGCGTGCCTGACAAGCCGGGCATCGCCTACCAGATCCTGGGCCCGATCGCCGACGCCAATATCGACGTCGACATGATCATCCAGAACCAGTCCGTGGACGGCAAGACCGACTTCACGTTCACGGTGCCGCGCGGCGACTATCAACGCGCGCTGACGATCCTGAACGACAGCGTGAAGGCCCATATCGGCGCGGCCAATATCTCGGGCGACCCGAAGGTGTCGAAGGTCTCGGTGGTGGGCGTTGGCATGCGCTCGCACGTTGGCATCGCCAGCAAGATGTTCCGCACGCTGTCGGAAGAGGGCATCAACATCCAGATGATCTCCACGTCGGAAATCAAGATCTCGGTGCTGATCGACGAGAAGTACATGGAGCTCGCCGTGCGCGCGCTGCACAAGGTGTTCGAACTCGATCAGGCGTGATCCGGTTCTGAAGTTTTCTGGCGTGGCGGGACCTCGCGGTTTATGGTCCTGGAATGCGATGACGAATGCGGTGATTTTTGTCACGAGTCATCGAAAATTCATTGACCACTCGCACCTGCCTCGCTAGAATACGCGCTTCGTTGTGTGGCCTCCCTCGCACAACGCAGGTTTGGGAGACGTGGCCGAGAGGTCGAAGGCACTCCCCTGCTAAGGGAGCATCTGGGCTAAAACCCGGATCGAGGGTTCGAATCCCTCCGTCTCCGCCAGTACATCTGTATAGGCGGCGAAACCCCGGAAGATCGCGGTCTTCCGGGGTTTTTGTTTTTTGGAGCGGGTTTCCGCGACGCGTATCTGTGGACTTGGGCAACCAGTGAGAAGCCCCGCGCCGCTCGGCGCGGGCAGAGTCGAACTCCGAATCCATCCCCGCCGAGAGCATGCCCTTGCCTCTTGGCAGACCCGCGAAGGAACACCTGGCCTCATGCGCGCGGCGCTATTTGGACTCAGGCACGCCGCATACGCGTTTGATTTCCTCTGTGACGATGGAAATCAACGCTTCGGTTGCAGTACTGAGTGGCCTGAGTGGATGGCTGACGCAAACGAGATGACGGACAATGCGCGGTGCGACGATGGTGTGCATGCGCAGCCTGCCGTCATCCACCGCACGTTGCACGATAATGCGCGGAAGCACTGTGACAAAACGCGTGGCTTCCACGAACCGCACGATGGTGCCGAGAATATCGATCTCGAACTTGGGGGAAAGCGTGACGTCCTGGGCCTGCGTGGCGGTGTCGAGCACCACGCGCAGGCCGTGCCGCTTGGTGGGTAGCACGAGTTCCAGGGCGGGGAGCCTTGCCATCTCCACGGATTCCGGCAGCACCGGGCCGTGACTGGCACTTGCCACCAGCACCATTTCTTCGTCGTGCATGGGCAGCACCTGGAGCGACGGGCGGCCGCGCTGCAAATGAAGCACGGCTGCATCGAGTTGGCCTGCGGCAACCAGATCCATCAGCGCCGCACTCATGCCGTCCGCAACGGACACCTCCACGTTCGGATATCGCTGGTTGAAACGTGCCAGCGAATCCACCAGCACGCTCTCGGTCTCCGAGGCCACCATGCCAATGGTGATGTGCCCCGCCATCTGTTCTTCGCGCTGCATCATCTGCTGCCGGGCGCCGGCAATGTCACGCATGATCGGCAGGAACAGGCGATACATCATGCGGCCCGCTGGCGTGGGGACCATGCCATGTGGAATGCGCTCGAACAACTTCTGATCGAACTCTTCTTCGAGTCGGGCAATCTGCATGCTCAGTGCCGGCTGCACGATATTCAGGCGCTTGGCCGCGCGGGTCACCGACCCATCTTCGAACAAGGCAAAGAAGTACTGAATCTGTTTAAGGTCCATTGCCGATATCAGTCATTATTTGGTGAATACATCAATATTTATGATGACGCGCGCTAGCGCAAAATATAGACGCGCTTGCGGCGATGCGCCGTGGCCGCCTATTTCCAAGCTTTGAGGATGTCTCAAAGCATATGTTCTTCATATCATATGAAATGATGGACAGAATCAAAAAACAATATTAGTCGTTATATCGCAATCTCTCTAATCTCCGTCTGACGTTGCACGGTTCCAGTGGCCCATCGGCCCGGAGCTGACCCGCAGACTGGAGTAGCAAATGAAGAGATTCGATGCTGGCGACATGACCGGCACGGCACAGGAGACACAGGCGTTATCGCCGGCACGGCACGTTGGCCGGCCGATGGAGCGCCTTGAAGACCCCGCCATCCTGAGTGGCAGGGGCCGGTTTGCCGATGACCTCGGCGTTCGGCCCGGCACCTTGCACGCTGCGGTACTGCGCTCGCCTCATGCGCATGCCGAACTGGGCGTCATCGACGCCGCCGCCGCACTCAAGGCGCCGGGTGTGCGCGCCATCCTGACCGGCGCCGATCTTCCCGCCTGGTCCCGGCCCTTCGTGGTCGGCGTGAAGTTGCCCATGGAGCAATGGGCGCTTGCCATGGACCGTGTCCGATACGTCGGGGAGCCGGTGGCAGTTGTCGTGGCGGAAAGTCGCGCGCTGGCAGAAGACGCGCTTGACCTGATAAGAGTGGGGTACAGGGTGCTGCCCCCGCTGGTTTCTATCGAGGCCGCAGCGTCCGAGGACGCACCGGTGCTCCATCCCAAGCTCGACAGCAACATCGTCAGCGATCGTCATTTCCGTTATGGGGAGCCGGAGGCCGCATTCCAGGCAGCGCCGCACCGCGTATCGTTGACGGCCCACTACCCACGCAGCACCTGCACGCCGATCGAATGCGGGGTGGTTGTTGCCGAACATCTGCCGGGTAACGAAGGCTACCAGGTGACATCGAACTTCATGGGGCCGTTCTCCCTGCACGCCGTGATGGCGATGGCGTTGGGCGTGCAGGCCAATCGCCTGCGCCATGTGGCGCCGCGCGACTCAGGCGGCAGCTTCGGCGTCAAGCAGGCGGTGTTTCCTTATGTCGTCCTGATGTGTCTGGCCTCGCGCAAGGCAGGGGCACCGGTGAAGTGGGTGGAAGATCGTCTCGAACATCTGACCGCGGCCACCTCTGCAACGGCTCGGCTGTCTACGTTGGAAGCAGCAGTCGAGGCAGATGGCCGCATCGTCGCGCTGTCGTATGACCAGCTTGAAGATTGCGGCGGTTACCTGCGTGCGCCGGAACCCGCCACGTTCTATCGCATGCACGGCCTGCTGACGGGCGCCTATGCGATTCCAAACCTGTTGGTGCGCAACCGCGTGGTCTTGACCAACAAGACGCCGACCGGCCTCGTGCGCGGTTTCGGAGGGCCGCAGGTGTACTTTGCACTGGAACGTTTGATCCAGCGGATCGCCGTGGAACTCGGTCTGGACCCGCTCGATGTCTATCGTCGAAACTTTGTTCCGGCCGATGCGTTTCCCTATCACGCGGCAGCGGGCGCGCTGCTCGATTCCGGCAACTACCCACTGGCGATGTCTCGCGCGCTGGAAGCTGGTGGCTACGACGAACTGAAATCGCGACGGGATGCCGCGCGTGCGGACGGCAGGTTGTACGGCATCGGGTTTGCAGCCATTGTCGAGCCCTCGGTGTCCAACATGGGCTACATCACCACGGCCACCCCGGTGGAGGCCCGTCGCAAGGCCGGTCCGAAGAATGGTGCCATTGCCAGCGCGACGGTCAGCGTGGACCTGCTTGGCGGCGTGGTGGTGACCATCGCATCCACCCCGGCAGGCCAGGGACACATGACGGTCTGCGCGCAGGTGGTGGCCGACGTGCTGGGCGTTGACCCGAACGATGTCGTCGTCAACGTCGAATTCGATACCCACAAGGATGCTTGGTCGGTCGCGGCCGGCAACTACTCCAGCCGTTTCGCCGGTGCCGTCGCCGGCACCGTGCATCTGGCGGCTATGCGGGTACGCGAGAAGCTGGCGCGCATCGTCGCCTCCCAACTGGGTTGCGAGCCTGCCGATATCGACTTTGCCAATGGCCGCATTCAGCGCAACGGTGCTCCCGATACTGCCGTGCCGTTCGCACGCGCAGCCAGCAATGCGCCGCACTGGTCGCCGCAGTTGTTGCCGGCAGGCGAGGAGCCAGGTCTTCGCGAAACGGTCTTCTGGTCTCCGCCCAACCTCGATGCGCCGGACGAACAGGATCGTGTCAATACTTCCGCCTGCTATGGCTTTGTTTTCGACCTTTGCGGTGTGGAGATCGATCGGGCGACTGGACGCGTTCGCATCGACCGCTATGTCACCGCGCACGACGCCGGCAAGCTACTCAACCCGGCACTGGCCGATGGGCAGATCCGCGGCGCGTTCGCGCAGGGGCTTGGCGCGGCACTGATGGAAGAGCTGCGGTATGGCGCCGATGGCAGCTTCCAGTCCGGCACGCTGGCGGACTATCTGATGCCCACCACCTGCGAAGTGCCTGACCCGCTGATCGTCCATCTGGAAACACCGAGCCCTTTCACACCTCTCGGTGCAAAGGGCCTGGGCGAAGGCAACAACATGAGCACGCCGCCGTGCATCGCCAACGCGGTGGCGGATGCGCTCGGCGTGAGCGATATACGCCTGCCGCTCGTACCCGCCAAGGTGATGTCGATGATCGGCTTCGACGATCCGCCGCCGTCGACGCCCGCGCTGGCCGAAGCATCTGGAGACGCCCCGGCAAATGGCAAAGGCGGAGAGCGTGGCAAGGCACTGACCGCGCACGGCTCGGTAGATCTGGATGCAACGCCGGAGGCCATCTTTGCCGTCCTGCTGGACCCGGTCGCGCTCGCCAACGTCGTGCCGGGGTGCCACGCTCTCACGCGCATCGGCGACAACCGCTATCGCGCTGACGTAACCGTAGGGATCGGCATGATCAAGGCGCGCTATGAAGCCGAGATCGCGCTGTCGGACCTGCAGCCACCCCATCGGCTGCGTCTCGAAGGGGCGGGTCTGTCGTCGCTGGGAAGTGCGCGCGGAGCAGGGCTGGTCGAGTTGGCACCACATGGCTCTGGCACGCGGCTGACGTACGACTACGAGGCCGAGGTATCCGGGAAAGTCGCCGCAGTCGGCGGCCGCATGCTTGAAGGTGCCGCCAAGGTGGTGCTGCGCCAGTTGTTCGAATCGCTCGGCCGGCAAGCCAGTGGCAAGCCAACCTCCAGACCAGGCTGGATCACGCGCCTGCTGGTGCGACTGGGAGTGCGCAAATGAAGCCCGCAGCATTCGATTACCTGCGTGCCGAAACGACGGAGCATGCGCTGCAAGCACTGGCCTCGGGCGACGACGGAGTGCGCGTGATGGCCGGCGGACAGTCGCTGATGGCCGTGCTGAACATGCGTTTGTCGCAGCCGCAACTGCTCGTGGATATCTCGCGCACCACGGAGCTGGACACCGTGCGTGTCGAGGACGGAACGCTCGTGGTGGGTGCAGCCGCCACGCAGGGCCGCGTGGAATGGCGGCCGTCCTTGATGGACGAGGTTCCGTTGCTCGCCATGGCCTTTCCGCACATCTCTCATTTCCAGATTCGCAATCGCGGCACGGTGTGCGGCTCCATCGCGCACGCCGATCCGAGCGCCGAACTGCCGCTCGTGCTGACCGCGCTGGGTGGCGAGGTTGTACTGCGTTCGCAGCGCCGCCGCCGCGTGCTGCCCGCGTCCAATTTCTTCCAAGGGATGCTGATGACATGCCGTGAGCCGGACGAACTGGTCGAGGCGGTCCGCTTTCCGCTGCGGAAGCCGGGCGCGCGATATGGCTTCTCCGAGTTCTCGGCGCGGCATGGTGATTTTGCCTTGGTCGCTTGCGCTGCCGTGGTCACTGACGACGCCATCGCGCTCGCGGTGGGTGGCGTATCGGACCGGCCCGTGCTGGAGACATGGCCGCGCCTGCATGGCAAGGCGCTGCTGGATGCGATCAACGACTTTAGCTGGAAGCTGGGCGCGCAGGACGACGCCCATATCAGCGCGCAGTACCGCCGGCATCTGGTGCGGCAGTTGGGCATGCGCGTAATCGAGGAGGCAAGATGAGCAAGACCCCCAAGGCCGCACCGGTGAGTGCGTTCCCGGTGATGCGGCGTGGCGAGCGCCACAACATCACCTTGATCCTGAATGGCGCGAACAGGACAGGCCAATGCGAATCGCGCGAACTGTTGTCCGATTTCCTGCGTCACGGACTCGGAGCCACCGGCACCCATGTGGGCTGCGAGCACGGCGTCTGCGGTGCCTGCACGGTTCGCGTCGATGGTGTGGCCGCGCGTTCGTGTCTGATGCTGGCCGTTCAGGCCGACGGCCGTGACATCGAGACTGTCGAAGGACTCGGGTCCGACGCAGGTCTGGGCGATTTGCAGGCAGCATTCCGGCGCCATCACGCGCTGCAGTGCGGCTTCTGCACCGCGGGCATCCTGATGTCATGCGCGGACTACCTGGAACGCGTGCCGCAGCCAACCGAGGCACAGGTTCGCGACATGCTGTCCGGCCACCTGTGCCGCTGCACCGGATACACGCCGATTGTCGCCGCCGTGCTCGACGTGGCGGCCAGCCGTGCGCAAGCGCGCCAGAGCGAGAGCGCCCGATCCGCCGCCGGGGAGCCTTGCCATGCTTGATCTCGGTCGGACCTTTCTGCAAAGCGTGGAGCGGAGTCCTCGCGCACTTGCCATCGTCGACGGCGAGTTGATGCTGACCTACGAGCAGTGGCTGGCGCGCATCCGCTGCGTGGCCGCCGGCCTGCTGGATATGGGCCTGCACCCCGGCGATCGCATCGTCACGCTGTTGCAGAACCGCTGGGAGATGGCGACGCTGCATTGGGCATGCCAGTTCGCGGGCATCGTCATCGTGCCGCTGAACTGGCGCGCCAAGCCGGATGAACTGGACTACTGCCTGCGTGATGCCGCCGTGAAGGCGCTGGTGTACGAACCGGTGAGCGCCGATGCCGTGCTGGACTGCGATGGCGCGGGCGATATTCCCTGCATTGGTCTGGACGATGCACCCGGCGGCTCGCTCTCATTCGACCTGCTTCTGGGCGCGACGCCCCATGGCGAGGGCGCGCTGGCCGAAGCCGGCGATGTATCGCTCATGCTGTACACCTCCGGCACCACCGGCAGACCCAAGGGCGTGCCGCGCCGCCACCGGCAGGAACGTGCAGCAGCGTTGGCGCACGTCGCGCAGAACCTGTACCGGCATGGCGAACGGACCCTCGGCGTCATGCCGCTGTATCACACGATGGGTGTGCGCTCGCTGCTGGCCATGGCGTTGGTCGACGGGCTGTTTGTCTGCGTGCGGCGATGGAATGCGTCGCAGGCGCTGCAGGCAATTACCACGCATCGGGTGAGTTGTCTCTATCTGGTGCCTACGCTCTACCACGACCTGCTGGCGGACCCGGCCTTCGCGGGCACGGACGTGCGCACCGTCACGAAGCTCGGTTTCGCTGGCGCCGCCATGAACGATGGGCTCCTGAACCGGCTGGAAGACGCGTTCCGGCCCGAACTCTTCGTCAATCACTATGGGTCCTCCGAGGTCTATACCTGCAGCATCCACCAGGACGCACCGCGCAAGCCCGGCAGTGCCGGCCGTGCTGGCCTGAACACGCGGCTGCGCATTGCCCGGCTCGACGCTGACTCGCCAGAAGATGTTGTGGCAACCGGCGAGGAAGGCCAGATCATTGCCGACCTGCGCGGCGACGAAGCGTTCGAGGGTTACTGGAACCGCGACGACGCCAATGCGAAATCCCTGCGCGACGGCTGGTATTTCACTGGCGACATTGGCTACTTCGATGCCGATGGCGACCTGTACGTTACCGGTCGCGTGGACGACATGATCATCAGCGGCGGCGAGAACATCTCGCCCGCCGACATCGAATCGGTGCTGTCGCTGCACCCAGGCGTCGATGAGGTAGCCGTGGCTGGCGTGCCCGATGCGCGCTGGGGACAGAAGGTGGTGGCATTCGTCAAGCCACGGGGCGCGGTGGATGCCCAGGCACTGGACGACTACTGCCGCGGTTCCGATCTCGTCAACTTCAAGCGTCCGCGCGGCTACGTGTTTGTCTATGACATCCCGAAATCGCCCGTCGGCAAGATCCTGCGCCGCAAGCTGTCGGCGGGCGAGTACCACGCCATTTCATCCCTTCCCTATAGCGATCCCATCACGGAGTAACGACATGACCCAGGAATTCCGATTGATTCATCCCGACCAGCAGCGCCTGCAGGAACTCGATGGCTTCTCCGTCACGATCGATCCCGCGCGCGAACGCGCGGACATCGTCCTGCACCGTCCCCCATACAACGTGATCTCGATGGCTGCACGCGACCAGTTGCGGGCCGCATTCGAGGCGCTGGATGCCGATGACCGGGTGCGAGTCATCGTGCTGCGGGGAGAGGGCCGGCACTTCTCCAGCGGTGGCGACATCCGCGGCTTCCTGGAAGCCTCGCCCGAGCATGTATCGAAGCTCGCGTGGAATGTGGCGGCGCCCACGCGATGCGGCAAGCCGGTGATTGCAGCCAACCGTGGCTACTGTTTCGGCGTGGGCTTCGAGTTGTCGCTGGCTTGCGATTTCCGTATCGCCACCAATACCACGGAATACGCACTGCCGGAGCAGAAGCTCGGACAGATTCCGGGTTCGGGAGGCTCCGCACGGCTTCAGAAAATGGTGGGGGTGGGCCGCACGAAAGACATCGTCATGCGCTCGCGCCGCATCCGCGGCCAGCAGGCATACGAATGGGGCATTGCAGTGGACTGCGTGGCAGACGCCGAGTTGGAGGCCGCTACGGATGCGCTGGTCGACGAACTGCGCGCCTTCTCGCCGCTGGCGCAACGAACCGCCAAGAAGCTCCTGAACGATACCGAGGACGCGCCGCTGTCCATCGCCATCGAACTGGAAGGGCATTGCTACAGCCGGTTGCGCAGTTCGGAAGACTTCCGCGAAGGCGTCGAGGCGTTCCACGCCAAGCGCAAGGCCGAGTTCCGCGGACGCTGATCGTACGCCGTCGGCCCCCTTAGGCCCCCTTCGGGGCGCACATCGATCGATAACGAGGGAAGGCGACGCTCCACGCGAGTGTCGCCCGCACTCGTCAAAGAAAACTAGAAACACCAGGAGACAAAGATGAAAGTGCTGGCAAACCAGGCGGTGCCGTCGGACGGCGCGCAAAGTGCGGCGCCAGTGGCCGCAAGTAACAGGCAGGTGCTGGGTGCAGTGACGGCATCCTGCATGGGTTGGGCGCTTGACCTGTTCGACCTGTTCATTCTCTTGTTCGTGGCCCCGGTGATCGGCAAGCTGTTCTTTCCGTCTGAACAGGCGATGCTCTCGCTCGCTGCCGTGTATGCGTCGTTTGCCGTCACGCTGCTGATGCGGCCGCTCGGCTCGGCGATCTTCGGCGCCTACGCGGATCGCAATGGCCGCAAGGGTGCGATGGTCGTGGCCGTGACGGGTGTGGGCCTGTCCACGGCCGCGTTCGGATTGCTCCCCACCGTCAACCAGATTGGCATGTTCGCGCCGGTCTTGTTCATTCTGCTGCGGCTCATACAGGGTGTCTTCGTTGGAGGCGTGGTGGCTTCCACCCATACCATCGGCACGGAATCGGTGCCACCGTCGTGGCGCGGCGCGGTGTCCGGCCTGGTGGGCGGGGGCGGCGCGGGCATTGGTGCGTTGCTGGCTTCCGTCACGTACATGGCAATGACGGCGCTTTTTCCTGGCGACGCCTTTGACGCATGGGGATGGCGTTGCATGTTCTTCGCCGGCATTCTCAGCTCTGTGCTGGGTCTTGTGATCTTCAACTCGCTCGAGGAATCGCCGCTGTGGAAGCAACTGCAGGCCGCGAAGAAATCCAGTGGGCAGCCAAAGCAGGCGCATCCGCTGCGGACCCTGTTCTCACGTGAGTACCGTGGCATTCTGCTCGCCAACATCCTGTTGACCGTGGGCGGTGGCAGTGCGTACTACCTGACATCCGGTTACCTTCCCACCTTCCTCAAGGTGGTGGTCAAGGCATCGCCTGGCGAGTCTTCCGCCATTCTGATGGCGAGCAGCCTCGGTGTGATCGTGGCGTCGGTAGCGGCGGGGCATTTCAGCACGCTGGTGGGGCGCAAGAAAGCGTTCCTGGTGATCGGCTTCGCCAGCCTGATTCTGATGCCGATGCTCAATCAGTGGATGGCTGCCGCGCCAACCTCGACGATGCGCGGCGTCTATGCCGTGGCGCTTTCGATGCTGGGGTGCGCGGGTTTCGCGCCCATCCTGATCTTCCTGAACGAGCGGTTTCCCACCAGCATCCGTGCGTCCGGTACCGGTCTGTCCTGGAACATCGGCTTCGCCATTGGTGGGATGATGCCCACGCTTGCCTCGCTTTCTGCCCGCACGCCAGCAGATCTTCCGCTGACCCTCAGCATTTTCCTCGGGGTCGTCACGCTGATTTATTTGGCGGGCGCCGTCATCGTGCCGGAGACACTGGGTCGCCTTGGCGAGAAATAGGTACGGCCCGTCGTTCCGGGAATCGTTCCGCGATGTATGGGACGGCGCGATGATCCATGTACTTCGCTGATGAGCCGTCCATACGCGGAACGATGAATGTCCCAGATTGGCCGGCACGCGCGTGATCGACGCCGCCCGCTGACATGCCCGGGCCATACGGCAAGAGCCGACCCCTTGGCGAATGTTCAAGTCAAAATTCCCCCCTGCGGTGACCATATAACGCGGCGCCTCGCCATGAAACTCAATCTCGGGTAGTTGCGCTTCCACCACCGATGCGAAACGGTCAGCGGGTGCGTCCGCTCACAGGTGAGCAGAATATTGCCTACTTCAACGCCCATCCCCAACTGCCCGCGTAGTCTCGCTGCACTGTTTCCTCTGACTGGAAAGTGAATGTGAGACCTCGGACAATTGCATCAGGGCACTCACGGGCCACAAACAGCGCTCTAAATTCGCTCAGGAGCGCCTCGTTTCTTGTGAGGAGATCGCGTTCCTCATCTGTCTTTGTCTTGACCAAAAACCAGGGCTGGGTTTCCTCAAGGGCAAGCGCAGTCACAGCACAGTCTGATACGTATCGTCGAGCAAGCGCGCGCATCTCAGTTTCGGCATAGATCGCTATGAGGCGAAGACTGGCTGTCATTGATATCTTTGGATGGTCGGTAAAGGAGGGACGCTCGGGGAGAATTGTCGACGATCAGGGCGGTCACGTCGACAGTCTGCTAATGGCCCGTTCTCAGGCGGCGTCCAATTCGTGGCCGTGGGCGTTGCCGCTCAGGCCTGCATGTTTAACGCGTTGTACATTGCGATTTCCTCCTCAACCGCTTGTCGTAAAACGAGCCGCTCCAATGAGCCTCTTACGAAAACGCTGTTGTTGTTGTCCGATGACACGCAGCGCTTGACCTGCGTGACGCGGCCATTCTGATCATACTGAACATGGAGAATGCGCGTCGTCGATGAGGGGTGCCAGTCGACACGCTTGAGAAAGTAGGATCGCCGATCTCCACGTTCTACTTTGTCGTTAACAAGGCCGAAATCACCTGTCAGTAGTTCGTGTAACTCTTCCTTTGTCATGTGCCAGAGGTTATGGATTGATCCAGTGTGGTTCCGTCCTTCAACGAGACTTCGATTCTCTCATCGATTGCGCACAGTTTAAGGCCGGGTTCTCGAAGGCCGCTCCTGGCCGAAGGCGGAAGTCCCCCTTCCTCCAGGTCCCGCTGCCCGGCCGGACTTCGGTAGTCGACCCAACGGAGTCATTGCATGAGCCGTGGACGAATGACCGCACCGAACATCCAAGCCGTCATCGCTGTCCTCCGAATTCGGCCAGCGAGAGCTTTACTAGTGAGGTCGGCGTCATCAAGTGCGGAGACGAGCCTGACTCCGCGCTTGATGATGTGCTGCTGCCGAGCCACGCCCGGCGTTGCCTTAATTTACTTTAGTGCGAAGTGTCGGCACAGGACCTGTGAAGTCAACCCATGGATTGGTGTTGAGCAGTTGGGCGTTGGGAGCCGTCGTTTCGTCGAAGCGGATGACAAAGCTTTCCGGTCCATGAGCGTAGGCTACGATCAGCCCATCTTTCGGATCCATATAGCCTGCGTGAGTGCCCATACCCGGATAAGTTAGCCGCACAGCGGGACCGCTCTCGCCGATGCGATCCACCGTCAAACGCGCAACCGTTGCGTCTGGCAGTACGAACATCCATGTGAAAGGTCCGCCGGATACGACCGTCATGACTTCGTCGATGCCAGGGCCGGCATCCGACGAGTTGACATCCAGCAGCTTTCCGCGGGCTGCGGGAAATCTATTGGGTTTCTCAGTCAGGTGGAGCGAGGACTCAGCGTCCCATCGATCAGCGATCTGCACGGGATTGCCCAGATCCTGGGCGTCCAGATTGGGTGGTTTTTCCCTCCAGGCGACGCTGTGGATCCCCTCGAGCGGTCAGTGATTGTGCGCAAGTCACAGAGGCGCCAGCTTAGCTTCGCCTCAGGGATCGCGGACTTTCTGCTGTCGCCAAACCTGAACGGACCTCTGGAACTGTTGTGGTCGGTCATGCAGCCTGGCGCCGACAGTGGATCTGCCTATCAACATTCGGGGGACGAAGCAGGCGTGCTGCTGAAGGGTGAACTCGAACTGTGGGTGGGTGAACAACACTTCGTTCTCAGCGAAGGTGACAGTTTCAGCTTTCCAAGTGGAACTCCCCACCGATATCGGAACCCCGGCGCATCGGATGCGGAATTGGTGTGGGTCGTTACGCCGCCTTCGTACTGACCCGACGCAAGCGTGCGCTACAGGCATATAGACGTAGTGTCAGTCCAAGTGCCCCTGACTTTGGGGCGGGCAACCAGTTCGACGTTTTGCCCGGTCCTGGATCGTCAGTCTGAATGTAGAGGTCCAGCGACCCATCAGGGTTGTACTTCAACCTGAGCGATGATGGCTCGCTTCAGGTAGTAGTTGCCATATACCCCCATCGTGTCGGTATTCATCGACCATGGCGGGACCGCCGAAGGGGCTGACCTCGGGATCCAGGTTGCTGAACTGCTTGCGTGTGACGTCCATCAGCACCAGCGGGTACAGATATATATAGGCCTCTTGCGCGATCTCTTTCAGATCGTCAGCATCGCCGTCCGCTGGGGTCTGCCGCGCCGGCTGTTGAACAGTGCGGTGCGCATCCGAAGTCTATGCGCCGCGGCGCCTGGAGAAGTCGGCTCTGGCGGGCATCCACGCCAGCGCGAACAGCAAACAGGCGAACGGCGTGACGAAAATAAAGCCGATGCTTTGGAAGCCTGCAGCACCGGCCATGCCGCCGAGCACGAAAGACAGCAGCAGGCCGCCCGCGCGCTTCAAGCGAGGGAGGTCGGCGCAGATACGGGCGTGTTCCGGCAACGCGCGTCGGTTCCAGTAGAGCATCTTGCCCAACTCCATCCCAAAATCGGTGATGTTGCCGGTCATATGCGTGGTGCGGACACTTCCGGCGGATGTCTTGGAGCCGATCGCGTTTTGCAACCCCATCATGAAGCAGAGCAGCAAGACGGTGGCTGGTGCGGCGAATGGCGTTTGCCAGCTCAGCGTTGCGGTCCCGAGCACGCCAAATGGGAACAGCAGCGCTGCTTCCAGCAGCAAAGGCAGCGCGTAGATGCTGCGCGCCCGGATTCGGCGGGAGAAATTCACCAGGATTGCTGTGGCGGCTGCCCCGACGGTGAATGAGACGATTGCCGCTGCGGACGCGACCACCATCGTGAAATCCCTTAGTATCACGCCGTCCGAGACCTGCGAGGCAAAGCCGGTCATATGCGAGGTATAGCGTTGCAGCACGATATAGCCGCCCGCATTAACCGCGCCGGCATTCAGCGCGAGTAGTAGGCCAAGAGTAAGGTTTGAGGAGGGGGTGCGGTGCCGGTGCGTCAGATAGCGAAGGCGTCTCATGGTTCCAGCGTGTTTCAGTCGGCCTGATCAGAATATTGCGTTACCAGGGCAGGCGCAAGGTGTGCGGGCCCTTGCCGCGGTCCGGATCACCTTGAGTCGGTAGCGTTCGCTTGTGTGTCGTGAACATTGGTACTTCGGTGATCGTCCTGGGGAGCAGCGGAGCCCACAGGCGGGCCGCTACCACGTGTACTTGACGCCAAGGCGTCCGATAAATGCGTGATAGGCCTGGGACCCCCATTGCCATCCAACGTTGCTCCAACCGGTCCAACCGCGACGTCCCTGCCCGTCAAAGCCAATTTTCACTTCATAACGGTTGCTGGGGTAGAGGTCGCTCATGCCTACACCATTCAGAGCTATGGTGTTATTCATGGAGTCGTGCCACCAGTTCAGTGTGAGGTATGGCTGATATCGATAGCCCTTGCCGTCTATCCAGGTGCGGTGGAACCTGACGCCAAGACGCGTGATCACGCCGTCGGCGTCGGCGCCACCGACCTGGGTGCCGGTGGGCTCGTTAAAGGTGCCCTGGTAGCTATGGACATAAATCACCTGCGCTTGCGGTTCTATTACCCAATCGCGTGACATCTTGGGCAACCACGCATATCCGGTCTCCGCCGACAGCGCGAGCACTTTCGAGTGGTAGCTGACTGTAGGAAGAAATTCGCCGTTGACATGATTGGTGAACCAGCCGAATTGCGCCCACAGGTCCGTGTACCAGCCCAAACGAGACTGATTGTTCTGGAACCACGTGCCATATATGCCAACGTTGACGCCTTGGACGTCGCTATCGGCGGTAAAGCGGTTGCCGTCGGCGCGCCCCGTACTCGAGCCCCAGTTGTAGCCAAGCATCCCGCCAACGTGCATTCTGTCGTCGCCGCGGAAGATGGACCACTGCGCTACGTCGCCGCCCATCTGGAGCATCCATGCTGTGCTTTGCACGTCGAAGGTACCGTTACTCGTGCGTGAGCCAATGTCCTTGCCCACCAGGCGCACCCAGCCCGCACCCCGACGCTTGTCATCGTTCTCGAAGGTCTGCTGTTCCGTCCACTGCGGTTCACCGAGACGGTCGTGCAAGCTATGTACCAGGAAGCCGGCGGCCAAGCGTTGATTGGCAAGATAGGCGCCAACCTCCGGGCGCAGCAGCGGAACCACAATGTCTGGGTTGGGGGGAGGCGGTACCGGTGGAACCGGAGGGGTTGGAGGCACATCCCGTTCGGAGCGCAGATACCAGGCGTTGGGATTGGACCCATCGGCGGCGCCTCGGAAGAGGCGATACTCATAGACGCCGGCCACTGCGCGGCCCGACTGGGTGAAGGAACTCGCACTGGTCGTCCCACCATTGGCAACATCGACGATCAGAATCCCGTTCTGCGTGGTCAGCGTGCCCTGGCCACCTGCATTGGTTACGCGAATTCCCGACGTGCCGGAGGCCGTGCCGCCATCGATGACAAGTCGGTCTGATGCGGAACCATCGGCGCCGAGAAAGGTGTTGACGCCAAGAACGCCACCGTTGCCGACGTAGTTGCGGGTGGTCAGGGTTTTGAACGCGCCAGCCACAGGCGGGGTAAATGACACCGTTCCGGCGTTGTTCACTTGCTCCGTCACCCGCGAGTCGCCCGTGATCGACCATGTGCTCGTGGGATCTACTGTCACGTTGGTGACATCCAGTGCCGCGCCGCGCCATGTGGAGGATGTCTGCAATGAGATGTTGGCGACTGCGGTGGCATCTGCCAAGGCGTTGCCGTTGAGCCTGCTGCCATTGCGCGCGATCAACTCCACTGTGGTCGGCTGAGGCGCGGAACCCGAGCCGATTGCCTGCAGCAACAGGTTGCCTCCACTGATGGCGGCATTGTCAGTCGTAATGCTGCTTGGCCCCCCGGTGGCTACGATGGCCACCGAATCTGGGACGTTCATCGTGCCACCCGACATCGTGACGCGATTGGTGAGCGTGTTGGAAAAATTCCGAGAGACAATGCCAGTCGAGTCGCCGCTGGTGGTGACGTTCGTGTTGCCGAGCTGGATGGTCGGTCCGACACCTCCTGCCACATCGATACCGGTAATCAGGTAAAGCGCGCCGCCGGTGCCGGACGTGTTAATGGCAGATCCCGTGGCCGTGACCAGGCCGTTCTGATCGGCGCCCAGGCCGTACACGCCCGTGCCATTCCCGTTCACGGTGCTCTGGGTCAGGTTGACGGTATTCAAGCCCGACACCGCACGTGCACCCGCATAGACGCCAAAGCCATTGGCCGCGTTCATGTTGATGGTCGTGTTGGTGGCATTGATTGTGGAAGTTGCGGCTGCGGTGGCTTGTGCACCGGGTGTCGCGCGAAGACCCGCTGGCGCGCTGCTGTTCACGGTGTTCAGTGCGGGAGTCAATTCGCCGGCGTTCGCAACCAGTTGTGTAAGGGGTGTTGCAGCCACCGAGTAGGTCGACGTTCCAGCGCGATTTATCGTAATCGTGGCATCCGACAGATCTATTTGCGTACTGCGTGGCGCATTGACCGCAGCCGTCGCGCGCGGGTCTCCCGCCACTGCAATCACACCGGAACTGGCATTTGCGCCGTCTATCACCAGACCTTGGAAGCTGACCGTCGTACCGCCAAAAGCTGCAATCCCCGTGCCGCCGTTGATATAGCTTTCGCCCGACCCTGTCAGGTGAATGGTCAGGCCATTTCCAACGGTCGCGGTTCCCTGCGTCACCGCCTCCAGCACCAGGCCCGTGCTCCCCTGGCCGTTCAGATTCAGGACGGTGCTCGCTGGCAGCGACAACGTGCCACCATTCTGCACATAGACGCCTACGCTCTGCGCGCCGTTGCTCGTCAAGCTGTTGTTGCCTTGCAGTGTCATGCTGCTACCCACGCCGCCAGTTCCCAACACGATCGCGCCCTGACGCGATGTGGTGATCGATGTGTCGGTCAGCGACACACGTCCACCGTTCTGCGCGACGGCGCCATATCCGCCGCCTGTGCCAGCGGTCGCGTTGTTGATGGTGAGTCCGCTGGCGGTGATACTAGCGGCCTGGCCCAGCGCCACCGCACCAGAGCCGAGGGAAGTCGTAGAAACCGAGACACCGGGCCGTGCGATGATCGCCGCTGGCGTGATGTCGGAATTGACAAACAGGCCGTGGCCGGTGGTGGTCTGTATGGAGATCGGCCCTGCCGGGAAGCCTGCTGCATTGGGGTCGAACGTCAGGGTGCCGGCAGTCACGCTAGTGCCCGAACCCGCGACGGTGGTCGAGATCTGTGTGTTGCCGACGACGGTACGGTCGCCTGTCGCGCCATTGTTCGTCACGGGCGCGGTTACGGGCCCGGGTCCGATGGTTTGTGCGGACACAGCCCCGGTGGTCAGGAACGCCGCGATGCCGAGAAAGCGTGTCATTTACTGCTCACGGGAATGGGCAGGGCAACGTCGGGCCGGACCAGCGACCGAGAAAATGCAGAGGCCGGATTCAGGTAGTCGACCATTACCTTACGGAGAATCTCTGTTAAATCCCCGATCAGTAATTCTTCGCCACTCGGATTGACATAGTGCACCGTGATAAAACCTCGCTGCGTGTCGTAAAGAGCGGCGATGTTGTGATCAGGATTCTCTGGATCGGCCATTGTGCCAAGCACGTACGGCTGGTCATCGATCCGTAGAGGTAGCATGGTAGACGCGCTACCCGACGGCGAGTCACGGTGCGTGCTGGCGCCAGGAAGCTTGCCCTTTACCCAGACAGGGACGTCCTGATTGGCATGACGCAATGCCAGGGAGAGGGCATGTCGGAACGCAGGCGTGGTTGCATACGCGTCGTCGAACCGTGGACATTGGGACGCGCGCGTACATTGGCTGGCCATATATGCACCACGCGGCACATCATTGGAGGGGGCGTCTGTGGAGGCGGCATTCCCCAGAAGAGGCACGCACCACGTCAGGTACGCCGAAACTCTGAGAATCGATGAGCGCCATTGCATATCGACTGTCCTCGCGGTGCGGCCGTACCCGCCGTGGGGAAACCAGAGTGCAAAATTCCTGATGAGTCGATTACAGCAAACGGAATCACTTTGTCATAGTGAGCGTTTTTAACAGGATCATTAAGTTTTTTGGTTGAGTTGCCAAGGTGGCGCCGCCCGCAACGCGGGAATGCGCGGCGAATGGCTACCTGGCCATGCCGAACTGAACGAACGGATAGTACTTGTTCGGGTTCATGATGAGAGCATAGATCGGCCCGTTCTTCACCATCACGCCTGCATCGCCCGTGTTGAATAGCGCGACATTGCCCGATGCATCCTGTGTGTTGAATGCCTGCAGCGCGCTGACATTGACCTTCCCGGGTCCCTTGTTCAGCCGGTAGGCGACCGTTCGGGCACAACGTCCTAATTCAGATCGGGAACTGCGTCGTCGACAACACCTGCTTGAGCACCATGAACGAGCGGATCTGCCGCACACCCGGCAGATAGAGCAGTTGCTCTGCATGGAGCCGGTTGAAGCTGTCGCTGTCCTTGGTGCGCACCAGCATGAAGTAGTCGAACTCGCCAGTCACCACGTGGCATTCCATGCAGCCCGAGACCTGCTGGGCAGCGGTCTCGAACTGCGCGAAAGACTCCGGCGTGGAGCGGTCCAGCACCACGCCGATCATCACCAGCATTCCCGCATCGAGCGCACTGGGATTCAAGAGCGCCACGATGCCGCGGATCAATCCCATTTCCTTCAGACGTTCCACGCGCCGCAGGCACGCGGGCGGACTCAGGTTGACCTTGGCCGCCAGCGCCACATTGGATATCGAGGCGTCCTGTTGCAGCGTGCGCAGGATGGCTTTGTCCGCACGATCCAGGGCCTCGATGTGCGGCGAAGCTGCCGTATTCGACGGTGCCGAAGATGGTGCATGGGGCGGTGCATCCGGGCCGGATTTGGTGCGAAATTTTGTTTCTTTCATGGGGTTAGAGAAAGAATTTGTGAAGTTACAAGGCTTGTTGTTCCTTTTAATCGTGTTCAAAAAGCGAGTTTTTTGCAAGCACGTTTCGTGAGTTTTTTCTTAGGATGGAACCCATCGCAACATTGATCTGCCGCTCGCAG
>Ga0209025_1001866_pt1 | contig 24685 bp, 24 predicted proteins | sample AraplaMF_Col_mLB_FD_184256 | JGI IMG/M metagenome (GOLD analysis project Ga0209025, IMG submission 184256) | Arabidopsis root microbial communities from the University of North Carolina, USA - plate scrape MF_Col_mLB (SPAdes) (version 2) | ecosystem: Host-associated > Plants > Roots > Endosphere... | reverse complement strand
TTAATTGCTTCTAGTCAGGGGAATAATACTTATGCAGTGTATGACCGTAAAGGTAACAATGAGTATATTGGTAATTTTGCTATTGTTGATGGTAAAAATACTGATGGAACGAGTGATACAGACGGTATTGATGTAATGAGTTTTGGATTAGGAAAAAAATATCCAAACGGCATTTTTCTAGCGCAGGATGGAGAAAATATAGAACGCGGGAAAATAGTAAATCAGAACTTCAAAATGGTGGATTGGAAAAAGATTGCAAAAGGATTTGACTCAAAATTACAGATAGAAAATAATGTAGACCCTCGTAAACTGAAATTTAGACAAAATAGTTAAGGGAAATAAAAGGACATTTCATTGTATATTGAAATGTTCTTTTTTTAGAAATAATGGGTATAACATATAATCATATCACTTTTGTGAAATAGTGAACAAACAAATTGTGAACAAAATTTGAAAAATTAGATTGTAAATAAAGGAAAATATGATAAAGTATAAATATCACATTACTGAAAACGTTTTCCTAAAACGTTTTATTTTTAGGTGTAAAGGTATGATGACCTGGTGGTCTACTTATATGGTTATTAGGAAACAGGGGATATTGGAAAGGGAGAGGGACTATGAGCACATGGGCACAAACTTATGATCCGCTAGGTAACATTTGGATCTCGGCAGCAGTTGCAATGATTCCGATTATATTTTTCTTTTTGGCTTTAGCAGTTTTTCGTATGAAAGGCTATGTTGCGGGATTTATTACAGTTGTATTAACAGTTATAATTGCACTTTTCGTTTATAAAATGCCATTTACGATGGCGATGGCAGCAACCGGTTATGGATTTGCATATGGATTGTGGCCGATTGCGTGGATTATCGTTATGTCAGTGTTTTTATACAAAATTTCGGTGAAAACAGGACAGTTTGATATTATTCGTGCATCTGTTCTTTCTATTACAAGTGATCATCGTTTACTTGTTATTTTAATTGGTTTTTCGTTTGGCGCGTTTTTAGAGGGGGCAGCTGGATTTGGAGCACCGGTAGCAATTACAGCAGCGCTTCTTGCGGGACTTGGTTTAAATCCATTATACGCAGCTGGACTTTGTTTAATCGCCAATACAGCACCGGTAGCGTTCGGAGCTATGGGGATTCCGATTTTAGTAGCGGGTCAAGTAACAGGTATTGATCCTCATAAAGTAGGACAAATGGCTGGGCATCAATTGCCGCTTCTATCATTATTTGTTCCGTTTTTCATCGTATTTTTAATGGATGGATTAAAAGGTGTGAAACAAACGTGGCCTGCATTATTTGTAGCAGGCGGCTCGTTCGGGGTTACGCAGTTTATTACAGCAACATATCTTGGACCTGAGCTTCCAGACATTACATCAGCATTAGTAAGTTTAGTCAGTTTAGCGCTATTCCTAAAAGTATGGCAGCCAAAAGAAATTTACCGTTCTGAAAAAGGACAGGCTGAAGCAGCGGCAACGGTAGAGGCTGATTCTACAATGCAGTTAACGATGGGAAAAGTTTTAAAAGCATGGTCACCGTTTATTATCTTAACGGTAATGGTTGTTATTTGGAGTCAAAAATTCTTTAAGGATTTATTTGTTCCAGGCGGTGCGCTTGAAAGTTTAGTGTTTAAGTTTAAAGTTCCGGGTCTGCATAATTTAGTCATGAAGGCGGAGCCGATCGTTAATAAACCGACGCCGTATGAAGCGGTATTGAAGCTTGATATTTTATCGGCAACAGGAACAGCAATTTTGATTGCGTGTATCATTACAATGTTTGTTTTAAAAATGAGTCCAAAACAAGCAGTAGCTACATTTAAGGAAACGTTGCAAGAATTAAAAATGCCAATTCTATCAATTGGATTAGTACTTGGTTTTGCATTTATCGCAAATTACTCTGGACTTTCCTCAACGTTAGCATTAGCGTTAGCGGGAACAGGAAGCTTATTCCCATTCTTCTCACCATTCCTTGGCTGGATTGGGGTATTCTTAACAGGATCAGATACATCTGCAAACGCATTGTTCTCAAATCTACAAGCGATTACAGCGCAGCAAGTAGGTGTGAAGGAAGTATTGCTTGTTGCTGCCAATACAACGGGTGGGGTAACGGGTAAAATGATTTCTCCGCAATCGATTGCAATTGCATGTGCGGCAGTTGGACTTACTGGGAAAGAATCGGATTTATTCCGCTTCACAGTGAAACATAGTTTATTCTTTGTAACAATTATCGGCATTATTACATATATTCAAGCTTATTATTTAACTTGGATGATTCCATAAGCACAAACAAAAGGGATTCTCTTATAAGGAGATTCCCCTTTTTCATTATTTTTGATTTTGATAAGGAAAATGAACAGTTTTAATATGGTGTAAGTTGAAATGAAAATGTTGATTACGTGCTGTAATGAGTTCAATTTGACTGTCAGTTACTTCCGTTAATTTTCCAATTTTGTAAGTTTGTATGCCGAGATCAAGTAATACAATATGTTGTTTTAGTTTTTTCATTTGTTCAGAAAACGTTCGGGCAAGTGTGAGTTTGGATGATGTTGGTGACAGTCTTTCTTTTTCTAAGCCGTAAGGTGTTTCGGCGTCTTTATAAGGAACAAGATATTTGACGTGGTGAAATGGGACGTATAACGTTTGATAGACAGGTGAGAGGAAGACAAAATAGTCATTCATAATATGAGTGACATATCCATGTAAAAAATGTTCGTATGATAGTGCGAGTTCAATAAATTGTCCTTTTGCCACTTGTAGTGTTTTTCGAAGTGAAATTGTCGATTCGGTTGATAATATATCTTGTGGTAGCAAAGATTCTGGAATTGTGAGATTTTCAAAGTCTGGGCATTCTGTGAATGGAGTTAAATGTTGAATGTGTAGACTAGAGATATACATGTATTTTTCTCCATCATACAAGACGATAATATCGGAACCTTTATCAATCATAATTCCTTCAAATGGAAGGTCTCCTGATAATAATACTTGCACGGGTTGATTCATATATTTTTGTAAATGAAGCATAATAATCTCCTTTCTTGTAATTACATACGTTCCTTCTCTTCATCTTTAAGCTGCAAAGATTAATTTCACCCAATAATATAAGCAAAATAGCGTGAAAATGACAGTTGGCGGAATGACGAGAAATGTAGTTTTCATATACGTTCCCCAGCTGATATTTACTTTTCCTTTTCTTGTAATATACATCCACATTAAGGTTGCTAATGTACCGATTGGGAGTAGTAGTGAGCCCATGTCACTACCGATGATGTTTGCAAGATAAATTGTTTTCAATGTAATCGGATCTAGCCCCATTTCGGTAAGAGCGATTGTACCGATCATTAAGGCAGGATGGTTATTAAAGATGTTAGAGAGGATTGAGAGTAAGCCGCCCATAATAAAGCTAGCATGAAATAAGCTACTGGTGATGAGTGGCTGAAGTTTTGTAACGAGAAAGTTAGTTAAACCGATGTTATGAAGTCCGTATACAATTACGTACATAGAAAATGCGAAAATTAACACATACCAAGGTGTTTTCTTAATCATGTCAACTGGTGGAATGCGCAGTTTATGCCATCTCCACCCAAGTAAAATAATAGAGCCAATGACCGCTGTGATGGCGATAGAAAATTGAAAGTACGATGCAATAAACAAGCTGATGCGAACGCATAAAATAAATAAGAGCATTCCAAACATAAATCGTGTTCGCTTACGATTTGCATCTGTTTGGGGTCTTGGCTGCAATGGATGAAAGGATTTTTTGACGAAATTTTCATCTAAATGTATCGGTAAGACCGGGAGGGTTTTCGGTAATTGTTTTTGAAAGATGAGGAATAACAGGAATGCCATAAAGATAAGGCCTAATGTGGCAGGGACAAACATCATTGCTGTATGCATGTATAAATCCATATGGATAATTTTCAAGGCGATTAAATTTACAATATTGCTTACACCAATCGGTGCACTTGAGGCAGTGGCGATGAGTGCGCCGCTTAATAAGTAAGGTATTTTTTGATCATGTTTAAGTCGTAAATGGTGTAACAAAAGCAGTAAAATGGGAGTTGTAATTAATATGCTACCGTCGTTATTAAAGAATAATGTCATGAGAAAGCAAAGAAGATTTGTATACCAAAAGAGGCGAATACCGGAGCTTTTTGCCTTTTTGGCAAGTTGAACAGCGCACCAATGAAAAAAGCCAAAACTCTCTAGTACGATCGCCATGACAATGGTAGCCATAATCGTTATAGCAGCGCCAATAATTTTTGAGCTAATATCACCCAAGTCAGCAACAGAAACAGTGCCGCTTAAAATGACAATCATTGCTCCAACTGTTGCTGGAATTGCTTCATTCATTCCTTTTGGTCGCCAAAAGATGATGAGCATAGTTCCGAGAAACGCGAGTATGGTTATGAGAGATTGGAGGTTTATCAACTCTTTCACTCCTGTTCTTATAGTGAAGTGTCCTTGCAGAACATAGTCCTACACCGGCTTATACTACATATGTATGAAGTGCGGATTCGGCTTGTACTAAGTGAAATAACTATTTTTTGAGTGAAAAGAAAAATTGTAAATATCTTTGCATTTTTTAGACAATGATGTATGATAGGTGCGTAGTAAAAATTTAATCAGTGATAAACTGGGGGTGCCCGTAGAGCTGGGCTGAGAGAGAAGCGTGTTGAAGCTTCTTAACCCTTTGGACCTGATCTGGTTCGTACCAGCGGAGGGAAGTTGTCGGCTTTACATAACAATGTCTTTATGTAGCCAGGTCCTATTCTTTATGATGGGCCTGGCTTTTTTATTTGGCATTGCTAGCCGCTAGTTCTCTTCCTTGTCACAAGAAAAGTGGAGCCGACTGTTTAGACCCGTCGGCTAAGGTTCTTTCGCACCGAAAGCGTTTTTTGTTTTCTCGTGCGGAAGGTTCTTAGACGGAAGGGTTTAGGAGGCGAAACTGGATCACAAGAAAAGTGAAGACACAGGGGAGGAAAAAATGATGAAACAATCTGTTTCAGCTGAGCAAATTGAGTTAAAGTCAAGTTTACCAGGAAGCAAGAAGGTATATGTAGAAGGTACGCGTGAAGACATAAAAGTACCAATGCGTGAGATTGCGCAAAGCGATACAAACGGTGTACCAAACTCGGCTATTCGTGTGTATGATACGAGCGGTCCTTATACAGATCCGAATTACACAGTGGATTTAGAAAAGGGGATTCAGGCGCCGCGCCGCTCGTGGATTGTGGAACGAGGAGATGTAGAAGAGTATGAAGGTCGTGAAGTGAAACCGGAAGATGATGGGGCGAGAGCAGCGTCTACACATACGCCTGTATTCCCGCAAATGGGACGGAAGCCACTTCGGGCAAAAGACGGGGAAAATATTACGCAAATGCATTATGCACGTAAAGGTATCATCACAATAGAGATGGAATATGTAGCCATTCGCGAAGGTGTGGAGCCGGAATTTGTACGGAAGGAAATTGCTGAAGGGCGTGCTATTTTACCAGCAAATATTAATCACCCGGAAGCAGAACCGATGATTATTGGTCGTAACTTCCATGTGAAAGTAAACGCGAATATTGGGAACTCAGCTGTTTCATCCTCTATTGCTGAAGAAGTTGAGAAGATGACGTGGGCAACGCGCTGGGGTGCTGATACGATTATGGACCTATCTACTGGGAAAAATATTCATACGACGCGTGAATGGATTATTCGTAATGCACCTGTACCAGTTGGAACAGTACCGATTTATCAAGCACTTGAAAAGGTAAACGGAATTGCCGAAGATTTAACGTGGGAAGTATACCGTGATACGCTCATTGAACAAGCCGAGCAAGGGGTAGATTATTTTACGATTCATGCTGGCGTGCTACTTCGTTACATTCCGCTTACAGCCAAGCGTGTAACAGGAATTGTATCACGCGGTGGTTCGATTATGGCGCAATGGTGTTTATACCATCATCAAGAAAACTTCTTATATACACACTTTGAAGAAATTTGTGAAATTATGAAGAAGTACGATGTTTCCTTCTCTCTTGGAGATGGATTACGCCCTGGTTCGATTGCGGATGCAAACGATGAAGCTCAATTTTCTGAGCTCGAAACATTAGGAGAGCTTACGAAGATTGCTTGGAAGCATGACGTCCAAGTGATGATTGAAGGGCCAGGGCATGTACCGATGCATTTAATTAAAGAGAATATGGATAAAGAGCTTGAGATTTGTCATGGTGCCCCGTTCTATACGCTTGGGCCATTAACGACAGACATTGCACCTGGTTATGATCATATTACTTCTGCAATCGGTGCAGCGATGATCGGTTGGTTTGGTACAGCAATGCTTTGCTATGTAACGCCGAAAGAACACCTCGGCTTGCCAAACAAAGATGACGTTCGTGAAGGTGTGATTACGTATAAAATTGCTGCACACGCTGCCGATCTTGCAAAAGGTCATAAAACAGCACATGAGCGCGATGATGCTCTTTCGAAAGCGCGTTTTGAATTCCGCTGGCGTGATCAATTCAATTTATCATTAGACCCTGAACGTGCAATGGAATATCACGATGAAACATTGCCAGCAGAGGGAGCAAAGACAGCGCATTTCTGCTCTATGTGCGGTCCTAAGTTTTGCAGTATGAGAATTTCGCATGATATTCGTGAGTATGCGAAAGGGAATGATTTAGAAACAACTGAGGCGATTGAGCGAGGTATGAAAGAAAAAGCCGAAGAGTTTAAAGAAGCGGGGAGTCAGTTGTATAAATAAGTAGAAACTTGAAAAGCTGAAATGAAAAACCTTTCTTTTTTTGGGTGGGCCGGAGGGTATGGCTGTGTGTGGGAGCGGTTAGTGCCCTTTTCTAAACAGCTTTTAATCTATGATCATGTGTACTTAATCTAATATATAATCATCCCCCTGCTGAGTAAGAGCGGGGGATTTGTTGTTCTATTGAGAATGCTTTATATGGAATGGCGACTTGGAGAAAGATTTTAAAATCACATTATACAGTAATAATATTCAGAAAAAATATAAAATTGGTTAAAATGCTATATAATGAATATGTAGAATAACCAATATTTGGTCTTGTTGTTATATGTTATGAAAAGGGGGATGGGGTATTGGAATTAGATGGCTTAAGGGATGATATAGCGGTAAGGGGTAAACGGGGATTACATTTTATTCTAGCTTCAATTATGATTTGGAGTGCTATCTTAGTAGTATGGTTACTTCCGATAAAGGAGGTATCGACAAAAAATTTATTCATATTTTGTATTACTGCAACGCTTTTACCGATTGCTTTTATGATGTCTAAAATAATAAAGGCAGAGTTTTCAACTAAAGATAATTCGTTAAATGCTTTAGGAATATTATTTTCTTGTAATCAATTTTTATATATTTTAATTGCAATGTGGATTTATCAAGCTGTTCCTGAAAAAATGGTTATGATATTAGCAGTAGTATTTGGAGCGCATTTATTACCTTTTGGATGGTTATATAAATCTAAAGCGTACTTTGTAATGGCGATAGTTGTTTCTTTCACATCTTTTATAGTAGGAATTATTTTTAGCCCAGCAATAGTGGCAATAGTTATGATATCTTTAGAAATTATATTTTCTATATGGTTAAGTTTTGAGATTAAGGCTTTAGGAAGTCGGATACATAGAGGTGAAAAGTAAAAAACTTTTCGAGGTGAGCGAGGGCCTTAAATAGACAGAGCCTTTTAATCTATGATTATGTGTATATAACTTAATATGTAATTATCCTCCTGCTGAGCGGGGGGATTTTGTTTTTTTATCAAGAATACTTTTCGTAGAAAGTGAGATGAATTGGAGGAAAGAAAGGTGAAGCAGAAGGTTATTCTTGCTATTGCATGTATATTACAGATTTTTTTTGTTGTGACATTTGTTTTGTTATTGTCACCAAGTTATGAGAAGGAAATGGATATTATTTTAACAGCCGTTGGTACGTTGTTTCTCGTATTTAGTAGTTTTGGTCTTTCCGTATATTCATTTGCGAGGGGATGGTACCCAAAATTATCGTTTTTACTTATCGTCACATCGTGTATGTTTCTTGCCTATTTCATTTTGGCCTTCATTCTTCCGGAGGCTGGGATCCCGCCTTATCTCTGTCACCGATTTGTAGAGCGTTAGTATACATTAAAATAGGGACCACCCCTAATCTATTTTTTTTGGTCCCTATTTAGTTTGATAGATTAACGGGCGAAGACGAGCTGTACCCAGTAGAATAAGAGGAAGAGTGTTACGATTGTGGTGAGTGGAATGACAATTAAGGAGACCCTCAAGTAATCTTTCCATTTTACTTTAATTTTATTTTGCTTTAGGATATACATCCAAATAAGAGAAGCGAGTGTACCGATTGGTAATAACAATGATCCCATATCGCTACCGATGATGTTGGCAAGGTAGATGGTTTTGAGGGTAATAGGATCTAATCCCATTTCTGTTAAGGTAATTGTTCCAATCATTAAGGCAGGGTGGTTGTTAAAGATGTTTGATAGAATCGAGACGAGTCCGCCCATGGTAAAGCTGGCATATAATAAGCTTTGATTGACAATCGGTTCGCATACTTGGACAAGCCAAGCTGTTAATCCAGCGTTATGAAGCCCGTAAATAATAACGTACATGGAAAAAGCGAAAATGAGAATGTGCCACGGTGTCTTTTTTAGTATATCGACTGGGTTTGTTCGTAAATAATACCATCTCCAGATGAGGAGAACGAGGGAGCCGACTACCGCGACAATCTCAATCGGAATGGAAAGAAATGAGGCAACGAAAAGAAGACAACGCATAAGGAAGACAAACAGTAACACTTTTAACATAAATTTTGTGCGTTTCTTTTTCGTATTAATTGAATCTGTCCCTTTTAATGGATGAAAGTGTTTTGTGAAAAAGACTTCTTCAATGTCATAAGCGGATTTTGGTAGTTGTTTCGGTAATTTCTTTTTCACAACTAAATACATGAGCCATGACATAAAGATAAGCCCTAATGTTGCAGGGACAAACATCATTGCTGTATGCATATAGAGTGTCATGTGAACGATATTTAATGCGATTAAATTTACAATATTACTAACGCCAATTGGAGCGCTAGAAGCTGTTGCAATCAATGCGCCGCTTAATAAATATGGAATTTGTTGATGCGGTTTTAATTGAAGATTTTTTAGAAGTAAAATTAATATTGGTGTTGTAATTAAAATACTACCATCGTTATTAAACAATAATGTCATAAGAAAGCAGAGTAATTGAATGTACCAATATAGACGATGCCCAGATCCTTTTGCTAAGCTTGCGAGCCTAGCTGCTGCCCAGTGAAAGAAACCGAAACTTTCCAATATAACGGCCATAACGATTGTGGCGATGATGGTAATGGAGGCGCCGCCGATCTTACTAATGATATCGGCAATGTCAGCACGTGAAACGAGGCCGGTAATAATGATAATTCCTGCTCCGATTGCAGCTGGCCATGCTTCATTCAATCCGCCTGGTCGCCAAAAGATGATGGTCATGGTAAGAAGAAAAACAACGACCGTAATCCAAATTTCGATACCCATAGCTAGCCTACCCTTCTAAGTTGTTTAGTTTGAACAAGAGTATTTCAACTTGTCCGAGACTTTCTACTTAATCATATTCAAATTGTTAATAGAAGGTATGAGGCATTACCCTAACTGTTGTAAATATGTGTGTTTAATACTTTAGGGAAAAGACATAGCATATAGGGGATTTTAAATGAAAATAGGCACATAGTCAGTATGTGCCTATTAGGTATTTATAAGAGAAAAGTGATTGCGTACATCTACCTAATTATCTTTTGGTAGGTAAATGCGGAGTGAAATCTACTCTTTATTTTGTGGTAGGTGATGTTTGACTAAGTATTTTGTTATGAGTATAGGTATTTGTGATGCTGTCTGTAATCGTCAGGTAGTTGAACGTCACTTTAAAAATGATCGATCTTTCAAAAATAAGTTCCAGAAGAAGATGAAGCCTGGTAGTAAAATTGCGATACCGATTGCATAAAGGACGAGCAGTGCATAAAATGTTTCTGTCGTTGTAAAGCTTGTGAACACGGTCACTTCTGGGTAAATGATATATGGAAGATGGGCAACGCCGTAAGCATAGCTTGCAAATCCATATTGGGCGACGACAGAAAGAACTGCAATACGCGGCCAACCTAGTATTCCTTGCCTGTTGTTTGTCCACCAAAGTGATGAATAGCCAATGGTAAAAAAGATAATTGAGATTGTAAACCATAGAATTTGTTTCATTAAACCTTCCATAAGCCAATGTGTTTCCGGTTCCGTGACGACAAGTGCGATGATAGCGGTGACAAGCGTTGCAGGACCGAGTAAGATGGCATTTCTTCGATATAGCCGGTATGTATCTTTAGAGCCTTGTTCGCTAGCAAAGTCGGCGAGAAAGAGGGCTGATAAAAAGAGTTCGGACGTTAAACCGAAGAGCATGTACCAATATACGACCGGGCTTGATAATAGCTTTCCGTATAGTAACGTTTCTTTCCCGTTAGCAGTCGTAATGAAAGCTCCTTCTGTTACAGGGAGAACTGTAATTAAGAGAGCTGGAATTAATAGACCCGTAATGCCTGAAATTGTGCGCAGCATATGCTCGTACTTTGGTACCGAGTAAGCAAATACCATAAAGGTACTGCGGATGGCAACGAGAATGAGAATTAAGGTAACAGGAACAAACATTGCTGTTGCAAGTGTAAATGCAGCCTTTGGGAAGAATCCGAGAAACGCTACAACGACAAAGACTAGAAATGTATTCGTAACTTCCCATGTTGGAGACAAGTAGCGATTCGCTAGCTTTCCAGCAAGTGTTGGATGCTTTGCGTACACCATCCCCCAAAAGCCAGCTCCGAAATCGATCGAGCCTAAAATACTGTATACAAAAATGACGGCCCAGAGAATGATAATAGCAATACTTGCTTCATGCATGTGAATCCCCCCTGTTCGATTGTAAGTCGTTCTTTAGTGGATGGCGCTTAAAGAACGTTCGTAAGACAAAGACAGTTAATGTGCCGAGCGCGATGTAAAGGACGACAAAGACGATAAATAATGGTCCGACAAAATCAGCGCGCGTAGCAGCATCTGTCGTCCGCTGAAATCCATAAATTGTCCAAGGTTGACGGCCGCTACAGCTGAAAATCCAGCCAAATTCAATGCCAAGAAGCATAATTGGACCACACGCCGCAACGGCCCACAGCATCCATTTCGGCAATTGTCCTCCTTTTTTTCTGTAAATGAAGTACCAATATCCAAGGGCAATTGCAGCGACGGCAAATGTGAATGTAGCTGTTCCAACCATTAAATCAAAGAATAAATGGGTGTAGAAAGGCGGCCACGTTTCTTTTGGAAATTCATTTAATCCTTTTACAACTGTATTTGGAGACAGGCCAACTAACATGCTCAGTAAGTTTGGAAATTCAATAGCGTATTTTAATTTGTTTGTTTCTGGGTCAAGTACGCCGCCAATAGCTAGCGGTGCATGTGATTGTGTTTGATATAAAGCTTCTGCTGCTGCTAATTTTTCTGGCGAGTGCTCATGAAGGGCAATCGCAGATTCATGTCCAGAGAGCCACATGATTGCACCTGCAATAAACGTGACGATTAGACCTAAATATAGTCCTTTTTTATGATAGGTAATCTCCTGTGCGCTTTTGTTTCGTTTTAATAATTTAAAACCGGCAATCGAAGCAATGACAGCAGCTCCTGTTGCATAAGCTGTAATGACAACGTGAATGGAGCTTGTGACAAAGCTTGGATTGAAAAAGGCTTTCCAAGGGTCGACATTGTAGACCGAGCCGTCTGCAGCCATTGAAAACCCGGCTGGTGTATTCATCCACGTATTTGCTGATGTGATAAGCACAGCAGATGCAGTTGCACCAAACATCACAAAAAAGAGCGATATTAATCGCATGAATGGTGGCAATTTATCAGCAGCATACACGTAAATGGACATGAATAATGCTTCTAGGAAGAAGGCGAAAATTTCAATTTGAAACGGGACGGAAATGACTTGTCCAACAATCTTCGCAAAGCCAGGCCAAAGCAAGGAAATTTGGACGCCTACAATTGTTCCTGTTGGAATGGCAACACCGAGAAGAATTGCAAATGCTTTCGTCCATCTTTTGGCCATTACAGAATAATCGGGGTCCTTTTTCCAGTGATATAACACTTCGCTTATAAAAATCATTAAAGAAAGTCCAATTCCTAGCGTTGCAAAAATAATATGGAAGGCTAACGATGATCCAAAGAAAGCGCGCGATAGTGTAACAGTATCCATATGTCTACTCCTCATCTTTTTTTACCATTATTTTCTTACCTTTATGGAAAATTTATTCGAAAAAGTGACAAAAAATATATATGTACTTGAGGAGGGATTATGATATTATAATGTTGAAATCTTCGGAAAAAAATAAAAAGAAGAATTTGAATTTTATAATTGTGCTTTGGAGAAAAATGGTTTATAATGCTTTATGCAAACATAAGTTCTGTTTTGTTTTTATAGACTAGAGGGTAATGTTCACTGGATTTAGTCGTATTCATGAAACGGAGGGAAAAGTTTTCATGTATCCAGAGGTCATTAAAAAAATGGCATTTTCGAAAGAGCATAAAGATTTATTGTTAAAGCTATATAATAAAGAAATTACAAGGCGTGAATATGATCGTCTCGTACAAACATTATATCGGCCCGCAAAAGAAAGCGTGTAGTGAAAGAATCATTTCATTACTATAGCAATAAAGGAAAAGAGGTAACCTGCCAAAGGTTACCTCTCTTTTGTATGGTGATGGATACTTGTTGTTAATTGAAATAGTAAGCCCTTCTTGCTAGAAGCTTCATTTCATGATAGAGAAAGTGAATTTAGTATAGAGAATTTTTGTTTATATGCTCGTCATATGAGAATTACCCTAGACATATATATAGGTTAGCTTAACCTTATGGGTAGCTGTAAAGAGCTGATGAGAAAGGGAGGGATCATATGAACATTTTGCTTTGCTGCGCTGCAGGGATGTCTACGAGTTTACTTGTTACAAAGATGGAGACAGCAGCAGAGGCGCAAGGGATAGAAGCAAGAATTTGGGCCGTATCCGGGGCGGAAGTGCGCAATCATATCGATGAAGCGGATGTGTTATTACTCGGCCCGCAAGTACGTTATCTATTACCGAAAATGCAGGAGCTTTGTAAAGAAAAAGGAATACCTGTTAATATCATTCAATCAGTGCACTACGGACTTTGTAATGGGGAAGCGGTGTTACAAGCAGCATTGTCAATGAAGGCATAAGGGGAGTGGAGAGGATGACGGGATTTTTAGAAAGATACGTTATGCCTGCAGCAGGAAGAATTGCTGAGCAGCGTCACTTACAAGCTGTTCGAGACGGAATTATTTTAACGATGCCTTTCTTAATTATCGGATCATTTTTCTTAATCATTAGTGCGTTGCCGATACCTGGGTATAATGAGTTTATGGCCAATTTATTTGGAGATGGTTGGCAGAAAACATTAGGGTATCCGGTAAGTGCTACGTTTAATATTATGTCTTTAATAGCCTCTTTTGGAATCGCTTACAGATTGGCGGAACAATATAAAGTAGATGCATTAGCGTCAGGGGCATTGTCGCTTGTGTCTTTTTTAGTAGCAACGCCATTTCAAGTTACTCATGTTGTAGAAACGACGAAGGAAAGTATTTTAGTAGAAGGGGTAATTCCAGCTGCACTTACAGGCAGCCAAGGTTTATTTGTGGCGATGATATTAGCACTTATATCTACAGAAATATACCGCGTTATTATACAGAGAAATATTGTGATTAAAATGCCTGAAACGGTACCACCAGCCGTGTCGCGTTCGTTTGTTGCACTCATTCCTGGTTTTGTCGTGATTACTTTCGTATGGATTATACGGTTAATTCTAGAACGTACTTCATTTGTGAGCGTTCATAATATTGTGGGACAATTGTTACAAGCGCCGCTTAGTGCACTTGGTGCTAGCTTATTTGGAGCTGTAGTTGCGATTATTCTTATTCAAGTATTGTGGGCGTGCGGGATTCACGGAGCAGCAATTGTTGGCGGAGTGATGGGACCAATTTGGCTCTCATTAATGGATCAAAACCGCGTCGCCTTTCAAGCTGGGCAGGGTGTGCCAAATACAATTACACAGCAATTCTTTGATTTATGGATTTATATGGGCGGTTCTGGGGCAACGCTCGCACTTGTTGTGGCGATGTTACTATTTGCACGAAGTCAGCAATTAAAAAGTTTAGGCCGACTATCTATTGGACCAGGTATTTTTAATATTAATGAGATGGTGACATTTGGAATGCCAATTGTGTTAAATCCCCTTCTTCTCATTCCATTTATTCTTGTTCCTCTTGTCCTAACAATTGTGACATACTTTGCGATGGAGTGGGGGGTTGTTGCACGGCCAAGCGGCGCAGCTGTACCGTGGACAACACCGATTCTGTTTAGCGGCTATTTAGCGACAGGAGGTAAGGTTTCAGGTGTTGTAATGCAGCTAGTAAACTTCTTCCTAGCTTTTTTTATCTATTTCCCATTCTTAAAAATGTGGGATAAGCAAAAGCTGGCAGAAGAAAGGGGGGAGCAATAGAGGGAAATGGATACGCTCGAGACAACGGCTTTTCATTTAATTTTACATGGAGGAAATGCGAGAAGCTCGGCGATGGAGGCAATTCAATTTGCGAAACAAGGAAAACTTTCCGAAGCGGACGGAAAATTGCAAGAGGCAGACAGCGAGTTAAAGGAAGCCCATCGCTTACAGACAGCGCTGATTCAACAAGAGGCCGGCGGCGAACGGGTCGAACTTACGTTACTGTTCGTTCACGCGCAGGATCACCTTATGAATGCTATAACAATGAAGGAATTAGCGAGTGAGTTTGTTGATTTATATAGGAAGATGTTAGATGGAAAATAGGCCTTGCGGATGCAAGGTCTTTTTCATGCACCGAAAACGACAAGTAAAACAAATAACGGAACCGCTTATGTACATATCTATTTATTTTTTCCACATTTATGTAAAAATAAAGTTGTAAGGGGGGGCTGAAATGAAGATTCATATTGATTTAGACCCAGCACATGAAGAACTAGAAATCGTGATAAGGACGAAAGAAATGACTGAAGATGTTCAGCACATTTTGAAAATATTAGAAGGGGGGACGATCAAGCAAATTGTTGGGATAGCAGATCAGCAGTTTTATTTACTAGAGTTTAAAGAAATATATTGGTTCTATTCGGAAGGCAGAAAGGTATTTGCCCAAACGACAAAAGGAAACCTTGAAGTAAAACACCGCTTGTATGAATTAGAAACCTCTCTGCAGCACGAAGGATTTGTGAGGTTCTCCAAATCAACAATTGCAAATATAAAGCATGTGAAAAGTTTTGAAATGTCGTTTAGTGGCAGCATGTGTGCCCATTTTTCAAACGGGATGAAAGAGTACGTTTCGCGAAAATATGTGCCGCTTATTAAAGAAGTTTTGAATATAGGAGGTTAGTAAGATGATGGATAGAATAGGTGCAAAGTTGGCAGCTGGTATGGGGATGGCGATGTTTTATAGCTTACTATTTTTAGGCATCGGTTATGCAAATGGGATGGAGACAATCGAGACAAGGACATTGTTAATTCAGCTTGTTGTCGCAAATATCATTGGGATCATTTTCTCCGTTGCTTCTTTTGTTTTTGAGAGGGAAGAGTGGAGCCTGTTAAAGCAAACAATGATTCATTTCATTATATTACTAGGAACATTTCTCCCAGTAGCAGTATGGATGGGATGGGTTCCTAGTCATGCAAGTGCCATTTTCATTTGTGTAGGAAGCTTTATTATTATTTACCTCGTGATATGGTTTGCAATGACAATGTATTGGAAGAAAAAGATTGAGGGTTTAAATAACCAAATTAAATAAGAAGGAGAATACAAAACACGCCGGGTATGGAAAGTACTTGGCGTGTTTTGTATGAATGTGATCGTTTAGTTAATAACTGTGATTTCGCCTAAGCCACGAATCAACCGTTTTATATACCATTGTTTCGGCTTGAATATAGGTAATATATAATCGATGGCTTGTTGCGGATCTACCTTTTTTCCGCACGTATAGCAGTCAATGGCTGCGAACTTTTTTTCTGGATACGTATGAATAGAGATGTGACTTTCCGATAGTAAAACTAATATTGTAACTCCAGATGGTTCGAATGTTATGGAGTCTACTGATAATATAGTTGCACCGCACACATTGGCTGCCGTGACTAAATGTTGTTGTAAGAATTCACAATCATTTAATAAGGCAGTGTCTATCCCCCACATATCTACTATTATATGTCTTCCAAATGTTGAATACTCCATGATACCTCCTGTTTTATATAAGACTAATATTCCATATCTTCTTGATAGCAACGGTGTAGTGTAAGTTTGTTCTCTGTGTTGATTACTGCATTTTTCTGTTCCTCTAAGAGGTCTTCTCTAAAGCGAAATAATAAAGCGAGGTTGTTTGGAAGTGTTCGATGAGGAACGGTTACGGGTAGTGGGTTTCTATTGCGCATAATAGAAGAAGAATTGGTCGCGATATGAAAGCCCCAATCGTTTCCGAAAGAAGGAACGATGGTATGATAACTTGCAACTGTTAATCCAGTACTGCGAATTGTTTGGCCTATGCTCCAATAGGTAAGCGGTGCATCTTCTGGTGAGTTAGATTGACAGACGAACGCGCCACCTTTCGTAAGGAAGCTAGATACAACAGAAAATAATTCTTTCGTATATAGCTGACTTAATGTCTCGGTTGCGGGGTCTGGGAAGTCGATAATAATCACGTCATATTTACGAGATTTTGTACGTAAAAATTTTCGAGCATCGTATGCATGGATTTTTACACGCTTATCGAAAAAAGCACCTTCATTTAATGCGACAATTTCAGGCACATTGGTTGCAATTTTGATAACTTCTTCATCCAAATCGACAAGATCGACGCGGCGAACCGTTTGATATTTTAAAACTTCTCTTAATGCAAGGCCATCACCGCCCCCTAAAATGAGAACAGATTTTGGAGAATCTACTAGCGCCATTGCAGGATGAACAAGTGCTTCATGATACAGCCGCTCGTCTACAGAGCTAAATTGTAATTGTTCATCAAGATACATTCTGACATCATTTACTTTTAGCACATCAACCTTCTGGTATTGACTCTTTCCTTGAAATAGAGCGGTATGTTTGTCTGCTAATATTTCTCCTAAACTTAGTTTGTCCCATATATCACCGTGGCTGTAACTTTGAGATGATGTTGAGTTTGATGTATTGCTGTTATATTTTTTACAACCTGAAGTAGATTCTTTCTTTTGATCTTGCTTCCGACAGTTTCTTGACATATTGAGCCCCTTTCTTTTATGTGAAATATATTTTGTATGTTCATGTTAGTATATGTAAATTACCAGGGGAGAATTGGGTTATTTTCAATTTTGGGAGAATTTTTTTATAGAATAGATTCATAGAGAATTTTGTTCGGAAAAACTTTTTTTCTAAACGTATACAACTAGAGAACTAATCGCTGTATAAATTTCATGTAAATGTGTGTCAATAATGCGTTCTTTTTGTAACACATAGTCTTATTTCTAGTAATACAAAAGAAAAACGTGCAAAAAACATTGATAGAAGTTTTACTTTGTTACATTTGATTCTTTAATCATTATTACTCCGACAACGCCAGAAGAAGCAATTCAAGAAGCGCATCATTTTCAAACCAGGCTCATACAATCAGAAACAAGAGGAGAAAAAATAGAGATTACATTACTACACTGAATAAACTTTCAATTTATAAAAAATCGATTCGAAAGGAGAACGTGTAGCATGCGTGGAATAAAAATTACAACAATTGGCGGTGGCTCTAGTTATACACCAGAATTAATTGAAGGTTTTATTAAGCGCTATCATGAACTTCCTGTTCGTGAAATTTGGTTAGTTGATGTGGAAGAAGGAAAGGAAAAGTTAGAGATTGTTGGGAACTTAGCGAAGCGTATGGTGAAAAAGGCAGGAGTACCAATTGATATTCATCTGACATTAGATCGCCGCGAAGCGTTAAAAGATGCTGACTTTGTGACAACGCAGTTTCGCGTTGGATTATTAGAAGCACGCGGTAAAGATGAAGTCATTCCGCTAAAGTATGATGTAATCGGTCAGGAGACAAATGGTCCCGGCGGGTTATTTAAAGCTTTACGAACGATTCCTGTTATTTTGGCTATTTGTAAAGACATAGAAGAACTCTGCCCGAATGCATGGTTAATTAATTTTACAAATCCAGCGGGTATGGTAACAGAAGCTATTCTTCGCTACACGAACATTCAAAAGGTTGTTGGGTTATGCAACGTTCCGATTGGGATTCGTATGGAATTAGCGAAGATTCTCGATGTTGATTCAAGCCGTGTACATGTTGATTTTGCAGGATTAAATCATATGGTGTACGGATTAGATGTGTATGTAGATGGTGTAAGCGTCATGGACCGTGTGCTGGAACTCGTGACCGACCCAGAGAAACAAATGACGATGAAAAATATTGCAGCGCTTGATTGGGAACCGGATTTCATTCGCGCGCTTCGGGCAATTCCATGCCCATACCACCGTTATTACTACAAAACACGCGAAATGTTAGAAGAAGAAAAGCAAGCATCAATGGAAAATGGTACACGTGCAGAAGTGGTGAAAAAGCTAGAGAATGATCTGTTTGAACTATATAAAGATCCAAACTTAGACATTAAACCACCACAACTAGAAAAACGAGGCGGAGCATATTATAGCGATGCTGCCTGTAGTTTAATTACGTCTATTTATAACAATAAAGGTGACATTCAGCCTGTAAATACAAGAAATAACGGTGCAATCGCAAGTTTGCCAGCTGACTCCGCTGTTGAAGTAAACTGTGTGATTACAAAAAATGGCCCAAAACCGCTTGCGGTTGGGGACTTGCCAGTACCAGTTCGCGGGCTAGTACAACAAATTAAATCGTTTGAACGTGTAACAATTGAAGCTGCAGTAACAGGTGATTATCATAAGGCGCTGCTTGCGATGACGATTAATCCACTTGTTCCATCCGATAAAGTAGCAAAACAAATTTTAGATGAAATGCTAGACGCTCATAGAACATATCTTCCGCAATTTTTTAAAAAAGCGGAGAACTAAAAGCGGCGCTATGGAGCCCGCTTTTTCAGTTTGAATTATCTCTCTTTTTTTAGGTGAGCGAGCGTGATTTTTTGTTGGAAGTATCTGTTGAAGAATCATATAGGAGGGGATGTAATGATTCAATTAATTGTAAATGCAGATGACTTCGGTTTAACGCGAGGTGTAAATTACGGCATTGTTGACGCGCATGTGAATGGGCTTGTGAATTCTGCAACGATGATGATGAATATGCCAGGGGTAGAGCATGCCGTACAATTAGCGAAGGAATATAAGACGCTCGGGGTTGGTGTACATCTTGTCTTAACCGCGGGAAAACCGCTTCTTTCTGATGTACCTTCTCTTGTGAAAGAAGATGGTTCGTTTCATTCACAAAGTACGGTGTGGGGAGGAAATATAGATTCATATGATGTTGAGAAGGAATGGACTGCACAAATTGAAAAGTTTCTATCATATGGTTTAACACCGACGCACCTTGATAGCCATCATCATGTACATGCACTGCCAATTTTGCATGATGTCTTAGAGCGATTGGCAGCGAAATATCATCTTCCAGTGCGCCGCTGTGAACAAGAACGTGCGATATGTCCATTTTCTGATGTGTTTTTGCACGATTTTTACGGAGATGGTGTAACGGACGACTACTTTATGACTTTGCAAGAGCGTGTAGCGGACGGAGCGACAGTTGAAATCATGGTACATCCAGCTTATGTAGATGCAGAGTTGATGAAATGTTCGTCTTATGTGATGAAGCGTGTTGAAGAGTTGCGTATTTTAACAGAGAGCAAGCTTCCGAGCGGGGTGGAGCTTGTGAAGTTTTAGAAATAGAGCTGACCAAAAAGTCTACTTTTGATTCAGCTCCAGCGAATGGACGATTCGTGTGTCGAACGTCGTCGAAGGGTCTTTAAATCGTGTCGAAGCGCCGATATATTTGAAAAAGCGCTGATAAATGTATCATTTGCGCCGATATATTGCGAAAAGCGCTGATATATTTGGTGGACATGTGAAAGGAGCGCATTCAAAAGGTACTTATGTGCCCGTTGAGTGCGCTCCTATTATTATTTCGTCCAAAGTTTGACCAGTTCTAAGTCGCTAGCTGAATATTCCCTTTCTCCATAACGAACTTTTTCATAGATCGGTATAATATTTGCTGGTTTATTCAGCCTTGATAGCCACTGCTGCACGGTCTCATATGGTTTTCTTCTATTATGTTTAGGTAGGGTTTTTTCCCATTTTATAAGTGCTTGTCGGATTTCATTGTGAATCGAATGGATGTCATTGCTATGTTCATCTGCTATCGGAGTAGTTTCTGTGTTGACTTGTTGTTTAGGACGTAAGGTAGGGTAGGATTCGGTTGGTTTTTTCTTTTTGAAATATAGGAAAGCAAGAATGATAGTTGCGGTGATAATTAAGGTAGTTAGCCATGATTTTTTGTTATTTTTAATGCTTTCATTGATGGTACCTAAAATCTTAACTTTCCATGACATTTGAATCGGTTGACCTTCTAGTTTCTCATTGTCGTCTTTAATTTCATATGCTTCATCACTTGGAATACCTGGTGGCTTCCCATTCCAATCCGCTTCATAGTTATAGTAATGCCCCCAACCTATAAATTTTCTAAATTCCTGTTGTGTAAACAAAGAAAATGTAGATAGTCCGGATGAAATGATTACAAACATCACAACAATTATCGTGCGAGAGAACCAGAGCCGATTTTTAGGCATGCGCAATGCAACTCCTGTTTCTAAATTTGTTTGTTCTATAAATCGTAACATAATTTGCAGGAATAATAAATTGAATATTTAAAAAATAATAGTGAAATCCTCCAAAGTGTGAGGAGGATGTAAGGTTAGCTTTTATAGTACCGACAAAATCATCCCGCTGATTGCACCAATTATCACAATGATCCACGGCGGCATTTTCCAAAAGGAAAGCATCGTAAATAAGAGTAATGCGACAACGAAATCAGCTGGCTGCATAACCGTGCTTGTCCAAATGGGATGATAGAAAGCGGCGAGTAAAATGCCGACAACCGCTGCATTTATTCCAAACATAGCTCCTTGTATGTACGGTTTGCGGCGCAGCGCATCCCAAAATGGCAATACGCCGACAACAAGTAAGAAGGCAGGAAGGAAAATGGCGATTGTCGCAATCGTTGCCCCGGCGGCGCCGTTCATAATAGCCCCGATATAAGCGGCAAATGTAAATAATGGTCCGGGCACAGCTTGCGTCATTCCATAGCCAGCGAGAAATTGTTCTTTCGTTATATAGCCGTTTGACACAAATTCATTTTCTAAGAGCGGAAGAACGACATGACCACCGCCAAAGACGAGAGAACCAGAGCGATAGAAACTATCAAACATAGCAATCCAGTGCGAGAAAGGGCGTAATATCGGTAATAGTATGAATAAGAGAAAAAATAAAGATAGGCATAGCGCTGCGACTTTACGAGAGATAGAAATCGATATTTCTGTTTTAGCTGTGATTGTGTGCTCTCTGTATAAGAGCCAGCCAACGATGCCTGCACATAGAATCACAATGATTTGTATCCAAGCTGTTTGGAATAATAGAACGGTAGCCGCGGCGATGACTGCAATCGTTACGCGGTTCCGGTCTGGGGTTAGCTTTTGTGCCATTCCCCATAATGCATGAGCGACAATCGCTACGGCTACTAGCTTTAGGCCGTGAATCCATCCTGCGTGTGCAATATCGATCTGCTGTAGTAATGAAGCAAACAGGACGAGCGCAAGAACAGAAGGGAGCGTAAATCCAAGCCAAGAAACAATCGCTCCAAGTATACCGCCTCGTGATAACCCAATTCCGATTCCAACTTGACTGCTAGCAGGACCAGGAAGAAATTGGCAAAGAACTACCAAATCAGCGTAGCTTCTTTCATCTATCCATTTTCGCTTTTGGACGTATTCGTTATGAAAATAGCCAAGATGTGCAACAGGTCCTCCAAAGGAAGTAAGCCCAAGTTTCGTGGAGACGAGAAAGATTTCTGCTAATATTTGCAAATGCTTTGTAATACTTTGTTTAGAGTTCATCATATTTCGGCGAGGAGACCCCGACTTCTAAGCGAAAGCGTAAGTCGGGGACGAATCGCTTTCTCTCCTTTCGATGAGTAAAGTATCGGTATATTCGACTCGTTTCAATTTTTTTACACTTGCGGACGCATGAATTTTGCTTCCGTCTAACAGTCTTAAGTCAAAATACCCTGTTTTTCGTCTTCCGAAAATAAAGCACTCTTGCCCTTCGTAGACCACTTTGTCAAATAGCTGAAACCCTTTTACGTATCGTTCTGCCTTATTCGATTTGCGCTTCCCGCCTTTCCCAATCGTTGCTTTATACAACTGACGGTTGTTCTTGCGAACGAATTTCATGAGATACACTGCATCAATAGGTTTCGCTACTGGATAACCACTCACGCATCGCGCATCGACGATGTGTGATGCGTGTATGCTTCGTGAGATATCCGTATGTCAACTGGGCATGGGGATAGATTTCTTTGATTCCGTTATAGATAAACCATCGCATCACGGTCATCTGAGAGGCATCTCGCAATGATTTGCTTTTCCGCTTAATGGTATGTTCTAATCCTTTTCGATGAATTTCATTATGACACGTTTCGCACAGTGTAATCAAATTATCAGGACGATCTCCGCCTGTTTTCCGACTTTCAATGTGATGCACATTAAGGATTTTGTCTTTCTTCTTTCCTTTACAGCGCTGACACGTGTGACGATCGCGAAACAAGACATATTCTCTAGTATTCTCTAGTGTTCCAAAACCCCATTTGTTCGCCTTGTTGATATTGCTCTCCTTGAATATCGGGGTTTTTCAGCAGTTGTGTGTCAAATTGAGCAACTTCCACTGTTAGTTTGGTAACAGGAAGGATGTCATGTACAAGGCTTACGATTTTGAGATGAGAATTGACTTTATGTTGTACCGAAGGGGCTAACCAACCTTTTGGTTTCTTACGGTTTAAAAACCTTGCCTTTCGGTAGCGTGTTGTACGGTTTCTTCTCGCTTTTCGAAACTGGGAACGAGTCGTCAGTAATTCTTGGATATCGGTACGAAGCTGTACATTTGCTTCGAATAGAACCTTTTGTTCTGTTGGCGCAGAAACACCAATGTGTTTTGTTCCTGCGTCAATTCCTAAGGAAACAGATTGTTTGTATCCACTGCTCCCATAGAGTAATTGAATGGTAAATGGTGTTCGTTTGATTACCTTTGCTTTTCGTTCCTGTAATAAGCGCCTTGCTTTTCTTGGCGAACATGGCATGACAGGTTCATCGTGTTTGTTTCTTACGTATACGAACAAAACGTATACCTCCTTTTTTGGAGTGTGTGCCTCATACCCAATGTTGGAAAGGCTTGTTAGGTCTACAGCACCGCTCCTACCCATCAGAGCTTTTAACCATAGACGACAGGGCTGCGGACTTGAGGAGTATCCACAGGTGTCATGACCAAACCAACGTAGTTCGCGAAAGACTGAGGGTAGTCAACAAAGGCCTTTGCAAGCCTCCACTTCAAACCGCATCAGCGGGTAAGTGGCGGGTTATTGGCAGTGATAGAAGTCACCTTTTTCTTGAATAAAGTTTTTTATAAATTTTATGTATGGCCAGACGCTTTCGCCCCTCCAAAAAGGGAATGTTGTTTTTATCATATCGAATCTATGTAAATAAGGAAATGGCGAGAATGTTATGAATATGTAAAATTGCATAATTGAGAAGTGGTTTTTTATGGTACAGTGAATTTGTAAGAAGATAGCCTCCTAACTATCTTTGATCTAACGGATAATAGCTCTACAAAATTACTTGTCATTGAGAAAGAACAAAAGAAATCTCTTCATTGAGGATTCCTTTGTTCTTTCTCTTTTTTCTTTGTTTTCACATGGCTCGGCCGTTCTTTGCAATATATCGGCGCTTCGACACAATATAAAGACCCTTCGGCAATATTCGACATATAAGTAGTCGATTCAAAGTGAAAGGAGCTAACTAAAAAGTGGACTTTTTAGTTAGCTCCTTATAATCTTGCGTCCTTCCAAAAATTCACTTCTAAATGAGAGGAAGGGTTGTAAGGGAGAAGTGTATATCCTTGTGAATGAAGATAGTCAATGATTTTTGGTAAGATTTGTACGGTAACGTTTGAATCATGCATTAAAATAACTTCGATTGAATTATCACTTTGATTCATTACTCGTTCCAATACGGCAAATGGATTATGTGCGCTTTTCCAATCGTATGTATCGATTGTCCAATCCCACATTTTATAGTGAGAGGCAACGAGAGCGTCGCGATAATTTTTCTTTAAATAGGGCATACTGCCATAAGGAACGCGAACAAGATGTGTGTCAATTCCAGTAATCATCCGAACAATTTTCCGGGCCTGTTCCATTTCAGAAACTAAAATAGAGGGATCACCATTATAAAGGGATTTTGCATTGTGAGACATACTATGTAATCCTAAATAATGACCTTCTTGAATGACTCGTTTTGTTGTT
>Ga0209025_1001858_pt1 | contig 24731 bp, 27 predicted proteins | sample AraplaMF_Col_mLB_FD_184256 | JGI IMG/M metagenome (GOLD analysis project Ga0209025, IMG submission 184256) | Arabidopsis root microbial communities from the University of North Carolina, USA - plate scrape MF_Col_mLB (SPAdes) (version 2) | ecosystem: Host-associated > Plants > Roots > Endosphere... | reverse complement strand
TGAAGCGATGCCCAGACCCTGCGGCACCCGCAACGCTGGCCAGCATGCGGAAGGTGAGCAGCCTCAACGGCGACCGCAACGTTGTGGCGCACAACAGCGTGTGGTTCACCCTTTACCGCAGCAAGAGCGGCGTAGGGATCGAAGAGCACATCGTGTCGGCTCGGGACCAACGGAAACGCCTCAACTACAGCGAGATGGTGAAGTTGGCAGACCGAGCTGAGGCCCATGCCGAGGAGTTCGGGCGCAATGCCCTGGAGCTACTGCGGAACTATCGCGTTCCTGAGGAAGGAACGTTCTAGACTCGATTCGGTCCGTTCAACCGATGCGCGTGCCGACGCGTTGGTCACGCGTGGACGACGCGTGGCTGACGCGTGCGGCGGATCCCGGATAGCGTCGCTGATATGCGCCGCCAAGTGCTCAGCTGATATCAGCCAAGGCGACTTCTGCGACCCCAGCCGGAAAGCCGGTACCGGCAGTTGTTGCCGAGCCGCGGTGCGCTTAGCCTGCTCTGGCGTCATCCCGAAGTGATGAGCGCAGCGCTCGACAGGGATCTGCCCGGTACCGAACTCGGCCAGCAGCAGGAACAGGGTGCGGTCAGTGGTCACGGTGATGGCTCGATGGAGGGGGCGAAAGATTCTTCATCCATCCATGTAGAGAGAGGGCCGCGCGATCGGCCCTCTCCGACTGCGCGCCTCAGCTGTTCGGGAATGGCGCCGCAGGTGGCGTGAAGGTCGCCGTGTACCGGGCAACGCCCTTCGTGATTCGAAACTCGTCCATGTTGCCGTTCAGTGCCTGGCTGAACGTGGCGCCGTCGTAATTGACGCCGATGTAGGAGTTGGTGGGAATGCCGGCCGTGAAGTCGGTGGAGCTCGACGCCGACGCATCCTCGACGCCATCCACGAACAGCTTGACCACTCCAGAGGCGCGCGCGATGGCCAGGTGCACCCATGCCCCCGTTGGTAGCGTCGTCGCACCGGCAGTCAGGAACGCGACGCCCTGGTGCACCAGCATGAGCTTGCCCGATGCATTCACTGCCATGGCGAAGCCGCCCAGCGAGCCGCTGCCGCTGTAGCGCGAGAAGATGTACTGGAGGGTGTTGTTGACCTGCAGGTACGCAAAGCACTCCGCGGTGAAATCACCCGTGCCGAAGTCGAGCAAGGGGCTGTCGTTGCTGTAGACGTAGTCGCCAGAGCCATCAAACAGGCCCGATGCGCCGCCGAACTTAGACAGCGCGGTGTCGATCTGGGCATTGCCGCCGGCGGCCCAAGACCTCGCGGTCTGGTCGATGAAAACAGTACTGCCGTCTGCGCCGTCAAAGTGCAGGAGCGCGCTTACGTTCGCCCAGAAGGGATCGGTAACGGCTGGAGGCCCGAATGCATAGGGGTTGATGATCATGGTCATGAAGTTCTCCTCGTCTGATTGATCAGCACCGGCTACGCGCCGATGCTCCGCAGTGCGTCGCGCGTCGCGAATCCGAGCTGAGCGCTCTTCTGCTCCTCGGTGCGAGCGTCGTAGGGCGCCTGATAGTTGAAGTTGTTGACCTGGGTCAGTCCGGCGCCGCCACCACCCATGGCCATCGCGGTATCGCCCGCCGGCACGATCTTGCCGGCGGTACGCGGGACGAACATCTCCGGCCCTTGCTCTCCGACCAGGTAGGCTCTGTCGCCGAACACGTCGCCGCCGCCGGCCTTGGCGCCACCGAAGAAGGTGCTGAAGAAGCCGCCGATCAGGTCGCCGTAGTCGCCGCCTCCGCCGGTACCGCGCTTGCCGAACAGCTGGTCGATCAGGCCGTCTGATGCAATGTCGAACAGCCGGTCGCCGAATCGGTTCACGGCATTGGTCAGCGAGTCCCAGACGCCCACGCCTTCCTTCAGGTCGTAGAACAGGCCCTGGACCGAGTCGCGGACGTTGTCGACGTAGTCAACCTGGCCAAGCTGCTCGAGGGCCTTCTGCTGCGCCAGGATCTCGTCGGTGGTCTTCCCGAAGGCGATGGCCTCCTGTTCCTTCAGCTTGGCGATGTCCTCGCTGCTGGCGCCGGCGAGCGTGCCCAGCTCGGTGATCTCCCGGAGCCGCTGAGCGTGGTCGTGCTCCGCCTCCGCAAGCGGGCCGGCATAGATAGCCGCGAGTTGGTCGAGCTGTTCCTGAGCGGTGACTGTCGTGGCGATCTGGCGCTCAAGTTCCTCGCGGTCATCCTTGAGGAAGTCCGCCATCAGGTCGCGTGGTTCGCGCTCGCGTGCCTTGCTCCCCTTCTTGCCCTTACTGTCCTCGGTATCGAGCAGGCCGAGGCCAGCCAGCGTTGGCACCTTGATCTCTGGAGCTTCGCCGGCCAACTTGGCAATCTGCGCCGCGCGCGTCGCGCCCTCTACGGCCATCTCCTGGCCGAGTGCCAGCATGTCCTGCAGGCGCTTCAGTTCGGCGCGCTGCTCGGTCGCATAGGTCGATGTGTTGCGCCGCTCGGCCCCGGTTCCCTTCTGGTCGAGTTGGTCGATCAGACGCTGCTGGCGGTCGATCGCTTGCTGGATGCGCACCGGGTCATCGAGACTGGGGCCGGCGACGCGAGCGGCAATCTCCTCGCCCAGAAAGCTCGTCACATTGGCCGTGGTGGTCGCCAGCTTGCCGAGCCAGCCGATGGCCGTAGCGGCACCGCTGATGATGGTTCCGAAGCCATTGCGGAAGTCGTCGCTGTTGAGCAGCTCAGCGAACTCCTCGAGCTTCGGCAGGAGGCTGGGCAGCGTCTCGCGCCACAGGCCGTCGACGCTGAGACCGAGCTCGTCGAGCTTCTCATTGAAGTCGCCGGCTGCCTTGCCGGTGTGCGTGTCCAGGGTATAGCCGACAAGGTCCGACTTCTCGGCGAACTTCGCCAGGCCATCGGCGCCCTGGTTGAGCAGTGGGATCAGCTCCGCGCCCGACTTGCCGAACACCTTGATCGCCAGAGCGGTCTTCTCCGCGCCATCGGGGAGGTCGTCGAAGACGCCGGCCAGGTCCTTCAGCACCTCATCGGCACCTCGGAGACCGCCGGTGGCATCCATCGCCTCGACCCCGAGAGCTTCGAAGATTCGGGCCTGCTCGCTGCCGGCATCGGCCGAGTCGACCATGAACTTCGTCAGCTTCGTGATGCCGCCGGAGAGGGTATCGATGTCGACACCCGAGATCTTGGCGGCGTAGTCCAGCCGGCTCAGCGCCTCGACACTGACGCCGGCCTTCTGGGCGAGCTCGTCCATGTCGTCGGCGGCGTCGATCGCCTGCTTGGCCATGACGGCCGCGCCAGTGGCGACCGCAGCCAGGCCGACGCCTATGGCCTTGCCGGCGCTGACCGCGGTCTTCTGCAGCTCGCGCAGGCGCTTCTCGGCTCGCTTCGAGTCAGTCTCGAAGGAGCCGGTTCTCATCAGCAAATCGACAACGATCGAGCCAGCGGTTGCCATGGAATCACCTAGAAATTAAGGGGTTTCGTGGCGAAATCGGCGCTCTCGACCAAAATCGCGTTTTTGCACATAAATTCGGAATTCAAATTGCCGTTTTCCTCGGGAAACGCGGGGTTTTTAGGCAGGAATCGGCCATTTGCTGATTATTTGAATTACGGGAAAAAAATCCGCGAATGAGTGGGCGTCAGGTGTCCGCTTAGGAAGCGTTTTGACTTTGACCCCACCCTCCCGGCTCATCGTCGAGCGCGTCCGCGTGCAGCCTCGGCCTGGGTCTTCTTGGCATGGCAAGCGAGGCAGACAGCCTCAGCGTTGCGCATGTCCATCTCTGCTCCGCCCTCAGCGAGCGGCGTGATGTGGTCGACCTGCTTGGCCACGCTGAGCTTCCCGGCGCGCTGGCACGGCTGGCACAGGTTGTTGTCCCTGCGCATCACCTGCTCTCGGAAGCGACGCCATGGACGCCCACCGCGGCCCTGGCCGTACGTGACGCCCCTCGGGCCGGCATTGGCGATGACGCGCGTGGGCAGCGTGCCGAGGCGCGGCTGGAGCATGGTGATCTTGGCCATTGGTCCTCCTGAAGGGGTGAGCCCCGGGGATCGCCCGGGGCTGTGCGTCGACAGTGGGATCAGGAGCCCGCGAGGTTCACGCGGCGGAAGGCGTTCTCGTCGTAGATCGCCAGGCCGAGGCGGGCTTCCACGAGGATCGTCACCAGGTTGCGGGTGAAGTTGTCCTTGTGGTGGCGGCTGAAGTAGACCGTCGGCTGGAGGCGGTCGCGGACACTGGCCCTGCTCGTGTCTGCCACCAGTGCCATGCCTTGCGGGATGTAGGGGTTCGTCACGATGGGGCGATTCCACAGCGACGGCGGCGCCGGGGAGGCGGGATCGCCATACAGATACCGGCCTTCGCTGTCCTTCATGATCTGAATCGCGAACCAGTCCTCGGGGTGGAGGACAACCACGTTCGGCGAGTAGCCCGTGGTCTCCATCTGGGAGAGGGCCGAGCCGATGCGATCCGGGGTTTCGGTGAATGGCGTGTTGATCAGGGTTGAGGCGGTGTAGATGCCTTCCAAGTTCGCACCGGTGCCGGAGCCGACGAGGAGCTGCTGTTCGATCTTGTCGCGCACGTTGTGCATCAGGATCCGCGTGAGCTCGAGCTGCAGCGTGTCGTTGTCTTCCAGCACCTGGGTCGACGTGGTCGTGTGCACCGCGACGGTCTGAACCCGACCGGTCTGCAGGTTGCCGTCGAACTCCATCTCGTCCTTCTCAGCCCCTTCGCCGTCCTGCATCCCGGCAGCACCGGTGAAGCCCAGGCGGACGAAGTCGAAGCTGTTGGAAGTCGCGTTCGCCGTGGGCAGCAGGTTGCCGACGAGGAGCCTGCGCAGAACGAAGCCGTGCCACCCCGGGATCTGATCCGCTCGGCTGGGCAAGGTGCCGTTGACCGAATCGGGCTCGCCGACATCGTTGAACAGCGCCTTGAAGCTCAGGTCGCCGAGGAGGAACCGCTCGGTCTCGCGGACCGTTTCGGACTTCTCCCGGATGGCCTTGAACTTCTCGCTGGCATTGAGCATGGAGAGGTCAAGCGAGAACCGCGGGCGATGGGCGCCACCGCCGCCGGGGATGCCCTTGAGCTGCTTCGAGATTTCCTGCTCGATGGTGCCCATGCGATGCAGGAGGTCTTCCCTGGTCTCATCGACCTCGTCGGTCTTCGCCTTGAACTTCTTCATGATCTCCGCGAGGCCTTCCTCGGTGACCATGAGGGCTGGCGCGACCATGACGGCGGCATGTACGTCGAAGGCAAACAGGACTGCGATCGCCGCGAGGACGCAGGCAATCAGGAGCAAATGGGGAGTCTTCATCGGATGTCTCTCGGTTTGGAGTGGAAGCGCGCTTTATCGGCGCGCCGTTGCGGTCGCCGTTTCTGTGTTGCTGCGCCCTTTCCACGCCGGCATCCCACCGGCCCTTCGAGAGTTGTCTGATCCGACATCACCGGCTTCCCGCCGGCCCCCGTCGGGGACAGCAGCGATCCTACGACTCTCCCTAGCGATCGCCAATAGATTCGTAACACGCGCCACCAGGCGAGCCGCTGTCGGATCTCGACAATCGAAAGGCTGTTTGCTCTCTTCTTGGCGTACGCGCGGGCGAAACCCAGCGCTTGCAGCTGCTTCTCGAACTCGCGCACGTAGAGGATGGGACGGTTGACGGGCATCAGTGCGCACCGCTCTTCGACGCGAGTGACGGGAGCGCGATCGATGCGATCGGCCGCCTGGTGCCGTAGTCGTTGCAGCAGTCCAGGACGATCTTCGGCTGCTCGCGGTCATAGACGAACGCGATGGTCAGGTGCTCGCCTTGCTCGATCGCGTGGACGATCGAGGTGCCCATCGCGGGATCACGCGTGCCCAGTTCGTCGAGCATGCGCTGGCAGAGCTGCTGCGCCGCGGTCAGGAAGTTCGAGGTCAATTCGGTGGTGCTGGTCATTTGTAGTTCCTGTGTTGAGTCGGATTCGGTAGGCGAGCTGCTTGCAGGCGCGGCTGCAGTACACGCGGGGTCGGCCATTGGCGCTCAGGGCGAAACGGCGGTTGCAGCAGGGGCAGCGCGGGATCTGTTGGCTCATGCGGCCGCATCCTGGGCTTTAACCTCGCGCTGAAGCTGGAGCCCGACTTGGGTCAGGACGTATCTGCCGGTGGCCTGGTCGATACGCCAGACGTTGAGCCAGTTGTTCTTGATGTGGTCGAGGAAGACTCGACGCCAGGAGCTGTAGCGCTTGTCTCTGCCACGGTACCGGTACTGGAACGCTTCCCACGCCAGGTAGAGGAACTCCTCGGGAATGCCAACGTCCTCGGCGTACTTGAACACCGCATGGTCAGCAGGAATCAGAACCTCGCCAACGGGCTTCGCCTGCACCCATTCGTCGTAGGTCTGCTTCTTCTCCCGCTTCGTCGACCGAGGAGCAGGGGGCTTCTTCTCTTCCTGGGTAACTGGATAGGTAATACCTAGGTCAGTGGACTCTGTGCCCGCACCATGGGGACTCAATGTCCGCACGTCGTGGACAGAATGTCCGGACGTCGAGCCCTGACGTGTGGACTCTGTGCCCGCACCATTGGCCTGACGTGCGGGCATGATGTCCGCACCATTGGGGATCAGTAGGGCGTATTCGAACAGCCGCCAACCCCGCTTGGTGCCTCGGTGCGATCGCCTGATCCAGCCAGCGGGCTCGGCCTGGTCCATAGCCCGACGGACCGTCTTCTCGTTGACGGTGGCCTTGCTGGCCACCAGCTCAATCGCTGGCCAGCAATTGGTTCCGTCCTTGTCGGCGAACTCGGCGAGGATCAGTAGGCAGAGCTTGGTGCTTGCCGGGAGGGCGCTGTTCAACACGGCTGAGCGCCACTGAAGGACGAACGGGCGATCGCGGCTTTCATCGCCCATGGCTCCCACCTTCGCGGATCAGGGCTTCGCGCAGCTTCCGTACCGCCGACTGCGCGCCGGCGAGGTTGATCGCCAGGCGGTCGCAGCCGTCGGCCGTTGGACGGGCGCTGAGCTCGTGCAACTGCGCGCTGAGGCCGTCGCCGACATCGGGAAGGGTTCGGCGCAGCTCATCAGCCGTCGGGGCGTAGAGGGCGGCGTAGTGCTCCGCCGGGCATTGGCCGTTCATGCCAACACCTCGGACAGGATCTCCTCGATCACCGCGATGTTCCGCTCGACCTGGGCCAGGTGTTCCCGCCGGTCCGAGATCCACTGCTCGTTCGACCGAATCCCTTCCTCGAGTTGAGCCCGGCTGTTCTTCTGGAGCTCAAGCATCCGGGTGATCTGCGGGCGTTGCTCGCTCGCGGCGAGTGCGCGCATGTTGCGCTTGTCACCCTCGCTGAAGACGATCATGCGGCGCCTGCCTGCGCGTCGCGCGCGGCGATCCTGGCGGCGAGCCAGGCGTCAATCTCAGATTCCAGCCAGCCCGACGAGTTGTTGCCGAGTCGGATGGGCTTTGGGAAGTCCTTCGACGCCAGCCGGTAGATGGTCGGCCGGCTCAGACCGGTGCGCTGTTCAACTTCGCGCAACCGCAAGATGCGAACGGGGCGGGGTGGGGCGTCGAGCTTGGATTCCACGGACCTTACTCCTGAGCCAGAATGGGCTGGAGCAAGCTTCATTGAGCGACCTATCCGCGGAGAAGGTCGGATTTCTCTAATATCCGGAAAATCCTACCGGCCAGTCAGCAGCCGACGGACAAGCCGGTCGTCGACTTCTTCATCGAACACAACCGCAGTCACCGTCGCGATCGTCTGTGCTGAGCAGGCGGTGTAACGGCCCAGGAGCTTGATGAAGTGTGCTCGGTCGGCCTTTGGGTCGGCAGGCTTCTTCAGGATCTGCGTGGGTTTGGCGTCGACGTTTTGCTGAAGCCGGTAATGCTCTAGCGCATGGATCATGGTGATCCCGCTCCTATCCAGCGCGCTTTCGATCTCCTGCATCCTGGAGAAATAGGCCTTCGTGTCTTCCTCGCTCGGAATCTCGAGCAGCTCACCCAGCGCGTGCATGATCAGGGTGTCGCGCACTGGGAATCCCCAATCGGCCGGCGCGCGTGGGCCTTCCAGCATCAGCTCTTTGATCGCATCCAACGTGGCGTTGAATCGCTTGCTCCACTCGTCGCGAGCTGCCTGGGTTTTCCTGTCCCACACGTCCCGCTGGAGTATCCGATCGAGGGACATGACGACCTCTTTGAAGTCGCCGAAATCGAAGCCAGATGCCCAAACAGGGTTCATGCGCTCGTCGTCGATCAGGCGCAGGCAGGCAACGCGAACTGGCTCTGGGTAAGCCTCGAGCCAGCGGCCTTCGGTCATCAGCCTGAGCCGATCCTTGGCCCCCGCTTTCGCAGGGGCATGTGGCTTCGATGCCATTTCAGCTGGCCCGGCCGATCACGGGGATTTCGACGAACTTGTCCCCGGCAAACGTCCGGTGGTGCTCGCGCTCGACCAGCTCCGCCTGCGCTTGCTTGACCTCGCGCAGCAGGTCAGCAAGTGCCCACAGGTAGTTGTCCTGCAGGGCGTCGGTCAGATTCCGGAAGCTGTCTCCCGACTCTCCGTAAGTGTGCGCAGCCAGCGCGTCAGCTTTGGTGATTCGTTCCGAAATGAAGTCGCGCAACTCAAGGTCAGATGCGGCGGTGAGGGCGGCGGCTAGAATGTCGGTTGCCATGGTCGTTCTCCTAAGGGACGGTCGTGGAAGTCGGCCGGTCGTGTTTCCGCACGCCGGCCGGCGCTTTACCGGCGAGCGCCGGATTTCTTCTTGAAGGCGAGGACGGTGCCGGTGTCTGCCTTCAGCGTGTCGAGGTAGTCGGCCCAGGCCTGCATCATCTTGCGGCGCTCGGCCAGGTGGGCAGTGCGGTTGTAGGCGCGGCCATTCGGATCGCGCACGGCATGCGCCAGCTGGTGCTCGATGTAGTCGGGCCGGAAGTGCAGGACCTCGTCCAGAGTGGTGCGGGCCATCGCGCGGAAGCCGTGCCCGCTCATCTCGTCCTTCGCGAAACCCATTCGCCGCAGCGCCGCCAGAACGCCGTTGTTGCTCATCGGGCGCTTGGGTGTACGTCCACCCGGGAAAACGTACTGGCCTCGCCCGGTGAGGGGCTGGAGCTCGAGGAGGACCGCTACGGCCTGGGTCGACAGAGGGACCAGGTGCGGCAGGCGCGTCTTCATCTTCTCGGCCGGGATGTTCCATTCCGCGGCATCGAGGTCGATCTCTGTCCATTCGGCTTGCCGCAACTCTCCTGGGCGCACGAACACCAGCGGAGCCAGCTGGAGCGCGCAGCGCGTCACTAGCGAGCCGGTGTAGGCATCGATCGCGCGGAGCAGTCCACCGATCGCCTTCGGCTCGGTGATCGCCGCGCGGTGCGTCTCCTTGACCGGTGGCAGGGCGCCGCGCAGGTCAGCTGCTGGATTGCGCTCGGTGCGACCGGTGACGATCGCGTAGCGGAAGACCTGACCGCAGTTTTGCAGGATGCGGTGTGCGCTCTCGACGGCGCCACGCTCGACTACACGGTTGATTGTGGTCAGCAGTTCCTTCGCCGTGACGTCGGCGACGGCGCGCGAGCCGATCCAAGGGAAGACGTCGTTCTCGAGGCGCAGCAGGATCTTGTCGGCATGCGAATCGACCCAAGTCGGCTTCTGCTTGGCGAACCATTCGCGCGCGACGACTTCGAAGCTATTCGAAGCGCGTTCCTCGCCGGCGGCACGAGTTGCCTTCTTGTGCTCCCCAGGGTCGACACCAGCAGCAAGCAGCTTGCGCGCGGCGTCACGGCGCTCGCGTGCGTCGGCCAGGCTGACGTCGGGATAGGTGCCATGTGCGAGGCGCTTCTCCTTCCCGGCGAAGCGGTACTTCTGGCGCCAGAGCTTTCCGCCGGCAGGAGTGATCTCCAGATACAGACCGCCACCGTCGAACAGGCGTTGAACCTTGTCGGTTGGCTTGGCCTTGCGCAGGGCGGTGTCGGTCAGCGGCACTGGGGGCATCTCCCCGGCAAGGTGGGCCGGTTGCCCCCAAATCTGCCCCCACGTGCCCCCGGATTGCAAGAGATGGGGCGAGACCCTCTGATACGGAAAAAGGGCCGGAAGCCTTGAATCTATTGGCTTTCCGACCCTTTTTGAGCCGTCCTAAGACGGGTAAATGGTGGAGGTGGGGGGAATTGAACCCCCGTCCGAAGGCACTCCATCCCCGGCACTACATGCTTAGCGCTCCGTTAGATCTCGTCCCCGGACAGCACGGCGCGCAAAGCGCATCCGGGAACCAGCCTGTTTTGGGTTAACCAGGGACTGACAGGCAACCGTCCCTGGCGATTCCGTGATGATGACCCTACGCTGCGAACACGGACACAAGCAGTTTCGGGGCTTACGCCTTAAGCGGCGAGAGCGTAGTTGTCGTCGTTGGCAACTAGAAGTTTGCAGCTGGATTTACGAGGAAAGCTACCCCCTCGGCATGCACCAGGCGATTTCGCAACCCCCGTCGAAGCCAGTGCACCCCCGGGGACAGCTGTTCGCTGACTCAGCCAGTATAGGGCCGCATTCCAGCCGCACAAGCGCTGCCATGCGCCCGCAGGCAGCTGCCATTCAAGCGGCGCGGAGGGCCGGGCCGCCGGCGGGGTCGGGAGGCGATGCTCCGCTTGGCGCCCTGGCTTTGTATGCTTGGGGTAATGACCGAGCCCCCCGGCCCCCGTACCCCCGAACTCGCGGAACTGTCGCCCAGGCGGGGCTACCTGCTGGCGCTGATCGTGCTGGTCGGTTCGCTGGTGCTGGTGTTCACGGCCTGGCGCGCGGCGCGCGAGCGCGAGCTTCGCGCCGCCGAGGCGGAGTTCATCAGCAAGAGCGCCGAAGTCACCGAGCTGCTGCGCCAGGGCATGATCAAGTACGAACTGGTCGCGCGCGGCGGTGTGTCGCTGTTTGCTTCGGTGTCGCGCGAGCGGCCAACGCCGGCGCAATGGAAGGCCTATGTCGACGGCATGGACATCCAGGAACGGTTTCCTGGCATGGTCGGCCTGGGCTTCGCCGAATACGTGACCGCCACGCGTTTGCCGGAACTGCAGCTGGCCTGGCGCGATGCCGGCTACGGCATGCTCGAGGTCTGGCCGCGCGGAGAGCGCGCGGATTACGGCCCGATCCTCTACCTCGAGCCGAAGACGCCGGCCAACGTCGCCGCAGTCGGCTACGACATGTTCGCCGAGCCGGTGCGGCGGGCGGCGATGACGGCCGCGATGGACACCGGCAATACCTATCTGTCCGGCCCGGTGCACCTGATCCAGGACGGTCCGATCCAGGGCACCGGGCTGCTGCTGTACCTGCCGGTATATCGCGGCGGCAGTCGCCCGGCGACGACCGGATTGCGCAGGGCCGGGATCCAGGGCTGGGCCTACGTGCCGCTGCGCATGGACGGCTTCGTGCGCAATGCCCTCGGCGCCGTGCACGGCAGTGGCCGCTTCCAGGTCTTCGACGAAGGCGGTGAAGAGCGCCTGCTGTTCACCACCACCGAGGGCAGCGACAAGCGTCCGCCTGCGTTCCGCCACAGCGAGCGCTTCAACCAGTACGGGCGCCGCTGGCGCGTGGATTACGAATCCGCTCCGCTGGCCGTGGCCGCACCGCGCCTGCAGGGCCTGCAGAACCTGCTTGCACTGGGGTTGTTCTCGTCGCTGTTGCTGTACGCCATCGCCTGGATGCTGGCGCGCACCGAGGCGCAGGCATACCGGATCGCAGTGCGGATGACCGAAGACTTCCGCCGCAGTGAAACGCGCTTCCGCAGCGCAATGCTGTACTCGGCGATCGGCAAGGCACTGCTCGACAGCGAGGGCCATATCGTCGAGGCCAATCCGGCGCTGGCGACCATCGTTGGCCTTACGCCGGAGGCGCTGGTAGGCGTGCGCTTCGATGCGCTGTTTGAAAGCGACGAGCCGGAAATGATCGCCCATGCGACTGGCAGCACCGATGCGCAGGGCGTGCATCGCGCAACCCGTCGCCTGCACCGCGAAGGCGGCGAGCCGCGCCAGGCGCAGCTGACCTATTCGCCGGTGCCGGGCAACGTCGGCCAGGACATTGCCGGCCTTGTGCAGGTCGAGGACGTCACCGAGCGCCTGCGCGCCGAGGCTCGCGTACACGCGCTCAACCGCACGCTGGAGGCGCGCGTGGCCTTGCGCACGCGCGAACTGAGCCAGGCCAACCAGGAACTGGAGGCCTTCGCTTACAGCATCTCGCACGACCTGCGTGCGCCATTGCGGGCGATCGACGGATTCAGCCGGATTCTGGTCGAACGCCATTCCGTCGCCCTGGACGATGCCGGCAAGGGATACCTGGTGCGCGTGCGTCGCGCCGCTGCGCGCATGGGCGAGCTGATCGATGCGCTGCTGAAGATGTCGCGCCTGAGCCGCGGCGAATTGAAGCTCGAGCGCGTCGACCTCAGCCGTCTCGCCAGCGAAGTGCTTGAGGAATTGAGGGTCGGCGATGGCAATCGCCAGGTCGAGATCCAGATCAAGCCGGAGCTGTTCGTGATCGGCGACGCGACATTGCTGCGCAACCTGCTCGGCAACCTGCTGGGCAATGCCTGGAAGTTCACCCGCGACCGCGTCGGTGCGCAGATCGAATTCGGCGCGATGCATCGCGAAAGCGGCCCGGAGTACTTCGTCCGCGACAACGGCGCGGGCTTCTCGCAGGAGTACGTCGACAAACTGTTCCGGCCGTTCCAGCGCCTGCACCAGAACGAGGACTTCGCCGGCCACGGCATCGGCCTGGCTTCGGTCAAGCGCATCGTCGAGCGCCACGGCGGCACGATCCGCGCCGAGGGTGAAGTGGGTCGCGGCGCGACGTTCTGGTTCACGCTGCCGCGCGAGAAGCTGATCGACTGAGGCTCCTGGCCGGAACCTTTGCCTTCTGTCATCCCGGCGAACGCCGGGATCCAGGCTGGCAACGCTGGCCAGGTTGACGCTTCGTCACTGGATCCCGGCTTTCGCCGGGATGACGGGAGAGGCGTTTACGCGTTCTTGTTGTGCCCGCGCATCACGCGCAGCTTTTCGCGCTGCCAGTCCTGTTCCTTGCTGGCCTGGCGCTTGTCGTGCGCCTGCTTGCCCTTGGCCAGGACGATCTCGCACTTGACCTTGTTGCCCTTCCAGTACAGCGCGGTCGGCACGACGGTGTAGCCGTCGCGCTGGATGCGGCCGATCAGGTTGTCGATCTCGTGGCGGTGCATCAGCAGCTTGCGGGTGCGACGCTCTTCCGGGACGACGTGGGTCGAAGCCGAGATCAGCGGGGTGATCTGCACGCCGTGGAGGAACATCTCGCCGTTACGCACCATCGCGTAGCCTTCGACGATGTTGGCGCGGCCGGCACGGATCGCCTTCAGCTCCCAGCCCTGCAGGGCCAGGCCGGCTTCGAACTTCTGCTCGAGCAGGTAGTCGTGGCGGGCGCGCTTGTTAAGCGCGATGGTGCCGCCGGCGCCGCCCTTTCCCTTATCCTTGCCGGTCTTGTTGTTGGAATTCTTGGACATCGCACCATTGTCCCCGAAGCGGGGCCCGGGCGATACCAGCCAGAGCCAGGCGCTAACCAGACCATGCAGACCATTCGCCGCACCGCCCTCGTGGAACACTCCGCTGCGCGCATGTTCGCGCTGGTCAACGACGTGGCCGCCTATCCGCAGCGGTTCGACTGGTGCGAGGCGGCGCAGGTGCTGGAGGAAGAGGCCGGTCGCAAGGTTGCGCGCCTGGACATCGGCTTCGGCGCGCTCCGCACGTGGTTCACCACTGAAAACACCATGTCGCCGCCGCACCACATCGAGCTCAAGCTGGTCGACGGGCCCTTCCGCAGCCTCGGCGGGCGCTGGGAGTTCCATGCCCTGGACGAGTCGGCCTGCAAAGTCACCCTGACGCTGACGTTCGAGCCGAAGGTGAAGCTGCTGGGGCCGGCGATGGCGATCGGCTTCCAGGGGCTGGCCGACCGCATGGTCGACGACTTCATCAAGGTGGCCGACCGCGGCGACGAGGTCAGGCAGGGCGCATGAAGGTCGAGGTGATCCGCGCCTGGCCGCATCGTTTCGAGGCCGTGCAGCTGGAATTGCCGGAAGGCGCCAGCGTGGCCGATGCGCTGCGCGAAGCGGGCCTGGAGTCGGATCCGGAAACGACCGGCTATGCCGTGTTCGGCGTGCGCGCGGATGCCGCGACGCGGCTGCGCGACGGCGATCGCCTGGAGTTGCTCAGGCCGCTGCAGGCGGACCCGAAAGAATCACGCCGCCGGCGAGCGCAGCAGGCGCCACGCAAATAACCCGAAGTTGGTGGGTGCAGCAGTGGGCAGCGCGGGTTGCCGCGCTGCGACCGGACTCAGCGCCCGCGGCGCTTGTCCTTTTCCTTGGGCAGGTTGCGGCCGAACTGCTTCGGCGCCGACTTGGCCAGGTCTTCGTCCTGCTCGGGGAAGTAATCGCCTTCCCACTTCGCCAGCGTGTCGCCTTCGAACCAGAGGGTGAGGTTCTTGATCTCGGTGTGGCCGACGCGGTCGGTGCGCTGGGTGGCGGTGTAGTCCCAGCGGTTGTGGTGGAACGGGTCCTCGATCGACGGCGAACCCAGCAGCAGCGATACCTGTTGCTTGCTCATGCCGGTCTGCAGCTGGTCGACATTGGCCTTTTCCAGCAGGTTGCCCTGGTAGATCGGCTGCTTGTAGAGGATGCCGCACCCGCCGGTGACCATGGCGATGGAAAGGACCAACAGGAGCTTGTGCATCGTGTGCTTCGGCATCGGTGTCTGCGACAGGCGGATAACGCGGCGATGATACACTGAAGCCCGCATCCACCAAGCGCGGACGCAGGCGGCGGCGTCCCGGCGGCGTTCATCGGGCGTTCCGGCGCCCGGCCGACAGGCCCGCCCGTGGCCGCCAGACCCGAACCGGCAGAGCCCGACTGACAGCGTGACCCGAGGAACCCAGATGGAATCGCAAGACCTGCGCAACGCCGGACTCAAGGTCACCCATCCGCGACTGCGGATCCTGGAGCTGCTGGAGCAGTCCAAGCCCCGCCACATGACGGCCGAAGACATCTATCGGCACCTGCTCGAGCACGGCGAGGACATCGGCCTGGCCACGGTCTACCGCGTCCTGACCCAGTTCGAGGCAGCCGGCCTAGTGCTCAAGCACAACTTCGAGGCCGGGCAGTCGGTGTACGAACTCGACCGCGGCCACCACCACGACCACATGGTCGACGTCGACACCGGCAAGATCACCGAGTTCGAAAGCCCGGAGATCGAGGAACTGCAGCGCAAGATCGCCGCCAAGCACGGTTACGAGATCGAAGAGCACTCGCTGGTGCTGTACGTGCGCAAGAAGCGCTGAGTCGTTGAAGTCCGGGCCAGGGCAGGCCCGAAGAGCACGCATCGCCGCCGCCTCCGATCCCGGAGGAGCGGCCAAACACAAGGAAGAAGGCCATGCTCAACCAGTTGCTCTGGGCGTTGCTGCTGACCGCGATCACCGTGGTGATGCACAGCGGTTACAGCGCCATCACCATCAAGCTGCTCGCCAGGCAGCAGCGACCGCGGCAGGGCCGCTACCTGCATTTTTTCATGGTCCGGGTGGTGATCGAGCTGATACTGCTGCACAGCGCGGAGACCATTGTCTGGGCGGCCTTCTACGAGTGGAAGAACGCCGACTGGGACTGGAACACGTCGCTGTATTTCTCGGTGGTCAGCTACGCCACGCTTGGCTATGGCGATGTGTTGCTGCCGCCGGAATGGCGCCTGGTCGGTGCGCTGCAAAGCCTGGTCGGCGTGTTGCTCGCCGGCTGGTCGGTGGCTCTGATCGTGGCCGTGTTGCAGTCGACACTGCGCAAGAAGGCCATCGAAGACCGGGTTCCGCTGAAGTAGGTTGGCGCGAACCCGGGTGCGCTGCGCTTACCCGGGCTACCCACGCCAGAACGTAGCCCGGGTAAGCGAAGCGCACCCGGGCCCAAGTCGGCAACACATCGGCACGTAGCCCGGGTAAGCGAAGCGCACCCGGGTCGACGCCCGCGCTAGACGTCCGCCAGCAGCCGCTTCGCCGCCGCACGCGCTTCGCGGGTCAGCTCCACGCCGCCGAGCATGCGCGCCAGTTCTTCCTCGCGCTGCTTGGCATTGAGCAACTGCACCGCGCTCTGGGTGACGCCTTCGCTGGCGGCCTTGCTGACCCGGTAGTGGGCATGTCCCTGTGCGGCGACCTGCGGCAGGTGGGTCACGCACAGCACCTGGCGGCTGGCGCCCAGTGCCCGCAACTTCTGGCCCACGATCTCGGCCACGGCGCCGCCGATGCCGGTGTCGACCTCGTCGAACACCATCGTCGGCACCGCATCCAGTCCGAGGGCGGCGACCTCGATCGCCAGCGAGATGCGTGACAGCTCGCCACCGGACGCGACCTTGCGCAGCGCCCGCGCCGGCTGGCCCGGGTTGGCGGCGACCAGGAACTCCACGCGTTCGCCGCCCTGCGGATCGGGCCGGTCGGTGTCGAACGGTTCGATCTGGACGTCGAAGCGGCCGCCGCCCATGCCCAGTTCGGAAATCAATGCGGTGGTGCTGGCCGACAACCTGGCCGCAGCCTCGCGGCGCAGGCGCCCGAGGACGTCGGCGGCCTGGCGCCAGTCGCGGCGCGCGGTTTCGATCTCGGTGTCGAGACGGGCCAGGCGCACGCCGGCGCCCTGCAGCGTCTCAAGTTCTGCCGCAATCGCATCGCGCTGCGCGCCCAGTTGCTCGGGCGGAACCCGATGCTTGCGCGCCAGTTCGTGGATGCGGGTGAGGCGATGCTCGATGGCTTCCAGCGCGGAGGGGTCGAGGTCGAGGTCGCTGCGCACGCGATCGAGCAGGGCCAGGGCCTCGTCAACCTGGATGGCCGCCGCATCAAGCATGCCGTCGACATCGCCCAGGCGCGGTTCGTGTTCGACCACGCGCTGCAGGTCGCCGCGGACCTGCTGCAGGCTGCGCGACAGGGACGGGCCTTCCTCGCCGCCGAGGCGGGCGAAGGCGCCTTCGCAGGCCGCGATCAGGTCGGCGGCGTGGGCGTGGCGGCGATGGTCGTCCTGCAGGCGCGCGATGGCTTCGGCTTCCAGGTCTTCGCGGTCGAGTTCGCCATGCTGGTGTTCGAGCCAGCCGATGCGGTCGGAGACGTCGCCCTTGGCCGACAGCTCGTCGCGCTCCGCCAGCAGGGCGCTCCAGCGCGTCGCCGCGGCCGCAACCGCGCCGAGTTCGGCCTGGGTGCGGCCGAAGGCATCGAGCAGCGCCAGCTGGCTCGGGCGGGACAGCAGCGCCTGGTGCTCATGCTGGCCGTGGATTTCGACCAGCAGGGCGGCCAGCTCGCTGAGCTGGCCCAGGGTGACCGGGCGGCCATTGACCCAGGCGCGCGAGCCGCCGTCGGCGCGGATGACGCGGCGGATCTGGCAGGACTCGTCCTCATCGAGTTCGTTGTCGCGCAGCCAGGCGTGCGCCAGCGGGACGTCGTCGAGGCTGAAGCCGGCGACCAGTTCGGCGCGGTCGGCGCCATGGCGGACCACGCCGCTGTCGGCGCGCAGGCCCGAGATCAGGCCAAGCGCATCGACCAGCAACGACTTGCCGGCGCCGGTCTCGCCGGAGATGACGGTCAGGCCGGGACCGAAGCCGAGCTCGGCTTCACTGACCACGGCGAACTGCTTGAGGGAGAGGTGGACGAGCATGGACCGCGATTGTGCCTCGTGTAGGTTGCGGCGTGATAGCGGGGGCGCGTCTCGCAGGTTCAGATCGCAGGCGCAACCTGGGACGAGGCGCACCGAAAACCCTTGCACCGGATCGGGCCGCGACCTATCAATATGCCCGTCATGAACCGCAAACCTGCCGATCCCAGCCTCGACCCGCGTGCACGGCAGCTGTTGCGCACCCTGATTGGCCGCTACATCCACAGCGGCGAACCGATCGGCTCGCAGACGCTGGCGCGCCATGCCGGCCTAGACGTCAGCGCGGCGACCATCCGCAACATCCTGGCCGACCTCGAGGATGCAGGCCTGCTCAGTGCGCCGCACAGTTCGGCCGGACGCATCCCGACGGCCCAGGGCTACAGGCTGTTCGTCGACTCGCTGCTGCAGGTGCGGCCGTTGCCCGATAGCGACCTGGCGCGCCTGCGTGGCGAGCTGCCGGCCGGCTCCGGCACCCAGGCCCTGCTCGGCAGCGCCTCCGAGCTGCTGTCGGCGATGACCCATTTCGTCGGGGTGGTCAGCGTGCCGCGGCGCGAGCAGTTCGCCTTCCGCCGGATCGACTTCGTGCCGCTGGACGGCGCGCGGGTGCTGGCGATTCTCGTATTCGCCGACAACGAAGTGCAGAACCGCATCGTCCAGACCCGTCGCCCGTTCGACGCGGGCGAGCTCGAGCGCGTGGCCAACTACCTGAACGCCCACTTCGCCGGGCGCACCGTGGCCGACATCCGTTCGACCCTGCTGCGCGAGCTGCGCAGTGCCCAGACCGAGATGCAGTCGCTGCTGACGCAGTCGGTGGAGCTGGCCGAGCAGGCCCTGGCCCCGGGCGGCGACGACATGGTCCTGGCCGGGCAGACACGCCTTATGGGCGTGCAGGAGCTGGCCGATCTCGATCGCCTGCGCGACCTGTTCGACGCCTTCGCGCGCAAGCGCGAGATCCTGCAGCTGCTAGAACGCACGGTGCAGGCGCCTGGCGTGCGCATCTTCATCGGCGAGGAAACCGGCCTGGCCCCGCTGGAGGGGATGTCGCTGGTCACCGCGCCCTACGTGGCCGGTGGCGGCAGCGGCCAGGTGCTGGGGGTGCTGGGGGTGATCGGACCGACCCGGATGGCCTACGAACGGGTGATCCCGGTGGTGCAGGCCGCCGCCGATGCGCTTGGGGCGGCCATCCACTCCGAGTCCTGACCCGTCGTAATCCGGCTCCGGTCGGATTTCGGGCCCTTGGCCGGCGCCGCCGGCTCACCTCGTCTTGAAACCTCGCAGGGCGGCCCCATTGCTGCCCTGTCGCGCCAATGAGCGCGGATTTCCGAATGTTTGGCGCCCTTGGCGCAGGGATGGAGCACCACATGACCCAGATCGATCCGCAAGACACCCCCGACAACACCCTCGACCTTGCCAACGACGCCGACGGCGGCGATTCGCTGGCGGCGCAACTGCAGGCCGCCCGCGCCGAGCTGGCGCAGCTGCGCGAGGACTCGCTGCGCGAACGCGCCGAGCTCGAGAACCAGCGCAAGCGCATGGCCCGCGACATCGACATGGCGCGCAAGTTCGCCAACGAGCGCGTGCTCGGCGACCTGCTGCCGGTGATCGACAGCCTCGAGGCCGGCCTCACCATCCAGGCCGACACCGCCCAGCACCTGCGTGAAGGCATGGAGCTGACCCTGCGCCAGCTGCTCAAGGTGGTCACCGACAACGGCCTGGTCGCGATCGATCCGGCCGGCAAGGCCTTCAACCCGGAGCACCATCAGGCCATGGCCATGGTCGAGAGCGCCGGGCACGCGCCGGGCGACGTGGTCCAGGTCTACCAGAAGGGCTGGCTGCTCAACGACCGCCTGCTGCGCCCTGCGCTGGTGGTGGTGGCCAAGCACGACTGAACAGTGGGGGCAGGGCAGCGCCGGGCGAGGCACTTTGCCAACGCGGTCGCTTGAAGAGCCCGCAGCCGGCCCCCAGATAACGCACATCGGCGCCAGCACAGATTCGGCGCCACACCATTTCAAGCATTAGCGAGGGAGCTATACACATGGGCAAGATCATCGGTATCGATCTGGGCACGACCAATTCGTGCGTCGCGATCATGGAAGGCGGCAAGGCCAAGGTCATCGAAAACGCCGAAGGCGACCGCACCACGCCTTCGATCGTGGCCTTCACCAAGGACGGCGAAGTCCTGGTCGGCGCCTCGGCCAAGCGCCAGGCCGTCACCAACCCCAAGAACACCTTTTTCGCGGTCAAGCGCCTGATCGGCCGCAAGTTCACCGACGCCGAAGTCCAGAAGGACCTCGACCTGGTGCCGTACTCGATCGTGCAGCACGAGAACGGCGACGCCTGGGTCGCCACGGCCGACGGCAAGAACATGGCGCCGCAGCAGATCTCCGCTGAAGTGCTGGCCAAGATGAAGAAGACCGCCGAGGCCTACCTGGGCGAGACGGTCACCGAGGCCGTGATCACCGTGCCGGCCTACTTCAACGACAGCCAGCGCCAGGCGACCAAGGACGCCGGCAAGATCGCCGGCCTCGACGTCAAGCGCATCATCAACGAGCCGACCGCGGCCGCGCTGGCCTACGGCATGGACAAGAAGGGCGGCGACCGCAAGGTCGCGGTCTACGACCTCGGCGGCGGCACGTTCGACGTGTCGATCATCGAGATCGCATCGGTCGACGGCGAGATGCAGGTCGAGGTGCTGGCCACCAACGGCGACACCTTCCTCGGCGGCGAAGACTTCGACAAGCGCGTCATCGATTACCTCGTGGAAGAGTTCCAGAAGGACCAGGGCATCGACCTGCGCAAGGATCCGCTGGCCCTGCAGCGCCTGAAGGACTCGGCCGAGCGCGCCAAGATCGAGCTGTCGAGCGCGCAGCAGACCGAGGTCAACCTGCCGTACGTCACCGCTGACGCCTCCGGTCCGAAGCACCTCAACATCAAGCTGACCCGCGCCAAGCTCGAAGCCCTGGTCGAAGACCTGGTCAAGCGCACCATCGAGCCGTGCCGCATCGCCCTGAACGACGCCGGCCTGCGTGCCAGCGAGATCAGCGAAGTGATCCTGGTCGGCGGCCAGACCCGCATGCCGAAGGTGCAGCAGGCCGTGGCCGAGTTCTTCGGCAAGGAACCGCGCAAGGACGTCAACCCCGACGAGGCCGTGGCCGTGGGTGCCGCGATCCAGGGCGGCGTGCTGGCCGGCGACGTCAAGGACGTGCTGCTGCTCGACGTGACCCCGCTGTCGCTGGGCATCGAGACCCTCGGCGGCGTGTTCACCAAGATCATCGAGAAGAACACCACCATCCCGACCAAGGCCTCGCAGACCTTCAGCACCGCCGAGGACAACCAGTCCGCGGTGACCGTGCACGTGCTGCAGGGTGAGCGCGAGCAGGCCCGCTACAACAAGTCGCTGGCCCGCTTCGACCTGACCGGCATCGAGGCCGCGCCGCGCGGCATGCCGCAGGTGGAGGTGTCGTTCGACATCGATGCCAACGGCATCCTGCACGTGTCGGCCAAGGACAAGAAGACCAACAAGGAACAGAAGGTCGAGATCAAGGCAGGTTCCGGCCTGTCCGAGGACGAGATCGCCAAGATGGTCGCCGACGCGGAAGCCAACCGCGAAGAAGACCAGAAGTTCCACGAGCTGGTGCAGGCCCGCAACCACGCCGATGCGTTGATCCACAACGCCCGCAGCGCGATCAAGGACAACGGCGACAAGGTCGGCGGTGACGTGATCGGCCGCACCGAAGGCGCGATTGCCGAGCTGGAGACGGCGATGAAGGGCGACGACAAGGGCCAGATCGAGGCCAAGTCGAAGGCGCTGGAGGAAGCGGCGCAGTCGCTGTTCGCCGCTGCCGCTGCCGCGTCGCAGCCGGGCCAGGAAGGTGGCGGTGGCAGCGCGCCGAAGTCCGATGACGTCGTGGACGCTGAGTTCACTGAAGTCAAGGACGACAAGAAGTAAGGCAGAAACCGGAGAACGGGGAGCCGGAATGAGGACAGCGCAGCCCATGGCAGTGCTTCCGCAACCGGTTCCCCTTTCTTGTCTGCGATCTTCGCTTTGACGATTTCCCCTTACCGAGTCACCGAGTCAACCCCGGCAAATGAGCAAGCGCGATTACTACGAAGTCCTGGGCGTGGCCCGTGACGCCAGCGACGAAGACCTGAAGAAGGCCTACCGCCGCTGCGCGATGAAATACCACCCGGACCGCAATCCGGGTGACGCCGCCGCCGAAGCGACGTTCAAGGAATGCAAGGAGGCTTACGAGGTCCTCACCGACGGCAATCGCCGCCGCGCCTACGACCAGCACGGCCACGCTGCCTTCGAACACGGCATGGGCGGTGGCGGTGGCGGTGCCGGCTACGCCGACATGGGCGACATCTTCGGCGACATCTTCGGCAACATCTTTGGCGGAGGCGGCGGTGCACGCGGCCCGCGTCGCGGCGCCGACATTGGCTACGTGATGGAGCTGACGCTGGAAGAGGCGGTCGGCGGCATCGAAAAAACCATCGAGATCCCGACCCTCGACGAGTGCGACACCTGCGACGGCACCGGCTCGGCCGACGGCAACCTCGAGACCTGCTCGACCTGCCAGGGCCGTGGCCAGGTGCGGTTCCAGCGCGGCATCTTCTCGATGCAGCAGGCGTGCCCGCATTGCGGCGGTCGCGGCAAGACTATTGCCAATCCGTGTGGCGACTGCAACGGGCAGGGGCGCGTGGAGCGCACCAAGACCTTGCAGGTGAAGATTCCCGCCGGCGTCGACAACGGCGATCGCATCCGCCTCACCGGCGAAGGCGAGGCCGGACCGGCCGGTTCGCCGCCGGGCGACCTGTACGTCGACGTGCGCGTGCGCGAGCACGAGATCTTCCAGCGCGACGGCGATGACCTGCACTGCGAAGTGCCGGTGCGCATCTCGCAGGCAGCCCTGGGCGACACGATCCGCGTGCCCACGCTGGATGGCGATGTCGAACTGCGCATCCCTGCCGAAAGCCAGACCGGAAAGCTGTTCCGTCTGCGCGACAAGGGCGTCAAATCGGTGCGCAGCCGCTCCACCGGCGACCTGTATTGCCGGATAGTGGTCGAAACGCCGGTCAATCTGACCCCCGAGCAGCGCGAGCTGCTGGAGAAGTTCGAAGCGACGTTTGTCGGGGAGGGAGCCCGTCGACATTCGCCGCGCGCCTCCACCTTTCTGGACGGAGTGAAGGGCTTCTGGGACCGGATGACGTCCTGATCCACTTCGGCAGTGGCTTCAGCGTGAAGTCCCTGCCACCAGCCGTTGCCGCCATCGCAGCAGATCCTCGAACTCCGCCGCCAGCGCCGCGTCGCTCCAGCAGCGGCGCATCGCCGGGCCGAGCGGCGGATCGATCCTGGCGCTAGGAGCGATGCCCTCCAGCAGGACGGCCATGGCGATATCGGCGTAGCTGAAGCGGCCCAGCAGGTAATCGCACCCCGACGCCTGCAGGCCATCACGCGTGAGCTGCAACGCAGTCCGCAGCGATCCAGGTACCAGCAGGTGCCGGTACTTGCGATCGAGGCGGCGTGCGGCGTCGCGCGCGACGAAGCGCAATGGCCGCCGCAGCGGCTGTGGCAGCACCGATGCAGACGCCTCGTCTAGCGCTTGTGGATCGGCCAGCACGCAGCGCACGACGCGGGTGCGTGCTTCGGCCAGCGCCGCCTCGCTGAGTTCGTTCCATGGCGCGATCGCGTCGAAGTCGCCGAGCCGGTCGTCGCCGGCCGATGCAGCGGCGAAGCGGGCGATGTCCCACGATCCGCGAACCACGTCCGGTCCGGCCAGAAGCACCGGCACCGATACCGGCCCTGACCACTGCCGCATCCGCCAGCGCAGCCAGGGTTCGCTCAGGGTCGGCGTGTACTCCCGGTACGCGAAGTCGACAGCGCAGGCCTCCAGCGCCCAGCGCGCCTTCTGCGTCCACGGCGAGAAGGCTTCGCCCACCAGCAATGCCCGGGATGACGGCACGGTCGTGCTCCTGCATTGACGCGTCGGGCCGATTATTACCAGTCCCCGCCGCCATACGCAGTCGCCGTTCGCGCAGTTCGCTTGTCCACGCGCCCGTGTTGCGATTAGCCTGCGCGCATGAACGATTCGAACTCCCCCGTCCGCGTGCTGATCCACGGCGTCACCGGCCGCATGGGCCAGGCCCTGCTGCGCCTTGCCGGCGAACGCGACGACGTCGTCGTGGTTGCCGCGGTGTCGCGTTCGCAGCCGGCGCAGCGCGTGGTCGATGGCGTCCCGCATTTCGCCGCAGCGGAACTGCCGGGCGTGCCGCCGTTCGACGTCGCCATTGATTTCAGCCTGCCGCAGGGTTTCGACGCGATCCTCGACCTGTGCGCGCACCGTGGTGCGGCGCTGGTCTCGGGCACAACCGGCCTGGAGGACGCGCAGCGCCACGCCCTGGACAACGCGGCAACGCGGATCGCCCTGCTGTGGGCGGCGAACTTCAGCCTCGGCGTGGCGGTGCTCAGCGAGCTGGTCGAGCGGGCCGCGGCCGCGCTGCCGGGCTGGGATTGCGACATCGTCGAATCGCACCACGTGCACAAGAAGGACGCGCCGTCGGGCACCGCGCTGGCACTGGGTGCGAGCGCGGAACACGGCGGGGCGCAACCGCGCTATGCATCGCTGCGCGCCGGCGACATCGTTGGCGAACACCTGGTGCAGTTCGCCGCGCCCGGCGAGCGCATCGAACTGGTGCACCGGGCGACCAATCGCGACATCTTTGCCCGCGGCGCGCTGCACGCGGCGGCCAGGCTGGCGGCGAAGGCGCCTGGTCAGTACCGGCTGCGCGATTTGCTCTGAGCCGACAGTGGCGGGAATGAGCGCTCCGAGGGCGCGCAAGCCCCGCTACGGGGCCTCGCCGGAGCGCCGCAAGCCTGAAGGTTCTCCCGCTGCCATTCATCCAAGGCTGGCGTCCGGGGCCGCGGACCGCTAGAATTCCCGCTCGCCTGAACCCCTTCCGTCGGACCGGTCCCGCACCGCGTCCGCGCTTTGCTGCAGGCCGGTTTTTGCCGATCCAGGCACGCCGGCATCTGCGCAGCGGTGGGGTGTCAGCACCCCCCGGCAGCCAAGGCGATCCCCGTGACCCAACCCGCAATCCTCGCACTCGAAGACGGCACCATCTTCGAGGGCGTTTCCGTAGGCGCGCCTGGCCTTTC
>Ga0209025_1001856_pt1 | contig 24783 bp, 21 predicted proteins | sample AraplaMF_Col_mLB_FD_184256 | JGI IMG/M metagenome (GOLD analysis project Ga0209025, IMG submission 184256) | Arabidopsis root microbial communities from the University of North Carolina, USA - plate scrape MF_Col_mLB (SPAdes) (version 2) | ecosystem: Host-associated > Plants > Roots > Endosphere... | reverse complement strand
CACGGATTTTTGCACACATTTCTGCAATCTGCGAAACGGTAAAGGATGGTCGTGTTGCATAACCCTTCGAACGTTGAATAGCAATCATTTTTGTATTTGGCGTAATTGCAGCTGCCACACCTTTCCAATCAATCGTTTTATTATCGATTAAATCTACATGATGATATCCGATTTTATAATCCTTTAAGGAGCCAGTGTCCTTGTCCCCACCATCGACTATTGATTGCAATGTATCATACGGTTGACCCGAAATATAAAGTAATTCATCACCAGGACGTAACACTCCGAATAAACTAAGCGTAATTGCATGAGTACCTGAAATAATTTGCGGACGTACAATGGCAGCCTCCGCTCCAAAGACCTCTGCATAAACACGCTCTAGATTGTCACGTCCCTCATCATCATAGCCATAACCATTAGATGGGTGCAGATGATAATCACTAACTTGATGCTTTCGGAACGCAGCAAGCACTTTTTGTTGGTTGAAGAACGCCATGTCTTCTACCTTTGCATGAAAAGGGCGTACCTTTTCTTCTATTTTAGCAGCTAACGCTATTGTTTCTTCTGATAAATTGGTTGTAAAAGTCATTATGTTATTCTCCATTTCACATTTGTTCAAATCTTATCTTAACAATTTGTGAGCTTGCCTGCAAAATTTGCTTTTGAAAGCGCGGGTATTCTTCTTGTTTCTAATTTTCATTTGGCGATAAACTAAATACCGAACTTAATCTATTTAATTCTGCTATAATAAGATGTTTGATAATTCCAAATCATAAGTCGATGCTTTACTTTGAAAAACTTCTAGATACAAAAAGGTAGCTTTAAAATTTTCTATTATGTAATCTACAACAACATGAAATGATTTATTCACATAAGGGGTGAAAGGGTTGGCTTGGGAGTTTTTTAGTATCATCGGAACAATTGCATTCGCTATTTCCGGGGCAATAATTGCAATGGAGGAAGAATACGATTTATTCGGTGTATATATACTCGGTATCGTAACTGCTTTTGGTGGTGGAGCTATACGAAATCTACTCATAGGTTTACCTGTAACAACACTGTGGGGGCAAGATATGATGTTCCAAATTGCCATTGCAGCCATTACAATTTTTTTCATATTTCCACATCGACTTATTCAGCATTGGCATCGCTGGGGCAATTTCACTGATGCTATCGGATTATCAGCATTTGCGATTCAAGGTGCCCTTTATGCTGTGAAGCTCGACATGCCTATTAGTGCCGTTATTGTAGCTGCTGTCTTAACAGGGTCAGGTGGTGGGATTGTTCGCGATTTGTTAGCTAGACGTAAACCGTTAGTTCTTCGTGATGAAGTCTATGGCGTTTGGGCAGCATTAGCCGGTCTTATCATCGGACTTCAACAATTCTCAGGGGATATCTTTTTATATGTATTATTTGGTGTGATCACAGTACTAAGAATACTTTCATATATGAAGAAATGGCGTTTACCATTACGGAAGTTGAATCGAGCATAGCTATACTGCTGCATAATAACAAGCCCAAATATCAGATTTGGGCTTGTTTTTTTATTTCTTATTTATCCTAAACACCGTGCATCCACAGTAGTGACTAAAGTTACTTTTTCAACAGCAACATAGATTCCTCTAATGTAGCCATATTTTTCATCATAGAGCAAGCTGCATCTAAAATAGGAAAGGCTAACGCTGCACCAGAGCCTTCACCTAATCGCATATTCATTTGCAGCATCGGTTCAATTCCGAGCATTTCAGCGGCAATTTTTGCACCTGGTTCTTCAGAGGCATGTGAAGGAACGATATAGTCTTTTACGTTTGGTTCGAGTTCGTATGCAATAAGAGCAGCAATAGTAGAAATAAAGCCATCAATAATAACAGGCTTGCGATGCGCAGCTGCGGCAAGTATCACTCCAGCCATAGCGCCTATTTCTAATCCACCAACTTTTGCAAGAATATCAATAGCATCATGACGATTTGGTTTGTTTACTGCAATAGCATTGTGAATGACTTCTACTTTATGTGCTATCCCCCCTGGTCCAACACCTGCACCGAAGCCTGTCACTTCATTCGGATGACATTCGCGAAGAACCGATAATATTGCAGCACTCGGTGTTGTATTACCAATGCCCATTTCACCCGTCCCGAGTACATTTATCCCCTTGTTTATTTCATCCGTAGCTACTTCAATTCCTACTTCAATGGATTGAATGGCTTCTTCCCTTGACATAGCAGGACCTTTCGACATATTGTCCGTCCCATATTTAATCTTTTTTATGATGACACCAGCATCATGCGGAATATCCTCTTTTACGCCAACGTCTACTGTGACAATTTTAGAATCTGTTATTTTCGCGATAGCACAGACACCAGTCCCTCCTTTAGGGAAATTTAATGTTTGAAAGACCGTCACATTTTGAGGATTAGATGTCACCCCTTCATCACAAACACCATGATCTGCGGCACAGACAATAATCGCTTTTTTATCAATCGTAGGAAATAGTTCTCCTGTAATCCCTGATAGCTGTACAGCAAGGGTTTCTAGTCTTCCCAAGCTTCCAGGAGGCTTGCAAAGTCCATCTATGCGTTCTCTTGCCTGCTCCATCATTTTGTGGTCAGCACTTTGAATGTTTTGAATCGTCTGTTGTAATAATTGCATGAAAATTTCCCCTTTCTTTTTTGCCCTTGTTACTCGAAGAATGATTTAGAGAAAAAAATAAAAAGCCTGTAGTTTATTTCATAACAAATAAACTACAGACTTTTCCATCGTCTATATAACCGAAGCAGTTAGGCAGGTCTCCTGGCTCAATTTCAACATTTCATAGAACCTTCCCAGCACGACGCTAGTGGCATTCTCTACGAAACTCCCTTTTACAGTGGTGGGACCGCTAAAGCTTTTCACTTTATTCCCTATTCTCCCGCAATGGGCACCTAATGCTTTTATGCAATTACTTTAAATCTACGACAAAGTGTTTTTTGTGTCAATATATTAGTGAAATTGTATATTTCTTTCCAACATTTCTGAGTTACATATAGATACTGAACTACGTACATCGATAATCAACATATTGCTAGAAAGATTGTACAAAAAAATAAATACTTCACTACCGGTACAGGTCAGAAAAGAGGAAAATTCAAACATCTTATAGAACTTGTATTGAGACTATTTTCATTAAGGTGGTAATAAAATATGGGGATTTCTAACTTCTATCAGGAACTTAGAGATAAGGTTGGTAGTGAATTAATTTTCATGCCTAGCGTAGTAGGAATTATTCGAAATAATCGTGGAGAAATTTTGTTGCAGAATAAAGGTAATCGTGAGAAATGGAGTCTCCCAGCAGGAGCAATTGAAATTGGTGAAGCACCTGCACAAACTGTTGTTCGTGAGGTGTGGGAAGAGACAGGATTATATGTTGTTCCAAAAAGATTAATGGGAGTGTTTGGTGGGAAAGAATTCCGTTACGAATATCCGAATGGGCATAAAGTGGAGTATAACGTCTTTATGTTTGAATGTGATATTCAAAGTGGAGAACTGTGTCCAAGAGATAATGAAACTAGTGATCTTCAGTATTTTGAACCAGATAATATGCCAGAACTAGCTTTACCTTATCCGAAACATATATTTACACAAACAGACAATAACGAAGTGTACTTTCAATGGAATAAAACTTGGTTAGATATTCCCTCCGAAAATTAACTCCCCTTATTAAGCTAATGGGGGCGATTGTTCAATAGAGCAGTCGCTTTTTTACTAACGGTGCAGGTTACTTTCTTTTATTTAATTTATTGAAGAGGGGTGATGAAGCTTGTTTTTCGTTCAAATGTCAGGTTTTCCTGGTTCCGGAAAATCCACTCTTTCTCGTGAGATTGCTAAAAGAACGGGTGGTATTATCATTGACCACGATATAGTAAAATCGGCTCTTTTAAATTCTATTGATGAAGTTTCAATCGATGGTAAGCTTGCAGGTAAGATTTCTTATAATATCGATTGGTCCTTAGTTGAATTTCATTTATCACAAGGACATAGCGTAATACTTGATAGCCCGTGTCTATATGAAGAATTGATTGATAAAGGGACAAAACTGTCAGTTAAATACAATGTTAAATATAAATATATTGAGTGTTATCTTGATGACTTCAAAGAGATAAATTATAGATTGAAAAATCGAGAGAGAATGATTAGCCAAATAGCAGAGGTAAAATCAGAAACTGCTTTTATCCATACACTTCAAAGTAGTAAAAAGCCCTCCAACTATAGGTGTATCACTGTGAATACAAGACAACCATTGGAAAACTATATACAAGAAGTAATGGATTATATAAATAACTGATTCTCTGTTTTCTCTTATTCAACTAACGATGTTGACAATCCGAAATTTTTTTATTATCATATTAAAAATCGTAAATGAATTCAATAATATTTCGTATAACCCCAATAATATGGTTTGGGGGTCTCTACCAGGAACCGAAATTCCTGATTACGAAGAAAGTACAGTACTTGTATTTTCTTTGTGATCAGGAATTTTTTTGTATTTTAATAGAATAATTTATTTCAGGAGGTCAAAAATGAACTTTTTAACATTGCCAAAAATTGAACTACACTGTCATTTGGATGGAAGCCTTAGGGCTGAAACTATTATAGATATTGCACAGAAGGAAGGCATTCAGTTACCTACTTTTGATAAGGATGAACTACAAAATGAGCTGATTGCTCCGTTAGAATGCGAATCCCTTGATGAATATTTAAAAAGATTTTTTCTTCCTAATTTAGTAATGCAGTCTAAGGAGAACTTAAGAAGAATTACTTTTGAGCTATTTGAGGATGCAGCAAGGGAAAATGTGAAATATTTAGAAGTCAGATTTGCCCCGTTACTTCACACATTACAAGGTCTTGGCGTTGAAGAAATTATTCAAGCTGTTATAGATGGGATGAAAGAGGCTGAAAGCTGTTTCGAAATAAAGGGAAATATAATCCTGTCATGTATGAGGACGATGTCTGTAGAAAGTGCATTCGAGGTGGTTGAAAAGGGGAAAAAGTTCCTTGGAAAAGGTGTGGTAGCAATTGACCTATGTGCATCCGAAGAAGAAGGCTTTTGTGAAAAATTCGTAGATCCAATCGCTTTAGCCAAAGAATATGGCTACAGAGTCACTATTCATGCCGGTGAAACAGGAATTGGTAAAAACGTTCTAGAGGCTGTTGAGCTGTTGGGTGCTGAGAGAATAGGACACGGAGTATTTATTAAAGATTGTGCCGAGGCATATAAGATTGTGAAAGAAAGACAGATAGTGCTTGAAATGTGTCCAACAAGTAATGTCCAAACAAAAGCTGTTCATCATTATTCTGAACATCCGATTTATAAGTTTCATAAAGATGGAATAAAAGTGACATTTAATACAGATAACAGAACTGTATCAGATACTACAATGGCAAAAGAAATCCATTTAGTTAACAATGAATTTAGTCTAAGCGAGGAAGATTATCGACAAATTTATTTAAATAGTGTAGAAGCATCCTTTGCCGACCAAGAAACTAAAGAATGGTGCTTGGCACAATATTAAATAGAGTATGAAATATTAAAACGGACTTTAGAGGATAAAACTAATTCTATTCCCCTTTACTAAAAGCTCCCTAATGCCAAAAAGGCTTTCGGGAGCTTGCTCTCCGTTTATTGCTGTGATATCAACTTTGTTTTATCTATTTCACTCAGCAATGTTGCACCGAGTAAAAGGATAGCGCCTAGTATTTGTAGGGTCGCCATTTTTTCACCTATAATCATCGTCGAAATCACTATTGATGTCAGTGGATCAATATAGCTTAAAATAGCTATACTTTGCCCTTTTAGATGACGCATTCCCAAAAAGAACAGATAGAAGCCGATTCCAGCATGGACAATGCCCAGTGCTATAAGTAAACTAATTGATTTTATATCGATTTGCATTACTTGGAACCCCTTAGTCCCCAAAAGGTAAAGAGCAAGGAATAACGCTGCTAAAGCAAGTTGAATAATCGTATTATCAGGCTCTTTTAATCCACGAATATACTTATTGGTAAATGTAACTATTGTATAGAAGCAAGCTGCAATAAGCCCATAGACAATACCGATATAATGTTCGCTCGTTTCGGTAGTTTGACTTTGAACGATAAAATACAGTCCTACAAGAGCAACACAAACATAAAATATTTTTCTTAATAATATTTTCTCTTTCAAAACTATAGGTGACAAACAAATCACTAGTACTGGAGCAAAATAGTAGCTTAGAGCTGCATTTGCGATGGTCGTTTCCTTGTAGGCTTGGAAAAGGAAAATCCAATTGCCACATAAGGCAAAACTCGAAAGTATCAATGGCCATTTATTTTGCAAAATAGTTGTTTTCGTAAACCTTTCTTTTTTAGCAAGGAAAATCAAAAGTAAAAAACAAGAGCCAACCAGACTCATCCAAAAGGCTATTTCACTTGAAGGCAACTTAATATATTTTGCAAAAACACCGACAGCTCCAAAAATAATCATTGATAAAATAAAAGATAGCTTTCCGCTCATTTCTAATTCCTACTTTCTACATGTATATAGTCTTCGATATACAGTAGAATCTATTGAGAATTAGCAAGTCTTTATTGAATGCCCAAACAGTAGATTCTACTGTAAAGACATTGTTGGGGGTGCTATTGTTCGATACATACTAATCCCTCCTTGTATGTTGTAATTGTAACATATACTACCAAATCAATTACGATTGCTTGAATCTTTTATCAACTCGATTGTATAAGAAAAACCCTCGCCTAAACGAGGGTTTTAATCGACCATTATTTAAATTCTAACTCTCCATCATAAGCAAGCATGCCGCCTTCAAGGTTTGTTACGTCAAAACCTTGATCTTCTAGGTATGCACAAGCATTTGCTGAACGACCGCCCGCTTTGCAAACGATAATGTATGGCTTTGAAGCATCTAATTCGCCTAAGCGCTCAGGGATTGTTCCAAGAGCAATGTGCTGAGCACCAGGGATCATGCCTTGTGCTACCTCATCATCTTCACGAACATCAATGATGTATAGGTCTTCGTTCGCATCTAATAGTTCTAATATTTCTGTTGTATCCATAATTTTCATATGTGTAGTCCTCCAATATATCGATTTCCTCTTACATTATAGCCTGTAGGCAAAAAAACAGCTAGTGTCATGAACACTAACTGTTTTACTATAATGTTTCTATTCTTCTGTTTCTAAAAAATCTACTTGCTTTGATGGAACAAATGTAGAAATAGCATGTTTGTAAATAAGGTGTTGCTTGCTTTCAGCATCTAGTAATAATACTGTAAAATTATCATAAGATTTCACAGTTCCTTTTAACTGAAAACCATTTAATAAAAACACAGTTACAAAAACATTGTTTTTACGTAGATGGTTTAAGAATGTATCTTGCAAGTTAATTGATTTCATCAAAACGCCTCCTTATACTCTCTTCCTACCTCTTCATTCCTATAGTAGCATGTTCTACCAATTTGGCAATTAGTAATTTTTAGAAATTAATTAAAGTATTTCGTCATTATTAACAAAATATACATCCATTTTGTTTCGGAAGTATGTTAGTTGTCTTTTCGCATAGCGGCGAGAATTTTGCTTTAAACTATCGATGGCTTCTTCTAAAGAACATTTTCCATCTAGGTAATCATATAATTCCTTGTAGCCGATTGCTTGGATTGACTGCACACCTCGTATATTTTGCTGCCATAAGCCTTTTACTTCTTCTAAAAGCCCTTTTTCCATCATTATATTAACGCGAAGGTTAATTCTATCATAGAGCTGTTCACGTGACATATTTTGACCAAGCCCTAAAATCACATGATTGTAAAGTGGAACTTCTCCACGATTTTGCGCTTCGGATGCCTTTGAAACGCCACTAAGCTCAATCATCTCTAGCGCACGTATAACACGGCGAGTATTATTTGGATGAATCGTCTCTGCTGTTTGTGGATCAAGTTTTTTTAGCTTAGCATGCATTGCCTCTGGACCTAATTTCTCTAGCTTTGCATAATAGGCTTTTCGTGCCGCCTCATCTACCTGCTCCTCTGTAAATTGAAAATCATAGAGTACTGCTTGCACATATAAACCTGAGCCCCCTACAATAATCGGTAACTTACCGTGCGCTTGAATTTCTGCAATTTTAGCTCGCACTAATTTTTGATAGTCTGCTACTGAAAAGGACTCTGTCGGCTCTTTGAAGCTTAGTAAATGATGGGGTACACCCTCCATCTCCTCCTCAGTAATTTTCGCTGTACCAATATCTAAGCCTCGATAGATTTGCATGGAGTCACCGTTGATGATTTCACCATTATATTTTTTTGCTAACTCAATGCTTAGTGCCGTTTTTCCAGAAGCAGTAGGCCCTACGATCGCTACGACCTCTGCCTGCTGTATTTTATCTTGTATCATATTTTTCTAACCACCGTAATAAAACTTGATAGACTGCCTTTTGATTGTCCTCGTTTAGGATTTCATGGCGCTTACCCTCAAATAAGTAAACCGTCACATCCTGTATGCCCGCTTCTGCCAATTGCTCAGCTACAGCGTATACCCCTTGGCCTTGTTCTCCTACCGGATCCTTACTACCACTTATCAATAGTATAGGTAAGTCTTTTTTTGTTTTTGCTATCTCTTTTTTACGATTTAACGACATAAAACCAGTTGTTAAATCCACAAAAAATTGATTAGTAGGGATAAAGCCGCAATATGGATCATCTATATATTTTTCCACCTCATCCTCTACTGAACATATCCAATCATACGGAGTCTTCGAATTTGGGAACTGTTTATTAAAGCTACCAAAGCTCAGCTTATTTAACAACTTGCTCTCCGTCTCTTTACCGAGCTGTTTGGCCAATACTTTTGCTACTAAATTCCCCATCGTATGCAACGCTGTAACGTTTCCTGTTCCACAAAGAATCACATTATCCACTTGATCGCTGTACAATTGAATATATCTTCTAGTAATGAACGATCCCATACTATGACCAAATAATATTAAAGGTACATCTATAAATTGTTCATGCAATAATGTTACTACCTCATGTGCATCTTTTACGACACGATCAAACCCATTTTCCTCAGCAAAAAAACCTAGTGTGCCATTATAGGCTGCTGTTTCTCCATGCCCACGATGATCATGCATTGTCACTGCATAGCCAGCTTCATTTAAGCTATTGGCAAATTTAACATAACGACCACTATGCTCCGCCATACCATGCAGAATATGAATATGACCAATACATGGCTTCGATGGCTTTAATGTTCGAGTAAACAGAAAATGGCCATCTGACATTTCAATATAACGCATTACCAACACTCCTTCCTAAGCAAAATTTGTTGCATCAAAAATAGCTTGCTCTAGTTGAGCTATATAAGTATTTCTTTGTGACTCTGTATAGTTAAAATGTTGTTGCATAACTTGAATGACCTGCTGTTTATAACGTTTAACCGCATCAATATCAAAGTATAGTAAGCCTGTTCGACGGATAAAGAAATCACTTGGTGTGTACACCATTTCCGCTTCTATGCCATAAAGTAACATTGCATGTAGGGCTAGGGGCATCGTGCTTCCATGTTCATGCAAATATTTCACCTGGTTATATAATGCATCGACATTCGTGCCATATTTTTGTACAAGCTGTTTTGCTTCATCATAATTTAGACCATACTGAACGCCCTCTTTAGCTTTATAAGTACTATAATCAGCGAAATTGATGGCATTAATGCCTTTTGCACCAGAAAGTGATAACTCACGTGTTACACACGGACTTGCGTGCTTGTATTTATGGGTTTTCACAATTTTATCAACGATTGTTTCTGCCATTTGACGGTAGCCAGTTAGTTTGCCACCCGCAATCGTCATTAGTCCACTTGGAGCCGTCCATATCTCATCTTTGCGTGAAATTTCGGATGGATCCTTCCCTTTTTCAAAAATAAGTGGACGCACACCTGCCCACGACGATTCAATCGTATCTCTTGAAATATTGGCAGTTGGAAAGACAGTTTTTGCAGCAGCAATTAAATAGTCAACATCATCTTGGGTTGCGACAGGATGTACAGGGTCTCCCTCGTAAACTGTATCTGTTGTCCCTATATAGGCTTTACCATCACGTGGAATAGCAAAGGCCATACGCCCATCCGCTATATCAAAGTACACTGCTTGTCGTAATGGAAAATCCTTTTGATCAAGGACAATATGGACCCCTTTTGTGAGACGTAACTGCTTTTTGTCTACTACTTTATCCTTTTGGCGAACCTCATCTACCCAAGGTCCAGTAGCATTAACGATTTGCGCAGCATGCACTTCAATCGTTTTCCCTGTAACATGATCTTTCACTTGTACTCCAACAAGCTTTTTCTTCTCATATAAAAACTCTGTCATCTCCGCATAATTTAGACAAAGTGCCCCGTATTCCACAGCTTTTTTCAGCACTTCAATTGTCAGACGGGCATCGTCCGTACGATATTCAACGTAATAGCCACCACCAATAAGCTCATCTCGATTGAGTAAAGGCTCTAGTGCTGCCGTTTCCTGAGCGTTTAACATTGTTCTACGTTCATGCTTTTTAACACCTGCTAATCGATCATATACCTTCAGTGCCATTGATGTTGCAAATGGTCCAAGTGAGCCCTTCTTATATAATGGCAATAGCATCTTTTCAGGAGTTGTCACGTGAACAGCATTGTCATAAACAATTTCACGCTCACGCCCAACCTCAGCTACGACACTTACATCAAGTTGCTTTAAATATCGGAGTCCACCATGAATAAGCTTTGTTGAACGGCTTGATGTGCCGGCAGAAAAATCCTGCTTCTCAATCAAAGCAACTGATAGCCCTCTAGATGCTGCATCAAGCGCAATGCCAGCACCAGTAATGCCACCACCAATGACTAAAACGTCAAAGCTATATTGCTCTAAAAAATGCATAATTTTAGGACGTTGTTCAAATGAAAACATAACTTTTTTCCTCCATTAGCTATTATTTGAAAATACGTGTAACTTCTACTACGTATGCCAGCATGTATAAATTGTAAAAACTTTTAGTATAGAATCTCTTGTATACCTATAAAATTCCTTTGTGCAGCATGGACTATTCATGTTGTTCATGATTATTGTTAGGCGTTACAACTACATTACCCGTTTAAACATTTTTTCCACTTCATACGTTGTAAAATGTATTAGCACTGGACGTCCATGTGGGCAAGTAAATGGATTGTCGGCATTGCGTAAATCTTGCAGTAACGTATCCATTTGCTCTTTCGTTAAATAATGATTGGCCTTAATCGATTTTTTACAGCTCATCATAATCGCTGCAGCCTCACGTAATTTTTTGACGTCTGCCTTTTTAGTTGTCAGTACCTGTTCAATTAAATCCTCAATAATTTCTTGTTCTTCTCCCTTAGGGAACCAGCTAGGATGCTCTCTCACCACAAATGAAGCCTGTCCAAATTCCTCTAAAAATACGCCAACAGCTTCTAACTCTTGTCTATTTTCTCGTAATATAAGAGCCTCGTCAGCAGCATAATGGAAAGTCAATGGAAGCAATAAAGCCTGACGCTCATTTGGGTTCACCTGACCGACCTTTTCACGGAAAAATTCATATTTGATACGCTCCTGAGCAGCGTGCTGATCAATTAAATAAAAGCCATCCTCCATTTGCGCAACAATATACGTGCCGTGAATTTGCCCTACTACTTCAAGCGCAGGAAATGGTTCTTTAGCTGGTTCATCCTCTAGAATTTCTACTACTTCCTCTAGCTTCACTTCATTAGGAGGATTCACTTCATCCGGAAGATTCACTTCTTCAATAGGATTCACTTCCATCACCGGTGTCGGTTGCCAGCTTTCTTCAACAGCAGTAGGAACGGATTCAGGTTGTGGCACTATAGGATCTAATGTGTTCGATTCCTGAACAGTTTGCACATCATAAAGTTTTTCTACAATTGCATTCATTTTATCCACATTAAGCTTTGGTGCAGGTTTCCAAATATTTAACTGCTCCGTCGCAGGCTTTACCACTTTCTCTTTCTTTTCCATTAGCGGTACTCGAATAACATTGCGGATTTTCTCTCGTATAGTTTCCTCAATTAGCTTAAGAAGCTCAGGCTCCTTACTTAAACGTATTTGATGTTTGGCAGGATGAACATTGACATCTGTTAAATAAGGATCACTCTCTATATAGAGCGCAACAATTGGAAAACGTTCAATGGGCAAATACGTATGATACGCATCTACAATCGCTTTTTGAACCAAATAATGCTTCACCCAGCGACCATTTACAAACAATGACATATAGTTTTTCGAAGCACGAGTCACCTCTGGTAGTGATACGAAGCCAGAAATTTTATAATCATGTGACTCTCCATTGAATGCCACCATTTTTTTCGCATTATGCACACCGTAAATGGCAGCTAATACTTGCTGTACGTCTCCGCGCCCATTTGTTTGTAACAATTGCTGGCCGTTATGCAATAATCTAAACGCAATTTGTGGATTTCCGAGCGCAAGTCGGTTCATCAGATCAATTGTATGTCCAAGCTCGGTCTGTATTGTTTTCATATATTTTAATCGAGCAGGTGTATTGAAAAATAACTGTGCTACCGTAATATCTGTTCCCTTACGTAAAGGACCAGGTTTATGTGTAGCAATATGCCCACCCTCAAGCTCTAAATACGTTCCTGATTCACCATTAGATGTAATAAGTGTCATTTTCGACACTGATGCAATGGAAGCTAAGGCCTCACCACGGAAGCCAAGGGTACGAATACGAAATAAATCGTGTTCTTGATGAATTTTACTTGTCGCATGGCGAGAGAATGATATTAATGCATCCTCTTCATCCATACCACTACCATTATCAATTATTTGAATTGAAGTGAGGCCCGCTTCTAGTAAAAAAACATCAATGGACGAACTTCCTGCATCAATGGCATTTTCAACAAGCTCTTTTACTACAGAGGCTGGTCTTTCAACTACTTCCCCTGCCGCGATTTTATTGGACAGCCACTCGTCCATAATTTGTATTTTTCCCATAGCGCATCACTCCTTTACTTTTTTGCGTTTACTAGTTGCTGCTGTAATTCGTATAAAATATTCATCGCTTGCATTGGTGAAGTGCCCAGAATATTTACTTTTTCAAGGTTTTTAAGCACCTCTGTCTCTGCTGGAGAGATTGGTTCTTCCTCCGTAAATAGAGACATTTGCATTGGCTTTTCCTCAACTTCCTGTACCACCGTTACTTCTTTTCCAGCATCGTTACCGGCATCGTTTCCAGCCTCGAAGTTTTCAAGTAGCACTTGTGCTCTAGTTAAAATTTCCTCTGGCAATTGTGCGAGCTGTGCTACATGAATTCCGTAAGATTTATCGGCAGCACCCTTTTTCACCTTATGCAAAAAGACAACTGTGCCATTTTTTTCAGTAGCAGATACGTGTACATTTTGCAGTCGAAGAAGTTCCTTTTCTAGTGCCGTTAATTCATGATAGTGAGTTGAAAATAGTGTATTTGCCCCAATTTTGTCGTGGATGTATTCCATCATCGATTGAGCAAGACTCATACCATCATAGGTAGATGTCCCACGTCCAATTTCATCAAACAGCATTAAACTATTTTTTGTAGCATGCGTAATCGCGTGCTGAGATTCTAACATCTCCACCATAAATGTTGATTGTCCCGCAGCTAAATCATCCGCCGCACCGATGCGTGTAAAGATCTGATCTGTAATTGGTAATCTAGCTTTCTCTGCAGGTACATAACAGCCCATTTGTGCCATAACAACAATTAGTGCAACTTGACGCATATACGTACTTTTACCGGACATATTTGGACCAGTTATAAGCATCATATTATTATTTTCCTCAAGTACACAATCGTTTGGTACATACATTTGTTTATTAAGCATTTTCTCAACAACCGGATGACGCCCTTCAATAATTTCTAGTGAACGTCCACCATGAAACTCAGGCTTCGTAAAACGGTATTTCTCTGAAACACTTGTAAAGCTTAATAGTACATCTAGCTCACTAATGCTTGCGGCTAACGCTTGGACACGTGGAATAAACGCCTTTAATTCATCACGAATTTCCACAAATAAGTTATACTCTAACGTTAAACTTTCTTCCTCAGCATTTAATATTAACGCCTCTTTTTCTTTAAGCTCCTGAGTAATATAACGCTCGGCATTAGCCAAAGTTTGTTTACGTTCATAACGTGTTAAATCAGCTAAATGGATATTAGATTTTGTAATTTCAATATAGTAACCGAAAATTCGATTGTAGCCTATTTTTAAGTTTTTAATGCCTGTTTTTACTCGTTCCTCTTGCTCGAGCTGTGCAATCCAATCCTTCCCATTACGAGAAGCATAGCGAAGTTCGTCTAAGCGCTCATTATAGCCATCGCGAATGACATCACCCTCTTTAATCGTAATTGGTGGATTGTCTGTAATAGCACGAGCTAATAATGCCTCTACATCCGCACACGTATCAAGCGCTGCGCCTAGCTTTTGCATCGTTTCTTTATTGGTACTAAGTAATTGCTGCTGAATTGCAGGTACTTGACGTAATGAATCACGTAGCTGAGCTAAATCTCGTCCACCAACATTACCAAAAGCTACTCGTCCAGCTAAACGCTCTAGATCATATACTTGTTTTAAAGAGGCTTGGAGTTCTGTTCTTACAAAATATTCCTCTAATAAATCAGTAACAGTTGCTAGTCTCTCTTCAATGGCAGCACGTGAAGCAAGAGGTTGGTGTAACCATTGCTTTAACTTGCGCCCTCCCATTGCAGTCACAGTATCATCTAACAACCATAAAAGTGTGCCCTTTTGATCGCCACCGCGAATAGATTGAATAAGCTCTAAATTACGCTTAGAGCTAGAGTCAATACGTAAATAATTTTTCATTTCATTGTACGTAAATGCTTGAATATGTGATAAAGAACGCATTTGTGTTTTATCGATATAAGCTAGCAAACGTTGGCAAGCAATTCGTAAATCATTTGGCACCGCTTCTAAATAATGTGCAGCTTTCTCTAATGTCATTTCATCAGTTTCAATTGAAAGAACGATACCTGCATTTACTGCATGCTCTGCTAATAGAAGCTGCAAACTTTCCGTAACAATTAATTCACGAATACCGTATGCCTGCATTTGCATTAAAAGTGCTTTTCCATCTCCCTCAATTAAGGAGGCTACTGCTTCACCTGTAGATAAATCTAAATAGGCGTAGCCAAATGTTGTATCATCGAATTGCTCCGCAGCACCAATAAAGTGATTGGATTTACCTTCGAGCGATTTACCTTCCATGATCGTACCAGGAGTAATAAGCTGTACGACTTCACGCTTCACTACACCCTTTGCTTGCTTTGGATCTTCTGTTTGCTCACAAATTGCAACCTTATAACCCTTTTGCACAAGCGTTTCAATATAATTTTTTGCCGAATGATGCGGAATGCCACACATTGGAATACGCTCTTTTGCACCCGCATCTCGGCTCGTTAATGTAATTTCTAAAAGTTGAGAGGCATTGATAGCGTCCTCAAAAAACATCTCGTAAAAGTCGCCTAATCTAAAAAATAAAAAGGCATCCTTGTAATCTTCCTTTACCTGCAAATACTGTTGCATCATTGGTGTATATGTTGTCATTTTAAAAATTCCCTCGCTCTAACCTTATAGATATTTTTATTATAACAAAAGATACATGCGAAACGCTTAATTCACCTTTTTTAAGATGCTAGCGCTTCGCATGTATAAAATCTTTAGTGCTATCTTGTTCTTTCATCAGGAAACGATGAAGACTCTAAAACATACCTGCCTTCTTCACTAGAGCTAGACGATGAGCTGGAACTGGAGCTAGATGATGAAGATGAGCTCTCTTCAAAGTTCCATTCCTCTTCGAAATCTAGTGGATGTACACTAATGCAAATTGTCGTTTCTCCCATTACCTCTACAACCACTTCACGTTCTACTACGATTTCAAACTTCGTACCACAAGGAGAGATGATTGCCTCTATGCAGTTTGGCTCTTGAATAACACGTACACGAACATCATCACCAACACTCACTTCGCCTTCTCTAAATGAAAGCTTCACCTTGTCTTTATAGTGCACCGTTTCAGAAAACACCGCTGTTTTCGAATGACTACTATAGGCATACCATACATTAACATCAAATTTCCCTGATACTTCTACAAATTTACCGACTTTTTTCGCGGAGCAAGTATGATTGATTACCCAGCACCCTAGAATACTAGTCGGCTTATTTGATGGACTTAATGTTACTTTTTCTTCCGTTCTCTTCTTCCCTTTGGCAACTACTGCTCTCGTCACGATTTGTCGTAAACGTTTCAGCGCAATTCCTCCTTTGACTCTTTTCACTCCATCATATGCAGGTAGCGCCCATTGGGTGAACATATATTTTTGTAGAATGTATTTACTGACTTTTTATATCCTATGTTGTCTGAATGCGCTATTGCCCACGAGTATTGAAGAAGATTAATTAATTATGCCTTGGCATAATTGCGTCCGGAATCGGCTTTGTGCTTAGGCCTGCAAGTGTTTTTTGTGCGAAAGCGTAGCGGCAGTAGCAAGTGTTTTTTGCGCCGAAAGCGTAGCGACAGGTACGGATGTTTGAACACCCACCGAAAGAAGTTAAACATAAAAATAGCCCGAATGCTGTCATTCGAGCTATTTCTTCTATTATTTTTATGAGCAGCTGCCTGGTCTTGTATTTGCTACTTGTGAGCCAGTTTCTCCATAAAGTAAATCCCCACCAGTTGAACGAATAATCTCATTAGTAACATTGTTAGCAATTGTGTTCGAAACTAATTGCAATAAATCATTTACATCACCTTGAGATTCTTTAAATTGTTGAACCACTGGGATTGCGTTGATTTCTTCTTCGATTTTCTCGATTTTATCTTCAATTAATTTAAGCGCTTTTTCTTTTCCTAAGTGTTGGAAGTTAACAGCTTGTTTTTGTAGGCTTTTTAGACTTGCAATACGTTCACGTACTAATTGATTTTCATTAATTTGTGCTTCAGCCTTTTTGAAAAATTCAACTTCTGGCGTATTGGCAATCATATGCGCAATTTCGTGTGACTTCTTGATTAAATCATCTTTTGTATATAATACTTGTGACATTTACGCTTCCACCTTTTCATTTTTTACTATTTCTACGAACTCACCACTTAGTGAATAAGAAGTAGCCTCAACAATTTTCACCTTCACTAATTGACCAATTAAATCTGCTGGCGCTTTAAAGTTAACAAGACGATTTTTACGAGTATAGCCAGCTAACACATCATCGCGTTTTTTACTTGTACCTTCGACTAAGACTTCTACTATTTCACCTTTCAAACCTTCTAATGCTTTGCGAGAGTATTCCCCTACAACCTCATTTAAACGGTGAAGACGTTCTTTTTTCACTTCTTCAGGTACATTATCGACCATTTTGGCAGCAGGTGTACCCTCACGAGGAGAATAAATATAAGTAAAGGCCATTTCAAAGCCTACTTCACGGTACAAGGATAATGTCTCCTCAAATTGCTCTTCTGTCTCGTTAGGATAGCCTACGATAATATCAGTCGTTAGTGTTACTTCCGGAATAGCCGCTTTAATTTTCGCTACTAAACCAAGGAAATGCTCACGTGTATACTTACGGGCCATAATTTTTAGCACATCATTTGAACCAGATTGTACTGGTAAATGAATATGTTCAACTAAGTTACCACGTTGTGCAAGTACTTCGATTAAATGATCATCGAAGTCTCGTGGATGACTCGTTGTAAAACGAATACGTGGAATATCGATTTTTCGTAATTCATCCATTAAATCACCAAGTCGATATTCAATATCCTCAAAATCCTTACCGTAAGCGTTGACATTTTGCCCCAATAACATAATTTCTTTATAGCCCGTAGCCGCTAGTTCACGAACTTCAGCAATAATTTCCTCTGGACGGCGACTACGTTCCTTACCACGCGTATAAGGTACGATACAATACGTACAGAATTTATCACAGCCGTACATAATATTTACCCAAGCTTTGATGGAACCAAGACGTTTTTTCGGCAGATTCTCAATAACATCGCCTTCTTTAGACCAAACCTCAATGACCATTTCCTTAGACATATATGCTTCTTTTAAAATGTTTGGTAAACGGTGAATGTTATGTGTACCAAACACCATATCGACATGCGGATAACTTCTTAAAATTTTATTTACAACGGACTCTTCCTGTGACATACAGCCACAAACCCCGATCAGCATTTCTGGATTTTTACGTTTATATTTTAGTAGGAAGCCCAGTTCTCCAAATACTTTGTTCTCCGCATTTTCACGGATAGCGCACGTATTCAGTAGCACTACATCAGCCTCATCAATCACATCTGTAGGCGTATAACCTAGCTGCATAAAAATCCCAGCCATAACTTCCGTATCATGCTCATTCATTTGGCAGCCATACGTACGTATATAAAAAGTACGCCCCGTACCCATACCGGCAAACTCTTCTGCAATGTTAAAGTCCTTATGGTACTTAACTTCTTCTTTCCCACGTTTTTTAGCATCTTTTAATGAAGGAGCCGTAAAGACCGTTTCAAAATATTTACTATAATCCTTTTCAGGCTTGTCTTCTTTTTTTGGTTGATTGACTTGTTGATTTGCTAAGCGTTGTTCTTCATTCATCGCAATCAGGTAACTCCTTTCAAACGAATTCCATACATTTGAATTCCCATTTTACTATTATACTTAATAATTGCTACATCCTACAAGGTTTGCGTACTAAATGTCGCGGTTTAGACTTAATTACGGCTCATTACCAAACGTATGGTTGATTTCCGTTCTGGCTGGGCGCTTTGTTGTTGTTGTTGTTGTTGCTGTCGCCTACGCTTTCGCACAGATAAAACATTTGCTGTCGCCTACGCTTTCGCACAGAGCAAAGTTTCCTGGTGGCGTCAAGCCTCTACAACTTTTGGTGATGAGCTTTAATTACTCTTAACTACCTTAATTCCCCCCAAAAAAAGGACATCTTTGATACGATTCTGTATCAAAGGTGTCCCTACACTCGACCTTATTTGTAGTACTTTTTATATTTGAGATTCAAATAATAATTATATAATTTTAGCATTGTCCATCGTTTTACGTTCATATCTTCTCTAAAGTATAAGGAATTCGAATATTTGCCCTTTTTTATTAATCGCTTGGCTTCTATTTTCAGTTTTTCATTTTTCAAACCTTTAAATAGCATCCTTTTTGGAATAAGTGACCACAAATGCTTTGTTTGTACATATGTTAGCTTTTGATTTACATTGAATACATAATCATTAGCGACATACTGCATTAAATTATGACCACTCGCTGTCACGAAATAGCTAGAAGCGCCAGATCGTAAGTTCATTTCAAATATTTTATATTCCCCGTCGCGAACATCTAGTTTCATGTCAAAATTTGCAAATCCATTATAGCCGATATCCTCTAAAAAATAACGTATTTTGTCCATTAGCTGTTCATCGAAATCAGTCATAATCGCCAAAGAATTGCCAATATTTTGTGGTGAAGGATCTTCAAGAAGCTTATTACCTAAACACATCAATTTAACCTTCTTATCCTTCCCTACGTAAACATCTAATACACGAATATAAGAATCATCGCCTGGAATAAATTCTTGAAAAATTAAAGAATCTTTATACGTAGAGCTATATATATTTTTAATAATCTGTTGCTGCTCTTCTTCATTTTTTACGAGAAATACTTTTTTCTTCCCAGGAAATGAACAACTCGTATATTCGACTGCATTCGATGGTTTAATTATCATTGGATAATCGAATGTTACATCACTTATTGCATGATGCTCCTTTGTCACTATCACTGTTTTTGGGTATTTAATATTATATAAATCACAGCACTTATAAAACTCTTCCTTTGTTCGAATCCGCTTCATTAAATCCTCATCTATATGCGGCAAAATAAAATATTGTTGTAGCGTCTGTTTATTGATAATGATAAGCTCTGCGTAGTAACAATTACTTGCAAGTAAAATCAATTTCTTATTTTTGAACTGCATCGCGATGTCGATTAAAGCTTGTACAAAATAAGCTGGTTCATCTAAACGGTCCACAGATTGAAATTCGATGATTTGACTATTTTGAGTTGCCATTCCTCGGGGGCCACCTAATAAGAGTGATCGAATGTTTTTTGTTTTCAAAGCTGGTTCTAATACAAGGCTTTTAATACGATACGCTTCGTAAAAGGAGCGGGCTACTCCATATGCACTGTGACCCGATTGTATGATAACTGGCAAAAAGGTTTGATCTTCTGTAATTGTCAATTTTACTCGCCTCTCATAAAAAAATGAATTTAATCATTTGTATGCGATTTTTCTTGGACTTATGTAACTAATAAATTAATTAAAGGCACTGAAACAAAAAAGAACACCACATTTTTGTTTCAGTGCCTATATATTTATGAACCACAGTATGCTATATCTCAATTAATTTTCTCATACGCTGTTCAAAGCCGACAATCGATTGAACACCTAGGCTCTTAAGCAAATTTACATTGTCAAATGTATACTTACCTAAATCGTCTGGGAAATGCGCATCTGAGGAAACTGTAAAGGCTACTCCGTGTTTAATTAATATTTGTAAGAAACGGGGGCCTGGGCACATTTCCTTTACTGGATAGCGATAATAGAGGCCGGCATTTATTTCAGTGACAGTTTGTGTTTTCACAAGTGCCTTTGCAATTCTTTCATACCAAGAATCAAGAAAAGCTGTGTTCTTCACTTGATAGTCAAACACTTTAAAGTTGTCTAAATGCGCCACAAAGTCAAACATATTCGAGAGAATCATTTTTTCTACTGTAGCAAAAAATCGGGCAAAGTTTTCCTGTAAAGTTGCGTCGTCCATGTCCTCAAATATGTATTGTGTTTGAGGGTTATCAAAGCCCCAGCCATCCACAAAATGGACAGATCCGATAACATAATCCCATGGATATCCTTCTAATAATGATGTTAACTCTTCCTCACCACCGACAAAATAATCTGCCTCGATGCCAAGCTTTAAGGAAATACCATGACGACTCCATTTTTCTTTTGCTTGATTAATAGCTGACACAAAATCATCCATACTTTCCGTCATCACACTATCAAGCCAGTAACGCTGAGCTCTACCAACTTCATTGTTATCTAACTGCATATATCGCTCAAAATATGCCCGTGTCTCCTTGAAACGATATAAATGGTCGACAATGCCAACCTCGCGTAAGCCTAGCTGCTTTGCCTGTTGTAAATATAAATCTAGCCATTCCTCGCTATAGCAGCCACTTTGTAATCGCTGTGATAACTGCTTCATTTGCAATTCTATAAATGCTTTAGAACCTTTTGCTGATTCTTCTTCTTCATTAAAAAATCTAATTGCTTGAGAAGTACGCTCTAGCCACCGAAATGAATATGGGCCCTCCTCTAAATGTACATGGTAATCAATCATCCGCATTTCCCTCCATTACATACCGTCCACTTTTCCTCATACGTTTGCCATTCCAACGGGCAAGCTATATCACAAAGAATTTCTGAGCACTCTTCAATGTGACATATTTGATAAAAGGACTTACCATTTATTTTAGATGCATCCGCTAATAAAAAGTTCATTTTGCTACGGTCAATCATTTTTTTAGAAATTAACGATTCATCCAAATCATAATCGTATACGATACCTTCACTTATACCACCACATGATATAAATGCTTTATCAAAATTCATATTTCCTAATAACTCCAACGTCATAGCGCCTGTTACTGAGGATTGCCTTGGGTTTGTCGTTCCACCAAGTAATATGACCTTCCCCGTCATACGCCGCTCCTCTATCGCCAAATTAAATTGAACAGCTGCAGCAATAGAATTAGTTACAACCGTTATATCGTCGACTGCCAATAGAAAATCTGCAATATGGACAGTTGTTGTACCTGTATCAACCGCAATTGTATCCCCATCACATATACATCTAGCTGCTAAACGAGCTATATTGCGCTTTGCCTCCTTTTGCATTTGAAGCTTACGCAAAAAAGCTGGTTCATTTCTAACGTTCGTATACCTTACAGCCCCGCCATGTACTCTCGTTAATAAATGTTGTTGCTCTAGCTCATCAAAATCTCTACGAATCGTTTCTGGTGCCACTTGTAATTCTTCTGCAATATTGGCAACAACAATTTTTCCATCAGCCTCTAACTGTTTTAAAATAAATTCAAAACGTTCAATTTTTGCATATGTCATGATAATGCAATCACATCTTCCCTCGCTACGTAGCAGACATATTTCTTACCAAGCTCAAACGAATGTCCTCGTTGGTGTAGCTGCTCCATCGTAAAGAGACATTCACCCTCTAACGTTGTCCGAATAACATTGCCGCTCATTAATGATTGCTTCGCCTCTCCAGTCATACAAACATCCCCCTGCCGCTGATCGAGATGTATAGCTTCTGGTCGAATCGCAAATTTTGAGTATTCTTTTGGCAATGTCTCGCCAATCATTTTCTCTAGGGCTTGACGCGTAAACACATTGTAATGTCCGATAAAATTAGCGATAAATTCACTTTCAGGGCTTGTATAAATCATAGTAGGTGTTCCACTTTGTGCAATCATCCCATTATTCATAACAAAGATTCTGTCAGAAACAGCCATCGCTTCCTCTTGGTCATGCGTAACTAAAATCATCGTTATACCTAGCTTTTGTTGGATAGCTCGTAAATCTGTTTGAAGTTTCTTACGAATTTGGGCATCTAGCGCACTGAGCGGCTCATCTAGCAACAATACCTTTGGACGTACTATTAAAGCTCGCGCAAGGGCAACACGCTGCTGCTGACCTCCAGATAATTCTTTCGGATATGCATTTGCTTTTTCACTTAAATGCACAATCTCAAGCATTTCTTGAACACGTTGGTCCACTTCAGCAGTATTTACTTTTTGCATGCGTAAACCGAAGGCTACATTTTCTTTCACCGTCATATTTGGAAATAGTGCATATGATTGAAACACCATACCTACTTGACGATCCTTTGGTTGAACACCATTCATATCCTTGCCTTCTACAATAATTTTTCCCGCAGATGCATCTGTTAAGCCTGCTAAAATACGTAGAATTGTACTCTTACCACAGCCACTCGGACCTAAAAGAGTTATAAATTCACCTTTTTCAATCTTCATATTTATATTTGATAAAACCGGAGTTATTCCATATTTTTTATGAAGTCCTTCAATCAAAATATAACTCATAGATTTGTAGCACCTTTCGATCGTTTCGTTAAAGTTGCAATAACGAACGTTAATAAGCCCATTAGAACGATATAAATAAAGACAACTGCACTAGCAATATGTCCACTTGTACTAAGCTTCTTCATTAAATAAATTTGCACCGTCTCAAATCGAGAACCGACAACTAGATTAATCAGTACAAATTCTCCAAAAAGTACGGAAAACGATAATAATGCACCTGCAAATAAGCCTGGGTAAACAGTAGGCAATAAAATTTTAGTAAATGCCTGCAATTTCGATGCTCCCAGTAATTGAGCTGCATCTAAAAGCTGTCGTGCATCTACATTCCGCAAACTATTGCGTGTCCCCTGATAAATGTACGGTAGGATACCGATAACATATGCCCCTAAAACTACTAGAATCATTGGCACACCAAATTTGCTGTAAACACGAATGAGCCCAACTGCTAAAATAATTCCTGGAAATGAATACACCATTACAACAGCCATCTGAATCCATTTTTCGTATTTCGGAAAATACAACACGATCACAAAAATAGCTGGTACGATAACGAGCAATGCAACCACTACAGCCCCACTCGACAATAAAACAGAACGTCCAAACGACTGTATAAATTCTGCATCCTGAAATAATGTAGCAAACCATTTAAATGTTAATCCTTCTGGCAAAATAGTCTTATTCCATTTTGTAGCAAAGGCATAAAGCATTGTTGCAACAACAGGTAGCACTAAATACACCACTAACAAGAGGAAAAATAAATCAGCAAAGCCTCTTTTTTTCACTATAACTTCCTCCTTGTTTTTGAAATGCTCCATTCGCTTAATAGCATTGCCGTCACCATCGTTACTGCTAGTATTACGGCAATAGCACTTGCCAACTCTGGTTGGGCAAAAATATCTCCCTTAATAAGAGAACCAATACGGATGGCCACTAAATTGTAGTTACTGCTAGTTAGCGCATAGGCTGAGGCATACGCACCCATTGCATTGGCAAACAACACGCTAAATGTTCCAACAATCCCCGGAAGCATAACTGGGATCCCAATCTTCATCCAAAACTGCCAAGTAGAAGCTCCAAGTAGTGCTGCAGCGTCCTTCCATTGTTGTTGAATTCCATCATAAATTGGGTATAAAAGCATTAATGCTAACGGCAGCTGAAAATAAATATAAATCAGTAACAAGCCACCCCAGCTATATAGAGAAAATGATGATAATGGGCCGATACCCCATTTATCGAATAGCAATGTAAAGAGCCCGCTATTGCCAAGCAATACGATAAAGGCAAAAGCTAACGGAATACCTGAAAAATTTGATGTTAAGTTTGTTAGTATTAAAATTTTCTCGCGCACTGGCTCAGAAAATCTCATAATCGCATAAACTGCAAATAAAGTAACGATTAAGGCAATGACAGCCGAAATAACGGACAATGTAATACTATTTTTAAAGCCTTGTAAAATGTAATCATTCGTTAGTACAGATTTATATTGTGCAAGTGTAAAACCATCACTATT
>Ga0209025_1001854_pt1 | contig 24815 bp, 21 predicted proteins | sample AraplaMF_Col_mLB_FD_184256 | JGI IMG/M metagenome (GOLD analysis project Ga0209025, IMG submission 184256) | Arabidopsis root microbial communities from the University of North Carolina, USA - plate scrape MF_Col_mLB (SPAdes) (version 2) | ecosystem: Host-associated > Plants > Roots > Endosphere... | reverse complement strand
CGATTCCGAAAATAAATGGTAGTGAAGCTAAAATATATTTTTTCATATGAAACCTCCAAGTGTAGGCCTTTTTTTATAAAATAACTGCTTTATAGTTGTAATTATAGTACTGTCATATAGTTAGTACTATTTATATAGGTGACAAAAAGCTTACAGTATTGTCATGTTAATAAGACCGGGCAAGACGAAATCCGAGGTCGTCGATGCTAAACGTTGGATGGCTACGCCGACGACAGGAAGCCCCGCAGCCTCTGGCCTCTTCAGCCCAGCTGCCTCCTCGGAAAATGCGGTAGGAGCCGTAAACTTGTTCATCATATAAATCCCAGCACCACTCCCAAACATTCCCTAACATATCATATAGGCCCCATTCATTCGGTTCCTTTCTTCCTACTTCATGGACCCTGCCTCCTGAATTTTCATTATACCAGGCAATTTGATCAAGCTCTCCGTATCTATAACCAGTAGTCCCTGCTTTACATGCATATTGCCACTCTGCCTCTGTAGGAAGGCGGTAGCCATCTGCTTCCCAATCACAAATTATGTTGTTACCATCTTTATTTATTGAATAACACTCTTTCAGTCCAGCTTTTTGTGAAAGGAGATTACAAAAGGAAATAGCATCGTGCCAAGAAATATTTACAACTGGTTTTAAATCTTCATTAAAAGAATGAGGTGCACAGTATAGACCCATAGTTACAGGATACTGGGCAAGAAGAAACGGTTTTATGTCAGCTTTCCATTTACTTTTTATTCTGTCGTCTCTTAATTCTACTTTGCCCCCTGGAATTTTTATCATTGGATAGTCAATGTAACTCTTTATTTTATTTGACACTATGTCGACCTCCTAATGAACTTTATTTTACAAATTTTACCTCGTTTAGAGGTGTTAAAGCAATCTAAAAATTACGCTGTTTTTTGCAGATAACGGCTTGTTAGTGTTGCTTTAAATGAAAGCCTGTATTTACAATTAGCTACTGGTTGGGGAATTTATCAACTGCTATTGGAGGAATTATTGGAGCATTTCTTTTTAAAAACTACATGTTTGAGTTGTTTATTGGGATTTCACTTATCTCTTTGTTATCTGTATTCACGACCGTACTCTTCATCACAGAAACCTACACACCGAAACCTTCATCTAAGTCTTCTAATAATAAGAAAAAATTTTTATCAAATGAAGGAAAAGTACCTGTTTCTTATTAAAGGGCTAACGGATGAAAAGAAACGAACTAGGAAACGATTTTCCGCAATCGAGCGCGATACTTTGCTTATTTCAGATTTTTAATCAAATTTTATTCCAAACGAACAGTTAGCCTTATATTCAATCTTAAAACAAAAAAGCCCGGCAATTGCCGAGCTTTTCATTATTTCTTAGCTTCTTTGTCTGCTTTTGGAGCTTCGAAAATATCTTTTAAGTCTTTATCTTCGATTTTCACATCTGATTTTTTCATTTCTTTTGTAACAAGATCGTTCATAAATTGAGCATCTTGCATTTTCTTGTCAACAAGATCGTTTTTAATGCGGTCTTTTTCTTGATCAAGTGGTTTTAATTCTTTAATATCAGTTACTTTAATGATGTGGTAACCGTATTGTGTTTTTACAGGCTCACTGATCTCGTCTTTTTTCAATTTATATGCAGCATCTTCAAATTCTTTAACCATGCTACCTGATTTGAAGTATCCTAAGTCGCCGCCTTTATCTTTTGAACCTGGATCTTGAGAGTTTTGTTTTGCTAACTCTTCAAAAGATTTGCCTTGTGCAAGTTCACCTTTAATTTTTTTCGCAGTTTCTTCATCTTTTACAAGAATGTGGCTTGCTTTAATTTCAGGCTTGTAATTGTCTTTTATTTCTTTATCTGTGATGCTTTTCTTCACAGCTTCTTTCATTGCAAGTTCACCGCGAACAGTTTCTTTTAAATCTTTTTCAGTCATGCCGCTTTGTTTTAATAAAGTAGCAAATTGATCGCCGTATTGCTTCTTATATTCGTCAAATTGTTTATTAACGGCATCATCTTTAACTGGGTAGTTTTTAATAAATACTTTTTGCATTACTAGGCTACGTAAGACGTTTTTACCGCCTTGTTTTTTCATTGCATTGTATAGCTCGTCTTTTGTTACGTCCCCAGCTTTTGATGTTACAACTTTGTCAGAAGTGCCGCATGCTGATAATGTGAATACACTTGTTACAGCTAGGGCAAGTATTGCTTTCTTCATGAAATAAACACTCCTACTATTATGTATTTTTGAATCCCGCATAAACGGGCAGTAATCCCCCATTAATGGAAGTTTCACTTTATAGTATAAGCAATATGTACAAAAATTAATATAACATATTTCGATGCATTTTCCTATTGATAAAGAAAAAATACCCATTTGCCTGCGGCGATTGTCAGATTCGATCATGGCACCATTCTGGGCTTACATGCATACAAAGAGAAATGAGGAGGTTGAATTTATATATGAATCAACAATTAATTTTGTGGCTTGTGTTATTTATTTTATTAGTAATAGTAGGTATAATTTGTTTATAGAGGAAAAAATGTGAGGAAGGGGTTTCCTTCCTCACTTTGCATGAAATATAATTTCTATATAACTAGAAATTAATAGAATGGTAATACATACGTTAATGAACCGAAAGACACTCGTTTGACGTCGGTCAGATAATTGTTTCTGTTGACACAGTGAATGTGTCATAAGGTTTGTATAAGTTAGAACGATAAGTGCAAAAGCGATAAATATAATTGTTATAATTGTCACGAGGAGAGTCCTCCTTTAGAAAAAATACATATAATCCTATTGTATCATACGATAATTTATTCGTGTTATAAAATTCTGAAATGGGAAAATCTAGATTATATACATATCAAAATGAAAAAACATGTCCTCTTTTTAATGTGGGCGAGAACGGGTTTGTTTTTATATGCTGCATAGGAAACGATTTATATAGAAAGAGAGGGAAGAAAGTGAACGTTGTGAAACGGTTAGAACAAGCAGAATATTATGTATCACTTCTTTTTAATATGATAGATGAACAAAAGTGTCCATTTTATTCTTTAATTATAAAGAATAAAGTGATGAAACGTGATGTGGAACGTTTGTTAGCTCTTTGTGAACAAATGAATGAGCAATACATAATGGAAAAGCAAGAAGGTTTGCTTTTATTTGATGAGCTGCTGGATAAATTTGAAGAAGCGCTTCCAGAAAGTCTCGAAGGAAAAGAGACGGCGGAAGCGCTCGATCGTCAAGGGTTGTTTCAACCATTGATGCAAGAGTTTTTACGTATGATGGCGAAAAAATAATGAATTATCACTTTTTAACAAGTTTTTCATCGTGCTCTATAAAATTATCCTCGATATTATCCAGTGATTTCTCGAAAATGTCGATAAAGTCTTGCCCGTAAATATTTCGCAAAATGGCGATTAATTCGATGTTTTCTGGAAATTTACCGTAGAAATTGCGAAGAGCTAAAGCTCCATTAAAGACAGAATTACTTTCAGGCTCGTATTCCTCCATTAATTGTAACAGTAATTCTTCACCTTTTTCTGTAATTTCAATATACGTGTTTCGTTTGTCATCTTCTTTCTTTGAAAAGATAAGAAGACCGCGTTCTTCTAGTTTTTTAGAGAAGTTAAAAGCGGTGGATACGTGCATGACACCGAACTTCGCAATTTCTGAAATAGAAGCCCCTTTTAAATGATACGCAATCCATAAAATATGATGTTCATTAATATTTAAATCATATGGTTTAATCCACTGTTGCCAATCTTTTTCCACACACTTCCATAATGCTTTTGATAATTGAGCCATGCGTTGGCTGAAAATCATCGCTTCTTTTATTGAATAATTTTTGTCACCGTTTTTCATCGATTCACCCACTTTATACAATTCTTATTCATTACTATCTATTATGCCAGTAAAATAAAAATTAATAAAGTGTTTTTGTTAGAATTGTGAAAATTTTTCGTTAAAATGACAAAACTATACAAATTTCGAGTAATTATAAAAGTGTTATCTTGTTAGACAGGACAAAGATTGACGGAATTTTATTCTGATTTGGGCGTAGCAAGGAGAAGAGGATCATTGTATAAAAAATACGGCACATGTATGTCATGTGCCGTAAAAGAGACGGTAAGAATCAAAACGATTTGTTATATACGAAAAATTACGCTTTATCAGGAACCGCTTGTTGTAATTTTTCAATTGATTTTTGAATGTTTTCAATTTCTTGTTCAATGTGGCGCTTATTTTGAGAAATATCTTGTCTCCATGTTGATAATGTTTCGTGCATATCATCTTTTAATTCTTGAATGACTTCTTTTCCTTCAGAAGCTGTTTCAACAATTTGTCGACTTAGTAATTTTGTATCTGCTGTAATATCAGCTAATGTTTTTTTTATATCATTTCCTTTTTCTTTTAACTTATTGCGCATATCTCTTCCAGATGAAGGAGTAGAAAAGAGTACAGCAAGTCCAGCGACAGCTCCGCCGCAAATGATGCCAGTTAGAAAGGATTTTGATTTTGACATAAAAAGTGCCTCCTTAATTTGTAAAACTTTCCGTCATAGATGGAAGCTTTATAACATTGTTATACTCATGATGTGTGAAACTGTGCATATGCATAAGACAAGGGGGGAGAAAAGTGAAATGGATTACAAGCATTTGTTTTATTGTCAGTCTTTTCTTTCTTGTACGAGCAATGCAATTATTATTTATTTTAAAACAGAAAAGATCGTACCCGCCAATCCTTTTAGTAAAGCAGCAAATTGTTAGGTTTGCGTTTATTGGCGGGGTGTGCACGGCATGTACAATCTTATTGTACATACTACAATAGATCTAATCTTTTCAATTCATCGTTTTAGGTGCAAGTGTTATTTTACGCTAGTTGCAATTGTGTTTGCGATGTTGTGTAATTCTTCCATTGTGTAATCACTTTGGTGAGATTTCCACACAGCACCGAAACCATCTTTTTCGCCGTAGCGTGGGATTAAATGAAGATGGAAGTGAAAGACAGTTTGTCCTGCTTTTTCTCCGTTATTATTTAATAAATTGAAACCAACTGGATTATATTCAGTTTTTATCGCATTCGAAATTTTTGGAACGACAGAGAAAATGTGTGAAGCAATTTCTGGTGTTAATGCAAATACATCTTGTTTATGTACTTTTGGAATTACGAGTGTATGTCCTTTTGTCACTTGGCTAATATCAAGAAAAGCGAGTACATGTTCATCCTCATATACTTTTGCGCAAGGAATTTGCCCCTCAATAATTTTACAAAAAATACAATTATCCGCTGTATGATTCATATTCCTCATCCTTTCAGTAGTCTTAGCCGTATTTTATCATAATTACATAATAGAAAAAACACGAAAAGCAGGAAGCTGGTGAGCTTCCTGCCTTCGGAAGAAGGTTTGAAAAAGCATTTTCGTTTAATCTACCTTTAGGAGACACCTCATTTGTTAGGAAATGCGCGGTAACTCGACATATATTCTGCCGTGGACACCCCATTTTCAATGAAATGATGTTGCAATCCTTCAGAAATGAATTGTTTATTTTATAAAACAGTATCTACTCTCCTCGAGACACCCCGTTTCTAAAATGAAACAACTTATATGACTCCGTGTAAATTACCTTTGTCCATTATAGACACCCCGTTTCATGATGAGTTCGCTAGGCTGTGTTCATCACTTTTGTGGTTGCTTTTTCAATGTGTTCCTTCCTCACTAATTATGATGTCCGCTTTTGCTTAATATATGCAGAGGAAATTTTTTCTTTTAATCGTAGGTCAGTACTATGAAGGAGCTTTACTTTTTTGGTAAGATGATTACATATAGATAAATGAAGAAAGTGGTGTCATATGGAACAATTATTACGTGTGGAAAATGTTACAGGCGGATATACGAAGCGACCTGTATTACAAAATATTTCATTCTCTGTTAAGAAAGGAGAGCTTGTCGGTTTAATCGGTTTAAACGGTGCAGGAAAAAGTACAACGATCAAACATATTATCGGATTAATGGAGCCGAAACAAGGCCACATTACGATTAATGGTAAGACGTTAAAAGATGATATGACCGCATATCGCTCTAGTTTCTCGTTTATTCCAGAAACCCCAGTGCTCTATGAGGAGCTAACGTTAGAAGAGCATTTAAAGCTAACCGCAATGGCGTATGGCATTGATGAGAAAGAGTATGATAAGCGCGTAGACAAGCTGTTAAAAGAATTTCGCATGAAAAATCGTATGAAGTGGTTTCCATCTCATTTTTCAAAAGGGATGAAACAAAAAGTAATGATTATGAGTGCGTTTTTAGTTGAGCCTTCATTATATATTGTAGATGAACCGTTTGTTGGATTAGATCCGCTAGCGATTCAATCATTGCTGCAAATGATGGATCAAATGAAAAAAAGCGGTGCGGGCATTTTAATGAGTACACATATTTTAGCAACAGCAGAGCGTTATTGTGATTCCTTCATTATTCTGCATCAAGGTGAAATCCGGGCACAGGGTACTCTCAAGCAGCTGCAAAGCGAGTTTAACATGCCGGGAGCAACGCTTGATGATATTTACATAGCACTAACGAAGGAAGAAGATGCTGATGAATAGTAAAGGGTTATGGAAAGAAAGGTTTCGTTATTTTTTAAAGGAAACGCGCACATACGGTAAGTATGTATTTAATGATCATTTGAAATTTATTTTTGTGTTTATTATCGGTGCCGGTGCATTTTATTATCAAAAATGGCTACAAACATTAACACCTTCATTTCCAACCGCAGTTGTGATGGCGGTGCTGCTTGGACTTGTCTTAACCGCAGGATCAGTGCAAACGTTATTAAAAGAAGCGGATCTTGTATATTTACTTCCAGTAGAAGAAAAATTAAAAGCATATTTCGTAAAAGCATTTCAATTTACGTTTACGATCCAGTTATATATTGTAGCGATGGTAAGTGCAGCGCTTGCGCCGCTCTATTTCCAGCAGATGAAACAATCAGGACAAACATACATAATCATTGTACTTGCGATTGTGCTAAGTAAAGTTTGGAATTTATTTGTGACGTGGGAGAAGTCTTATATGACAGATGGCCGTATTCATCCTACAGACTGGCTTATCCGTTTTGTACTTAACTTTTTCCTTGTTTATTTCCTTGTTGAGCGCGCTTCAGCTTTGTATACGGGAGCAATCGCCTTTGCGATGGTCATCTATCTCGTATTTTTACAGCAAAAAGTAAAAGGAAAACCGCTGAACTGGGAATATTTAATTGTTGAAGAAGGAAAGAAAATGATGCTGCTATACCGCATCGCCAATATGTTTGTTGATGTACCGGCATTAAAAGAACGGGTCGCTCGCCGCAAATGGATGGATTTTGTACTGCAAATCGTACCCAATAAAAGTACCTATTTATTCTTATTCTTGCGCACGTTTTTACGCTCAGGAAATTACTTTGGACTGTATGTCCGCTTACTAGCAATTGGCGGTATCATTTTATCCTTCGCGCCGTTTCTTTATGTCCGTCTTCTTGTCGGTGCTGTGTTTTTATATTTAATCGGTTATCAGCTGTTAAGCTTATGGAAGCATCATCGTTTGAAATTATGGCTTGATCTATACCCTGTCCCAGAAGAAGCAAAAATGAAAGACTTTCTGACGTTATTATGTACGTTGCTGTGCGTAGGCGGCGCTATTTTCACTGTACTCTTTGCGTTTGCAACGAAAGATATGATGATGACAGGACTTGTTTTTCTTGTAAATATGTTATTTAGTGTGGGATTTGTTTATCAATACGGGGCAAAGCGCTTGAAAAAATTATCCCGCATAAACGGGCAGTAAGCTGGAGAAGACGGGGAAGCGAACTGCCCGTAAAAGCCCGATTGGGAAGTTTCACTTTATTCCGCATATAGGGAAAGGAAGAAGAGCATGACTGAATATGAACAAAAGGTCATCTTAGAGTTACAGCAGTGGAAAAGAAAAATTATTAAAAGCTCATCTGTAATGACACGTTTCTCTAAAACAGTTCAAACGAAAATGCAGCAGCTCATTCCAGAAAAAGTGCAAAATATCCTTACAGAAACGATAAAAAAGATGGTGCAAGGCATTAGTATTGGTTCGAATTTCATCAAACCGAGGCTAAAAGAAACAGATTGGTCACTGCAAAGAAGAGATGAAGAAGTGCTAAAGAAGATCGATGAGTACAAAAAGGTTGCAGCGGCAGAAGGAGCCGGAACAGGAGCAGGTGGTTTTTTACTCGGGCTTGCTGACTTCCCGCTCTTGCTTAGCATTAAAATTAAATTTTTATTTGATGCGGCAACATTGTACGGCTATGATACAAGTAAACAAGAAGAGCGCTTATTCATTCTTCACGTATTTCAGCTTGCGTTCTCAAGCGATAATCACCGAAAAGAAATATGGAAGGCGATTGAGACGTGGGATACAAATAAGGAAAATCATGTAGACTGGGAGAAGTTCCAGCAAGAATACCGCGATTATATTGACCTAGCCAAAATGCTGCAACTCGTACCTGTCATCGGTGCACCGGTAGGAGCGTATGCGAACTATCAACTCCTGCAGCGGCTTGGTGAAGTGACGATGAATTGCTATCGGCTGCGGTTATTGCAGCGGGAAGGTAAGATGTAATTTATATAAAGGACCTGACTCTCATGTCAGGTCCTTTTCGTGTACTGAACGTGTCGGACATTGCCGAGAAATCTTTAAATCGTGTCGAAGCGCCGATATATTTTAAAAAGTGGTCGATACATTGTGAAAAGCGCTGATATATTTTAAAAAGCGCCGATATATCAGTGAACATATAAGAAGGAGCCGATTCAAATGATGAGTCGGCTCCGTTTTTCTTAAGAAGTTAGGTGGGAGATAAACTGCTGGCATGCGCCCGATTGGTGAGGGCAAATAATCAGTGGGGGATGAAGAAAACCCCCACTGATTAAAGTTTCACTTTATAAGTCGCTCCTATGCATGGCCAGATGCTCTCGTCTTATACAACAACTTTTGTTCTATCATTTACTAATAGGGAGAATAACTTCAATCGTTGTTCCCTCATTCACTTCACTTTCAATCCATATCTTGCCTTGATGCATTTCAATAATTTTGTAACAAATCATTAATCCTAAACCAATCCCATCTTCTTTAATGCTATAAAAAGGTTCGCCAAGGTATGGGATACGTTCTTGCGGGATCCCGCATCCTTGATCAATAAATCGAATATTGATTTGATTATGATCAGCCAGGTCGATTTGAATGGAAATTTCTCCTCCCGTTGGCATCGATTCAATGGCATTTTTTAAAATATTAATGAATACTTGTTTTAATTGATTCCCTTCACAATGTATCATTGGAATAGTAGACATAACTTCAGTCTTCATTTGTACATTATTCATGAGTGCTTGGGGTTCAAGTAGCATGACAACTTGATTCATTAACACACTTATATCATTAGGTTGAATTTTCACTGCTTGAGGTTTGGCGATTGCCATAAATTCATTCGTAATGCTTTCAATTCGATTAATTTCGGATGATACTATATCTATATAGTGATGATTCGTTTCATTTTCCACCGTTTTTAATAATTGCATAAATCCTTTCATTGCAGTTAAAGGATTTTTAATTTCATGAGCGATTGCTGTAGATAATTGACCTACAACAGCAAGTTTTTCAGATTTTCTTAATAATTCTTCTGTCTTGATTCGTTCGGTAATATCTCGAGAAATACTTAAGAAAACCTCTTTTCCATTCAATTTGAATACACGAATACTAAACTCTGTCACTATTTTCTTTCCTGTCTGAAAAACATATTCATCTTGCAAAGTAAAGGAATCTTCCCCGTGTTTCATTTTTTCTATTAATTTTTTTAAAAGGGGAGAATCCATAGAAACAAGATCAGAAAATGGGGTACTTACAATTTCATTTCTGCTTAAATTAAACCTTTCACACCCAATCGCATTTACTTCAATCACTCGAGCGGGAGTTCGATTTTGATCCAGTTCTACTACGTATACCGCGTCAGCTGCCTGCTCAAATAGGGCACGATATTTCAATTCACTTTCTTGCAGTTGTTGATATAATTGATGTCGTTCTTTTTCTGCTTGTTTTCTTTCAGAAATGTCCCTGCATATCGCAGAGAGAGCCATTATATTCCCTCTTGCATCTAGAACAGGTGAAATTGTCATGCTTATATCAATTAAATCCCCGTTTCTTCGTTGTCTAACGGTCTCTAATCGAGTAATGGCAGATTTTCCAGACAAAATATTTTGAATAATTTCTATCGATTCATTCATTAAGAAATCGGGCACACAAGGAATTTTTTTACCGATTACTTCGTGTACAGACCAATCAAATATCGTTTCATAAGCTTTATTTGCTTGTAAAATATGCCCTTCTCGATCAATAATCACAATCGCATCTATGTTGTTATCTACAAATGACTCCAGCAACTCTTTAGTCGTTTTTAATTCATCTTCCACTTTTTTTCTCTCTGTAATATCAATTGCAGAGCCAACAACTTCAATTACTTTTCCATTTCGTTTAATTGGCCGAAGTGCGATTAGCGCAATGGTTTCATTATCCGGCCAGGGGATTTCAAATATAACTTCACTTCCTTCCCATGCTTGTACATAATACTTCAGTAATTGAGGAACGAGATGGGGAGGGATAATGGAAGGATCGATTGTACGTAAACTTTTTCCTACCACTTGTTCAGAATAAAATCCCTTTTGATAATAAAATTGTCCATCACACATCGTATGTATAAAGTGTGTATCTACTTTAATAAATTTAAAAATTCCACCTTGTAGTTCACGGACAGTATCTTTGAGTTCTTGCTTCGATCCTTTTAATTTTTGATTTGTTCTAAATAATTCTTGTGTTAAGAAATATAACTTTTGATAAGCTTCCATCAGAAAAATGCCGCTTAAAAGGCCTAAACTTATAAAAAATAAGTTTTGCATGTAAAGAATGTTAGATATTACAGCTGGAATGAAAAATTCGCCTACCAATCGAATCATAGCTATATAACAAATCAAATAAAGAAAGCTAGCTTTAAACGGATGTAAGTTTTTGAAATATGTTTTAAAGATAGTAAATAGAATGCCTATCCCTAATAAAGCAACGAGATACGGTACACAATATCCATCCATATAAGTAACACGCATGATAAAAATACTAAGTACCGTAATCCAACCAGCAGTACGACCAAAGTAAACAAACGAAAAAATGAGAGGAACAGCTCGAAGATCGTAGTAAAACCCCATGTATTTAAAAGAAAAGGCCATCAAAATAGCTGCAATAATTGCCCCATATATTTTTTCAATGAACTGATTGGATTTCAATATAAACACTTGAATGAATATAGTTGAACTCACTAGGAAAACAAAAATAAAAAGGTTAATGAAAAAGTCTTTGATAAACATATTGTGAACCTCCCTATATCAAACAAATTCGACAAAAAAGGGTAAAATCCTACAAATATTTTATAGAAATAGAGAGACTGTTTTTTTTTACTAAGCTGCTGCTATGCAGAATACAACATGACTGCTTCTATGCATGACCATTTGCTCGCGGTTGCCTAAAAAGAAAGAGGGTTTTTATGTTGATTATTTAATTTGTAGCTTTGATAAAGGAAAACATTCCCTTTATATATCTTGTTTTCCAATTATGTTTTTAATATGATTATAGAGTCATAGAAAAGCCGCACTAGACTAAAAATTAGAGGTGAAAGAATGCAACCATTAGAAAATGAAATTAATCCAAAGATGGTAAGAGTATGGCAAATTAGCTCGCTCATTACATCTGGAATCGGTCTTATGATTACAATTGCTTATTCTATATTTATGATTAAATTTGATTGGACAGGCTGGATATTTGGTGCACTTGTAATTGGACTTCTTGCGTATGCACCGCTCGGTTATCTTGTTTTTCCAAGTTTACGTCAGCGCTATTATAGTTACGAGTTAAATGAAGAAGAAATGGAAATTCAAAAAGGAATGTTTACTGTAGAGCGAGTACTTGTCCCAATGATTCGGATTCAGCATATTACAATTGAACAAGGCCCTATTATGCGTAAGTTTGATTTAGCTGAGTTGAAAATTTCAACAGCCGCAACAGCACATAGTCTTCCAGGGTTGACGATGCGCGAAGCCGAAAGGTTAAAGCGTCAAATTGCAGAACTGGCAAAGGTGAGTGATGAGGATGTATAAGCGGCAGCATCCGATTACGATTTTATTTGAGGTAAAACTAAGTAGTATTTTACCCGTATTTTTTGTTTTCGTTGTGAAAGACGGTTCATTTCCGTTTTGGTATTTAATCCCGATTCTTATTATTGGTGTAGGGGGGATTTTTAACTTCATTTCATGGTACTACAAAATGTATTGGGTTGAAAATAATGTATTGCATATTAAGGAAGGCCTCTTTACAAAGAAAGAAAGCTACTTAAATAAAGATCGTGTGCAAACCATTAATACGAGCTCAAATATTTTATATCAAATATTAGGTCTCACAAAGTTAAAGATTGAAACTGCTGGTGGAGCTGACAAAGCAGAAGTACAGTTAGTAGGGATTACCCAAGAAGAAGCAAAAAGTTTAATTGCCATGTTAAATAAAAATAGCGATGTGAACGATGAACCTGCATTAGAGGTTACTTCGATTGAAACAAAAGAACATAATGCAGTCGCTTATACAGTAACATGGAAAGAAATTTTACTAGCAAGTATTACATCTGGGAAATTTGGCCTTTTATTTTCAATCCTTTTCATTTTAGCAGATAAACTTCGAGAAATTTTGCCGAATAATATCGTGAAGAAGGTTGAGAATTATGTGGAAACGTATGTATTTGAAAGCGACATAGCTGGCTGGGTATATATGTTCGTTGCTTTATTTCTATTATCGTGGATTGTTTCAACGATTCAATATGCGTTACAGCATGCGAATTTTACTATTTCACGTAAAGGAGATGAAATTCGCATTTCACAAGGTTTGCTGGAGAAAAAAGAGCTTGTCTTGAAAACGCATCGTATTCACGGTATTAAAATAAAAGAAGGTATTCTTCGCAAGCCTTTTGGATATTGCTCTGTTCATGTAGAAGCTATTCAAAAATTTGAAGAAGGACAAACAGGCGTAACGCTCCATCCACTTATAAAAAAGAAAAAAGTGCGAGAGATGCTGCACTACTTACAATTGCCATATGATATAAACAGTGAGATGACAAAATTACCAAAAACGGCAATGAGACGTCACATGTTAGATAATTTTATTTTCGCTTGTATTGTAGCAGTACCAATTATTGGTTCGAGTATTTATTTTCACAAACACTTTCTACTTGCGTTATTATTACCACTTTTCTTAGTGTCCATCTGGCTTGGCTATGCGCAGTACAAAGCAGGCGGATATCGAATTGATGACGATCAGTTAACAATGTCCTATCGCAAAATCGCAAAATATACAGTTTTTGTGAAAAGAAGACATATTCAATCTTTAAAGAAAAGTCAGTCATACTTCCAGAAAAAAGATGCACTTTGTACATATGACTTCCATAATGCCTCGGCTAGTCATGAGCTACAACATGTGCGGATGGAAGACGCGGAGAAGATGCAAAGTTGGTATAAGAAGAGTAATGAAAAAAACACCCTCATGTAAGGGTGTTTTTTTATGTGTATAAATTTGGTAAAATCATGGTGTGAATTCCTAAAAAAGGAGCATGCCTATGGAATATGTATTAGAAACATCTGACCTTACAAAAATGCATCAACTAATCTTTAAGAAATTTGAAGCAACAGACTTTAACGATTATTTCCAACTAGTGTCGAATGAACAAGTTATGGCACAAATTACAGAACGAGCGATTCCGTTAGAAGAGGCTCAAGTAAACTATCAAAAATTATTAGAGCGTAATGAAAAATATGAGCTATATGGCTCATATAAAGTTTATATGACGGATGAATTTATTGGACTTGGACATGTAACATTAAATGAACAAAAAATCGAAGAAGCTGAAATTGGCTATATGATATTGCCGGAATATTGGGGTAAAGGATATGGAGGTGTAATTGCCAAGCAATTAATTGAATTAGCGAAGCAAACAAATTTGACCATATTAAAAGCGATTATCGATCCGGAAAATATTCCTTCTAGAAAAATTTTAATACAGCAAGGATTTATATCAGAGAAAATTTGTGAAATCGAAGGGTTACCTGGAGAAATTTTAAGTAGGTTTATATAGGGAGAAAGTAGAAGATATCCCGCATAATAAACAACTTTAAAGGGCAAGGCTACTTACAAACTGTAGTCTTGCCCTTAGGTTTTCAATGACTTTATAACCATATATAAAATGGTTCAAACTCTAAAATAGCTGGAAAGAGAGTATATAATTTTGATGTTTCTATTAAAAAAGAAATGTTATTCAGTTTATTTATATAGTTAGAAAATGCTGATATCATTGAGTTTTTATAATTTGTTCATAAACATAAAGAAATAATATGCAATCTTGCATAAGACATTGCCTTATCGGAATAACGTGTTATTCTTTTGGATGGATTATAGAAACGGAGGAAATGTTATGAACAAGAAATTAAAATTTACGCAAGTGATGCTCGGTATTAGTACAGTGGCCTTATCATTTGGAAGTATTCAAACACAAGTGTCAGCGGAAGAAAAAACACCTTATAATGTGTTACAAGTGAAACCACCTGGGATCGGAACTTCAAAAGATGAACTTGCCCATTCTACAAAAGCAGACGAAACATTGTCTTATGAAGAACGTTTAAAAGTGAACAATTTTTCACAACGTCCAGCTCCGGCCGTGAAACGAGCAGCGGCAAAACAATATCAGCAAAAGTATTCTGCAGCAGAGCTGAATAGAATGAGTAATGACGAATTAATTGATACATTGGCAAATGTTAGTTGGGATCAAATCGCGGATTTAGGTCAATTTAATCAAGAAACAAAAGCATTTTATCAAAATAAAGAGCGAATACAGGTTATTATTGATGAGTTAGGTCGTCGTGGAAGCACATTTACAAAAGATGATACAAAAAGAATTGAGACGTTTGTTGAGGTTTTATATTGCGGTTTTTATTTAGGCTTTAATAATGAAGAGTTAAGCTATTTAAATGAGCAAAGCTTCCAGGATAAATGTTTACCGGCATTAAAAGCAATTGCAAAAAATCCGAATTTTAAACTTGGTACAGATAAACAGGATGCAGTGGTATTTGCGTACGGTAAATTAATTAGTAACTCTTCTTGTGATGCTGAAACTGTTCAATATGCAGCGAATATATTAAAACAATATAACGATAATATTTCTACATATGTAGGTGACAAGAAGAAAGGGGACGCCGTGTATGAGATCATGCAAGGGGTTGATAATCACTTGTATGGTAAAAGTAAAGAAGCGAATGAAACAATATGGTATGGGAAAATTGATGGTTTCATAAATGAACTGAGTCGAATGGCTCTTCTAAATGATGTAACAGCAGAAAATAGCTGGTTAATTAATAATGGTATTTATTATACCGGCCGTTTAGGGAAATTCCATAGTAATCCAAATAAACCTTTAGAAGTACTTACACAAGCAATGCATATGTACCCTCGCTTAAGTGAAGCTTATTTTACTGCGGTAGAGCAAATTTCAACAAACTATGGTGAAAAAGATTATTACGGAAATACAGTAGATTTAAAGAAAATACGTGAAGAAGGCCAGAAGCAGTACTTACCAAAAACGTATACATTCGATGACGGTGCTATTGTATTTAAAACGGGAGATAAAGTAACAGAAGAAAAGGTTAAGAGACTATATTGGGCTGCTAAAGAAGTAAAGGCGCAATATCATCGTGTAATTGGAAAAGATGGAGCGCTAGAAGCAGGAAAAGCTGATGATGTACTGACAATGGTAATTTATAATAATCCAGATGAATATAAAAAAAATAGCCAACTATATGGATATGACACGAATAATGGTGGACTTTATATTGAAGGAATCGGAACGTTCTTTACATTTGAGCGTACACCAGAGCAAAGTCGTTATAGTTTGGAAGAATTGTTCCGTCATGAATTTACACACTATTTACAGGGAAGATACGAAGTTTCAGGATCATGGGGACAAGGAGCAATGTATCAAAATCAACGCTTGACATGGTTTGAAGAAGGAAATGCAGAATTTTTTGCGGGATCTACTCGTACGAATAATGTTGTTCCGCGTCAAAGTGTCATTAGCGGATTATCATCTGATCCTGCACAGCGTTATACAGCAGAACGAACATTATTTTCGAAATATGGAGACGGACCAGATAAATGGGACTTTTATAATTATTCTTTTGCACTGCAGTCTTATTTATATACTCATCAATTTGAAACTTTCGATAAGATTCAAGATTTAATTCGTGCAAATGATGTGAATGGTTATGATGCATATCGTGAAGCTTTAAGTAAGGATCCAAATTTAAATAAAGGATACCAAGACTATATGAAGCAGTTAGTTGATAATCAGGGTACATATAATACCCCGCAAGTATCAGATGATTATTTAGCTGACCATGCACCAAAACCACTAGCCGATGTAAAGAAAGACATTACAGGTGTAGCAAAGATAAAAGATGCAACGATTACAAAGCATAAGTCTCAATTTTTTGATACGTTTACATTAGAAGGAACATATACGGGCGGCGTAACAAAAGGAGAATCTGAGGATTGGAAAGCGATGAGCAAGCAAATCAATCAATCTTTAGAAAAGTTAGCGCAAAAAGAATGGAGCGGCTACAAAACAGTTACAGCCTATTTTGTTAATTATCGTGTGAATGCGAACAATCAATTTGAATACGATGTTGTATTCCATGGCGTTGCAACGGGAGAAGAAGAAAAACAGACTGTTAAAGTAAATATGAATGGACCGTACAATGAGATAGTAAATGAAAAAGTTGAGTTTCATAGCGATGGTACAGAAAGTACAGGTGGAAAAATTGTTTCTTATCTTTGGGATTTTGGAGATGGTACAACAAGTACAGAAGCAAATCCTACCCATGTATATGGGAAAGAGGGAACATATACTGCAAAGTTAACAGTGAAAGATAATAAAGGAAAAGTGAGCCGAGGACAAACAACGGTTACCGTGAAAAAAGATGAGCCAGCAGGTCATAACTATCAAGATGCAAAGGTACTTAGTTTTAATAAGCTTTCAAAAGGAAATATGGATAGACCTAATATGGCGTATATGTACACATTCAATGTCACATCTCCAAAAGAAGTAGATATCTCTTTTATAGATGAACAAAGAATTGGGATAAACTGGGATGTATATCATGAATCAGATCTAGGAAATCCTGTCATTACGGGCAAAGCGGATGGAAATAATATAAAAGGGAAATTTGAAGCGAAACCTGGGAAGTATTATATAGTTGCATTTTTTGATCAGGAAAATGGAAAAGGAACATATTCATTATTGGTGAAATAAAACGATTTCCAATGTATATGTAACTTTATTTTATGTAGAAAAGATATACAATTTTTGAATTTATCCCGCTATTCGTGGGCAGTAATACTCCCACCTCAAAATTCGGCGAAAGCAAAGAAGTTAGGTGGGAGATAAACTGCTCGTAAAAGCCCGATTGGTGAGGGCTGATAATCAGTGGGGGATGAAGAAACCCCCCACTGATTAAAGTTTCACTTTATATTTGCAGCAATAAGCACTTGAGAAATAGATTTCAAGTGCTTATTCAATTATTTACTCTCTTTTGTTCTTTCAGGAAAAAAACTAAAAGCGAAAATGATAACAGCTAATGTAAGCCCGAAGTTTTCAGTACTATCAATCTGTAAACCGTTTTTCCATTGGTATATAAAGGATAGCAATATGAAAAGTATAGCGGCTCCAGCCGTATATCTTACTATTTTTTTCTTCGTTCTCGTTTCGTTTGTTTTCATATTCATATGTATCCCTCTTTCTTATTTATTAGGTAAAGTGTGCAGCATTGTTATTCCTTTAATGGAATGCTGTCTGTTTAATCCATTGTAAGACTATTAAAGGCATCATGATTTTTTTGAAATCGAATGACAACTGAATTCGTTCTTCTAACTCTCCGTGTATATGTAATTTCTTTTGTAAGGCTAACATACATTCTGTAGCTTGCTCTTTTAACTTTTGATACATAAATTCTTTTGAATGCTGTATATTTCCGCTTTGGTTTATCATATATCCGATAGCTACTGGACCCTTTTGTTCACCTATTTTCGCCTTCAATTCCTGAATATTTATATCCTTTAAATGAACAAAATAATCATTACAAAAATCAATTGAATAAGCACCTGGTGTCGATATACCAGTTACAATACTCGGTTGAAAGACAAATAGAATAGGCACTAAAGCTGTAAATGTTTGATTGTGAAATGCTTCGTATAGAATTTGAGCTAACGTATTCATATGAATCAATGGTTTAACTAGGCTACTCATTTCTTTTTGTGGTGCTTGTTTATTCAATGAGTGTTTATACACATGATATGGCAATACTTCATATTCATTTGAATAGATTTTTAAATATTGATTATTTTTCTTACTCTGATTCAAATGATAATTTATATTGTCTATCATATTTGCAGAACGCTTTATCCCTAGCATCAGAATGGCCACACCTCCTTGCTGTTTGACTTTCTGTACTTAAAATATACGTGTTAATTTATGTTAATAACAATTAGTAAAATTTCATTAAAATTTAGGCGAATTATTATGTATTTTAAACGAGATATTTTACTTATTTTGAAATATTAGGAAATGTTTAATCTTCTTAGTCTGTATATTTGAAGAAGGGAATGCACTTGTATGGAAGAGTTCTAGCGTGGACGAATACATAAGAACCCCCACTTAAAGTTACGTTTAAGTGGGAGGGAGTTGGCTTGATATTTTCAGATATTTTGCTGACATTTATAAGCACGATTATCATAAAAATAGTTTCCTAGTTCAGTTATGAGTTCGCGAACTAAAGGGTATTGTTTCTTTTCTGGGCTCATTTCAATAGCTTTTTGCATATATTTTTCATATCCATAGTGATCTCCTCTTAATTTGGATATCTTCCCCTTAAATCCGTATAGTTGAACATGAGCGAAAGGAACATCAGAAATTGTTAAAAAATGAAATGCCTAACAAAATCCATTGCCCACCTATAATTGGTGTTCGTACCTTCGTATTTTTGAGGTGGAAGTTTGTTGGCGGAAAACGATAAGTAATTAAGGGGATTTATTGTTAGTGTACGGAAAAGGTGATAGAGTCCTAAATCTATGCGAAATCTCTTTCATGATAGTGAAAAAAGGCCACCCTCGCCAGATATCTCTAGCAAGTGTAGCCTTTTCTATTTTTATAGCAATGAAACTATTATTTTATTACTCCTACATCATTCCAAGCTTTTTGCACAGCTCTGTATGTAGCGCTATTAACGCCATCGTAATCAGCTGCAGATTGCAATAAAGCAGCACGGGCTTTGCTGAAATCACTTGTTGGTGTAAGATACGTTGTTAAGGCACGGTAGTAGATTTTTTCTGCTTTTTCTTTACCGATAGCATTAATTGTTAAGTAGGCAGCTTTATTTGGAATACCGCTATTAGTATGTACGCCGCCATTATCGCCTTCTTCTGTTGCTGGTAAATATTGATAGTCTCTCATATGAGCAGGTTGGTCATGCTTTTCAGGATTTGATAAGCTGCGAAGTGCATCACCTTTAACTCCAGGTGTGTATACTGCTTCTCCTAAATCCCAATTGGCTGGATCAACGAAATATCCAAATACATCAGAAAAAGATTCATTTAGTGCACCGGATTGACTTATGTAGCGAAGATCAGCTGAGTATTCAGTCACCGCATGTGTTAGTTCATGGGCAACGATATCAAGAGAACCTGAAAGCGGTGCGAATTCAACACCATCGCCATCTCCATAAATCATTTGTTGACCATTCCAGTACGCATTATTATAGTTGTTTCCATAATGGACTGCAGAACGAATCGTTTTCCCGTTTCCATCAAAACTGTTGCGATTATGAACATTTTTGTAATAATCATATACTTTGCCAGCATAAACATGAGCATCAACCGCAGGAGCTTGGTCCTTATCTACCCAAGCATTATCGTTATCGAATAGATAGTAATTCTTTGGATTGTCTTCAGTGCTGTGATTTACTGTAAATGTTTCAATGACGCCACCATTCATCGGCTTTGTTGTGTCTTTTAAATAATATTGCCCGTATTGGCTGCCATATGTTGTATTCAGGTTTTTTCGATCCCCTAGTACTCCGTTTCCATAGCCTTTTTGCGAAGTATCTGCATCTGTAACAGCATTATATGAATCTACAATTGTTCCATCTTCTGCGTTTACATAGATTTTCCAGTTTGCTCCATAAGGCTTAATGAATTGTAATTGCACTTTATAAGTTAAATAATAATTCCCGTCTTTTTCATAAACAACTAAATCTGCATTTTCATTTGTAGATTTTGCGTTTTCTTTCATTTGCTCTAATGGAGCTCCATTTGTTTCTACTAATGTATCTTTTTTTGCAAGATTAATATGTTTCCATGCATTTGAAAGAGCTGCTTCTTTTGTAATCTTTGCTTTTGTATTTTCTTTTAATTGCTCTGTGGCAGCTGGATGTACGTCTCCGTTGACTGTTGTTACTTTTCCATCACGATTTGTATGAACAATGAATTTTGCACCATCAACTGGTACTTTATTAATAGATTGATTGTACACATAATGTTTCATGCCTAAATCATCTGACTTTACTTCTTTCAGTGTTAAGTCAGTTTGTGGGTTGATTTTAAATAACTCTTTATTTTCTTCAAGGAACGCTTTCACTGCTTTTTCTGATTCTACTTTTTTATCAGATAATTCTCCTGAAAGAAAGGCTGGATTTCCTTTCTCATCATTCCACGTTTTTTGAACAACTTCCATTTTATCCAAAGCTTTTTGCTGAGATGCTTGTTCTTCTGCAAAAGCGTTTGAAAATGGAGCACCTAAAACCATTCCGGTTGCTAGTAATGTAACGACTGATTTCTTCATTTCTATTTCTCCTTTTAATATTCCGTATAATAAAGATGCATCTTAGTAATGAGTATACAAAAAATGCCATGGTTTTGTGGTTATATATGCAAAATTACATATATTAAAATTCCGCATTGTTCTTATTTTTGGGAATTGTCCATCTATTATTAGTGTAGAGAAATTTTTTTAAAATGATTTATGGAATAGGGGAATTTAGGGTGTAGAAGTTTCTGTTTTCATGCAATAAAAAAGAGCGACATGCTAGTAACATGCGCTCAGCTCTTCATATTTTGATAATCTATATATTTTGTACGATAGTTTCTTCACTTTAAAAGAATCGGCAAATGTTTCAAAGTTTGTTCATTCTCTAATAAGCAGTTCTCTAACTGAAAAGATGGTGACAGTGTTATGTCCTTATGTTGTTTTATAAAGGTTGTTAGAGCGATTGTAGCCTCTAATCGTGCGAGTGGTGCACCTAAGCAAAAGTGTGGTCCTTTTCCAAATGTCATATGTTTGTCATTACCTGCGCGGTGTATGTCAAAACAGCTAGCGTTCTGGAACTGTTTCTCATCTAAGTTTGCGGCACTTACCCAAGTAACAATCATTTGTCCTTTTTTCATGTTTGGTCCAAATATATTTGTATCCTCCGTTATTATACGTGCCAATGTGACCGGAAAACGATAACGTAACACCTCTTCAACTGCCTGCGGGATATAATCTGGATTCTCACGTAATTCTTTATACGTTCCTGGTTGATCAACTAAGAAACAATAAAAACTATTGATAATTAAATTTGTAGTTGTTTCATTGCCAGCTGCCAGTAAGCCCAGTGAGAAATCTACAATCTCTTCATCTGTCAATCTCTCACCTTCATATTCCGCCCTTATTAAGTCTGAAAGGATGTCGTCTGCTAGAGTGCATCGTTTTTCTTGGACAATAGGAAGAAGATACGTTTTAAATTCTTTCATAGCGATTGCTTTTTGTTGATCTAAATCAGCAAATTTCTCTCGGCTATACGGCATGAATAAAATATCAGACCATCGTTTCACCTTTTTTAAATCTGTTGTAGGGACACCTAATAAATTAGAAATGACAGTTACAGGGAAAGGGGCTGCTAAGTCTTCTACAATGTCAATTTCATCAAGATTTCTTAGCTTTTCTATCATTTCATTTGCAAGTGCTTGTATATGTGGTTTCCACTCAGTTAAACTGCGCGGTGTAAATGCTTTTGAAACGATAGAACGAACATTGCGGTGTTCAGGAGGATCAGAAGAATTTAAATTCATTCTCGTTTCCCGCTGTGGAAATGAAAACTGCTGACGATCTCTTCTACTTGAAAATAAGCGAAAATCAGATAAAACCCGGTTCACATCATCATACGAAAACACATTCCATACATCTTGATCCGCATCATAATAGACAGGATGATTCTCTCTCATATACTGATACCAAGAATATGGATTCCAAAGCTCATCTTTTGTTTTTAGTTTGGAAATTTCATGAACTAAAATGACACTTTCAGGTGACTTCATAGATATCTCCTCCTTTTTTCTTTTGAAAAAACAATTAGGAGTTTCTAAGTTGTATAGGTTCATATGTTTTATTCTAGCATAAGAGGGAGGGATGATTATTTTTGGCAGGTTGAGAAAAAACTTTGGTGTAATGGGGCGCTTTAAAATATTTGCTTGATTTTGAACTGGGATTATGTCAAAACAGATATTTTATATCTATATAAATCCATTTTCATTTTTGACATATAAGTCGCTGCTACGCAGAATACAGCATGACAGCTACTTGCTTGCTCCATTTGTTTAAACTCCGGATGTGGCAGGAAAAGGACCTGACCGCTTCTATGCACAGCCAGATGCTCTTGTCTCCATTTTAAGAGAAAGAGATTTTTATGTCGTTTTTTTAACTTATATAAATTGAAAAAGCTAGCAAAATGCTAGCTTTTCATTATTTTGAAGTAAGTGCAACTAAAACATCTACTGGATAATCAACTGAATTTTTTACTTTATATTCTGTCGGACTTGTAAATTGCTTACCAAATTGCTCACCAAGTTGACCAAAAAGATTATCCCAAACGCTATTTTGTTCAGACATCCATTTTTGTAATTTTTCCCCTGGAACAACTGAATATGTTGCTACCTGTTGATATAATGCAGTTCTGTATTGGTCATATGCATAATCAGTTTTTGGATTAAAGTCAAATGTTTTTGTTACTGTTTCTTCTGAATTTAATGTGATACCGTAACCGAAACTTGCAGTTAATGATTGGTTTACTTTTGCAACCCCCTCAAGCCCTACTTCCATTCCGATTGTATAAGATAATCCTACAGTTACATTATGAGATATTCCGCTTGTAACCGCTTTGCTCCAATGATAACCTGAATTTTTATCTACTACATTTGAATCAATTAATTTCCAATTTAAGTCTTTTTTCAATTTAGTATCTTCTAAAATTGGATCAGTTTTAGGGATTGCTAGTGAATATAATACATCTCCTTTGTTACCTGTTTTTTCATATTCTTCTCCGTCTTTAAGCCAAGTACCATCTGCTTTTACAACCTTATATTTATCATTAACATTACCCTTAATTCCATAAACTCTTGCTCCATTTTGCTTAGCAACAACATCCACATATACATAATCAATTAGAGCTCCTTGATCTGTAGAAACGTGCCATTGACTAGGGAATTCTTCATAAGGGCCTGTAGGAATGTAAGGAAGTTGCGTACCATTTTGAGCAACTTGAGCTGCTGTCATAGGAGCTTTTCCTTCTTGAGAGCTGACTACGATTGGAAGATTTCCTACATTCGTAGTATTCGTATCTGCTGAAGAAAACCCTGGTGCTACAAATAAAGCTGTACTTAATACAAATGCTGCTGGAATAATTTTTGTAATTTTCTGTCTTTTCATCTTGCACACCTCTTCTGTTTTGATTTTAAATAATAAAATGTACATATTGCTGTAAGATCGATTTACCAAACTATAAGTGCAAAAGAACTAAAACTATGTTTCTATTTGGTTTATCAAGAATAAATGTAGTCGATGAATTGATAAGAAGGTAGTTTTGGAAATAAAGTCTTTTGAACTTTAAATTTTTTAGATAACGTATAGATGATAGACTATTATTCCATCTACATGATGTAATCAACTACATACCAGTGATGAACCTTTTATATTCTCTTATTTCTCATGGAAGGTAAGAATCTTATACACACATTAAAGCACGCTATTTTTACTAAGTAAATCATAAAATTTCGTTTAGTAAACTATATAATTTATATATAGATATTATTTGTTGTAAAAATAACTATATTACTAAAATCCTATCTTTATAAAATATAATTGCTTTAGTTTTGTATTTGTTTGAAAAATGTAATTATTATAACGAAATGTGGAGGTTTATTTAGATGAAAAATGATTTTAGTATAATAAAATAATATTATATATAACGTTTCCTATATTTTACTATGCATAATTGCATAAAATAGGAGGGGGAAATCATGTGAAATAAAGGTTTTTTTGAAAAAGATTGTGAATAATAATTTTTTAGATTATTATTCAATAAATAATAAATACGGTATTTAATGGATAATATTATTTAGAGTAATAGAAGGGATAAAAGAATATAAATATTCCAGACTAAGTAGATTTGAGTAGGTTTAAATTGATATGTGTACTATTGAAAAAATGAGAAGCCCCTTCAGAAATTTGAGGCCACTGAAAAAGTCCTCATAGTTCAAAAAGTGAAAGCTTCCCCGATGAAATCGAGGAAGCTTTCACTTTTTTTATGTATAATGGTTGTACTAAC
>Ga0209025_1001853_pt1 | contig 24825 bp, 18 predicted proteins | sample AraplaMF_Col_mLB_FD_184256 | JGI IMG/M metagenome (GOLD analysis project Ga0209025, IMG submission 184256) | Arabidopsis root microbial communities from the University of North Carolina, USA - plate scrape MF_Col_mLB (SPAdes) (version 2) | ecosystem: Host-associated > Plants > Roots > Endosphere... | reverse complement strand
CCCACGTGTTACTCACCCGTCCGCCGCTAACGTCAAAGGAGCAAGCTCCTTCTCTGTTCGCTCGACTTGCATGTATTAGGCACGCCGCCAGCGTTCGTCCTGAGCCAGGATCAAACTCTCCATAAAAGAAATTTGATTAGCTCAAATTGTTTTGCTGGCATCATGTTTGATGTCCAAAATTTTGTTTTGTCCACTAACTCAAGGTTAGTTACTAAAAACTTTATTGATTACGTTTTGCTTGTTCAGTTTTCAAGGTTCATTTCGTCGCCACATTCTCGGTAGCAACTTTTATATAATATCATGTCGCAAACTCTGTGTCAACAACTTTTTATTTAACTTGTTGTTTTTCAGTAGCTGCCTTAACGACTTGTATAATATTACACTCTTAATTTAAAAAGGTCAACAATTTTTCGAAAAAAAGTTTATATTTTTTCACTTCCTCGAGAAACTTCCTATTTAATAATGTTAAGAAAATAATTTTATATTTGACTCTCTATCTGAGCTTAATCTGTCACATTAAATAAGAGCATGTTTTGATCAATCTTTTTCAAAACATGCCCTTTTGTTAATATCGTTAATTTAATCAAATTTAATCACAAAATTTACAACGAGCTACTCACTTTCTTGTGGAAAGCTTTGCTCTGCGACTGGAACACTAAGTAGCCCTCCACTACTATCAGCTAATTACAGGGAAACATCAACAATAAAATCCTTTTACCAGTCTACATTTCCAAAATCAACACACTTAATATTTTTTATCCTTCAATATTGTGTAATAAAAAACTTGTAGCCATTTGGAACTGTAAATCATTTTGACGATCCTCTTTATATTTTTTCAACGTTTCGTTTAAGCTATTAAAGAAGGTAGTGTCCATATTAAAATTATCTTCTGCCTTTTTCAATTTATTATCCTCCCGATAAAGCTTAACAGCCTCCTCCGTCGATTCATCCAAGTAACCGTCTAAACGAGCAATTTTATAGCCAAGCTTTTTCAAAGCATTTTGCGTATAAGCAATTTCCTCACTCATATCGCCTTCTTTAAACTTTCCTGATAGTGGATGCATTTGGAAAGCGAATAATTCATTTGGTTCAACTACTAAATTAGCTTCAATACCTTGCCCATGAATCCATTCGCGCTTTGGTGTCAGCCATTTATTTGTGGACAGTTTAAGCTCTCCTCCATTTTTCAATGACCAAGACTCCTGTACTGTTCCCTTTCCAAAACTCTTAACACCAACAAGGGAGGCACGTCCCCAACTTTTCAAAGCGCCACTAAGTACTTCACTAGCAGAAGCACTGCCCGAATTCTGTAAAACAACAATCGGTATTTTGTACATTGTCTGCAAATATTTTTCATCAAAGCTTTTTGATTCCGTTTTTAATGGTTCCATAGCACCTTCAGCATTTTGCATATAGGCAAACACTTTGCCCTTTTCCAATACTGTGCTCAGCAGCGCTGCGACGCTATGTAAATAACCACCTGGATTATCCCGCACATCAATCACTAACCCTTTTATATCCTGCCGAAGCAACTTACTCGTTTCGGCAACCCACTCATTTGACGTTTTCTCACCAAAAAGTGAGATTTCTACATAACCTAGCTGAGTATTTTCTATGTTCACTACTTCGCTCGTAACTGTTTTATTAGAAATTGCTGCTCGTTCCATCGTCATTTTAATATGTTTATCTTCACTTGGACGATAGACGACAATAGTTACTTTCGTTCCCTTCTCTCCTTGAATTAAATGCATTAATTCACTCATCGTTTTACCATCTACTCGTACGCCATCAACTTGTACAATTTCATCGAGAGAGCGCATTCCTGCCTTATCTGCTGGGGAAGAACGGACTGGAGACACAACAATAAATTTTCCGTTATTTTCCGATAGCTCAATCCCAATGCCCACTCTTTCCTCGGCTAACATTTGTCGGTGTTGTTCTGCCTCTTCCTTCGAATAATAGGTGCTGTAAGGGTCCTTTATAGCATCTGCCATACCACGAAGTGCCCCCTCCACCAATGCATCTTTTTTCGTACTGTATACAGATTTCTCCTCAATTAAATTCATCGCTTCATTAATCGAATCAACCTCTGCGACGACAGGCTCCTTTTTATCCCCTAAATTAAACCAGTCAAAATAAATTCCACTACCTAGCAATAGACTACTAGCAAGTACGCCGACACCAGCCATTATTTTGCGCAAACCTTCCCTCCTCCGTCTCTTCTACTGTATGAAGTTTATTTTTCAAACATACAAGATTAAACTTCAAAATAATTTGTTGAATACTATGATATTTGTTTCGAGAGTATTCTATTGCGTAATGTGGGTATTTATTTTCTATCGCGAGTATTTCGCTCACTACCGCGGGTATTCCATCGCCAATCGCGAGTATTTCCCTTCCTTCCGAGGGTATTCCATCGCCAATCGCGGGTATTTCCCTTCCTTCCGCGGGTATTCCATCACCAATCGCGAGTATTTCCCTTCCTTCCGCGGGTATTCTATCGCCAATCGCGGGTATTTCCCTTCCTTCCGCGGGTATTCTATCGCCAATCGCGGGTATTTCCCTTCCTTCCGCGGGTATTCCATCACCAATCGCGAGTATTTCCCTCACTACCGCGGGTATTCATTCACGAATCGTTCGCGCTTTATAAACAAAGAAAAAATCTGCTCCGTTTCTATGAAAAAACGAGCAGATTTTTTGATTTATTTTATTAGTCTAATGCCTCTACATATTGTTTTAACATTTCCACATTCATTGGCCCTTTAATAGCACGTTGGATATATCCATTTGAGTCAATAAAGTAAGTTGTAGGAATCGTTAAGATTTGATAGTCTTCGCCAGCTGAGTTTTTTGGGTCAAGTAAAATAGGAAATGTTAAATTGTAGCTATCTCTAAACGTCATTACTGAATCTACTTTTGCGTCATCTGTAACATCTCGTTCAGCCTTTGTTAAATTGACAGCTATTATTTCTACATTATCTTTTTTAGCATATTGTTCATAATAATTTTGCATATGTGGCATTTCTGCCTTACACGGTGGACACCATGTTGCCCAAAAGTTTAACACTACTTTTTTTCCACGAAGCTCACTCAATGTCACATCCTTACCATCCAAACTTGTTAAAGTAAAATCCGGTGGCGTATCTCCATTTTTCAAACCAATCTTTCGCTCATCCATTTCTTTTCCAAGAGAAGTTGTTTCAATTTCACGATCTTTATCAATTTGCTGTTTTACATATGTACCAATCATCGCGGCTACTAGTAACACGACGATAAGAAGCCCAATATTTTTTTTCATTCCTTACCTCCCAATAATTTAGTACTTTCTTTTAATCAATTTCATTTATATACGTCCAGCACGTTGAATCACTATACCTAATATAAGTAATATGACGCTCACACCTACAGTCGGTTGCCATAAACCATGTGGCTGAAAAAGGGCAACAATTATAAGACCAATCGTATATAAAATTAAAGCCCGATTGATAGTTGTTATTCTCCATAATATGAAGACTGTTAGTGTACTTAGCACAAGTAAAGTTATCACTTCGCTAGTGGTTTGGTTATCATTTAGTAACACTACAAGCCATTGATAGATCGATTGCGTTAAAATGATTGCCCAGCTATAGGCAGCGATCCCAGATGCGTCAAACTGAATTTTTTGCCGCTTCCACCAAAGCTGTAACGATACTGCCATTACCCCTAAAAAGACACCGATAGTTCCACCATTAAAATAAAGGAGCGCAAATGGTTGAGCGATAACAGCTTTAAAATCAGTGACAATTATGCTAAATTTCCAAACGACAATAAAGGTAAAGACTGCGTCACCATATACCCCCGCCCATTTCTTCGGAAATTGCACCCGTATAACTAGCCATACAATAAAAAAAGCCACAAGAAGAGCGACAGCTGTTGCTGGTAATGTTAGTGCCCGAATAGAGTACCATTCTGTATTATTCATTTAACAAATCCTCCAGATAGTTACAGCATAGCATATAATCTTTATATGAAATGTCATTTCACACTGTGTTCAAAAAATCTCCCTGAAACATGCAAAGATAGACTCTATATAAACAATTCTATTGAAATACCCATCTAGGTATTCATACTACAAATATATTACATAAAATGATGGCATACTACGAAAAAGTCTTCCAAATAATTTATCTGCTAAAAAAATTATGTTCCAGGTTCTAGAGATGAGTATAATATGATACTTTCTTAAACGTTATTCAGACTGCTCCTACCTGCATGAACTTAATGATGTTCTATCCGAATGATTCTATCCATCACTTGCCCTTTCTAAAAGCCTTTAGTATTTCTAAGCTCATAGTGTGAAGATCCCTCAACGTTTCGCGCTGACCGCTTGCCAATCTTCCTCTATTTATTGACACAAAGTATCTTGACTAAAAAACCTTTTTGGCAGAAAGGTCGAGCTTTCGCTTTCATCCTGATGTGTCGGTACCCAATCAATATTATAGAAGCTTAATGGAAATAAGAAAAAGCTATACATTAGCGGAATCCTAATGTATAGCTTTATATAATTTTATACTGGAATATATTTCAATGGATTTACACTACCGACTGCTTGTCCACGCCAAGCGCCAATATGCACTTCGAAGTGTAAGTGTGGTCCTGTTACACGTCCAGTCATACCCATTGTTGCTATTTGCTGACCTTGGGATACCTCTGAACCAACACTAACATTGAAAGAATTTAAGTGTGCATACACTGTTGTATAAATTTGACCGTCGATGGAATGTGTAATGATGACAACATTACCATACGTGCTAAGTGGTGCGGCATAGGCAACAACACCGTCGGCTGCCGCCCAAATTGGAGTACCTGTACTATTTGCAAGATCGACTCCATAGTGGAATTCTGGACCTGCACCAATATTACGCCAGCCATAAGGTGATGTTAAACGACCATTTGTTGGCTTAATCCATGTACCATTCGATTGTGGGGCATCGACTGTTGTAGATCCAGATCCAGATCCAGATCCAGATCCAGATCCGCCACCACTATTGCTTGTATTAGCTGCTTTGGCTGCGGCAGCAGCGGCTGCCTTACGTTTCGCTTCCTGTTGACGAGCAATTTCAGCTAATCGGTTTTGTTCATGGATAATTTTTTGTTGTAATTCCGCACTAACCTCAATTGCCTCAGAATACTCTTTCTCAAGTAATACTTTTTCTGTTTTTAGCTTTTCTTGTTCTTTTTCTAATTGATCAATTAGTTTGTTTTTCTCAGCTTTCTGTCCATCCAATGATGCTTTTAAACGATCAAGCTCAGCTTTTTTATCTTCGAGCTTTTGACGTTTGCTTTCTAAGGCTTGCTTTTGTTCTTCTAATTTTTGCTTGTCCTCTTTTTGATCCTGGATAATTTGTCGATCCGCTTCAAGTAATGCATTAACAGCAGAGAATCGATCGATAAAATCTACGAAGCTATTAGAACTAAGTAGCACGTCTAAATAGCTAACGGAACCACCCGCCTGAATGGCACGAGCACGATCCTCTAACAATAAATCACGCTCTTCAATTTTGTGCATAAGCGCTGCTATGTCATCTTTTAAAGACCGTATTTCTGCATTTGTAGATTGAATTTCTGCTCTTACATTATTGATATTGCTATTCGTTTTATCAATTTCAGCATTTAATGTTTGAATTTGATCTAATATTTTTTGTTGCTTGTTTTCATTTGCATTAATAGCATTTGATTTATTTTTGATGGATGAATTTAAGCCATCCTTCTTTAATTCAACTTGTTTTTTTTCATCTTTTAAATCCGATAAATTAGTTGCATACGCTGATGGAGTTTGGATAAAAAGAAATAGTGCTGACGCTGCAGCAAGTGTTTTCAATGAGTTTTTCGCCATACTTTTCACCGGTTGAACTCCTTTTCGACTATTATTTTGGTTTGATTATCATTCTGCTAACAGAAGCCTAACGAAATCTAGATCTTTAAAAACTTACGTACTGACATGAAACTTCCCCAAATACCAATTAGTACACCAATGAGTAATATTAGACCGCTTACTTGGTACACAAGAGGTGAGAAATCAAGTACTTGAACAAGTTCGCCTTTTAATCGAGGCGCAATAATTTTATATACATTGTGGTAAAGGGTTGCGATGACCGCAATCGGAATAATAGATCCTAATATTCCGAGCCACATTCCTTCTAGTACAAATGGGATACGCACGAATGAATTCGTTGCTCCAACAAGTTTCATAATTTCTATTTCATCACGACGTGCAATGATAGTAATTCGAATCGTATTAGAAATTAAGAAAATCGCTGTAAATAATAATCCTAAAATAAGCACTATCCCTACGTTTCGGCTAATATTTAAGAAATTAAATAGTTTTTCTACTTTGCCTTCACCATACATAACGTCATATGTATAATTAAATTTATCAATATTTTTAGCAACAGTAGCTGTTTGCTGAGGATCAGAAGCCTTCACATAAATAACATTACGTAATGGATTACTTTGCTCAAATAGTTTGAAATCGTCCCCAAAATCTTTTACTAATTTCGTTAATTCATTTTCCTTTGTCGAATAGGTCATCTCTTCGATACCTGGTAATTTCTTTATTTTTTCCATGAGCGCTTTTTCAGCAGCTTTATCTGCTGTTTCATCGATTAACACTTTAATTTCAACATCGTTCTCTAAATCAGATGCTACTTTATTTAAGTTCATCATAATAAGCGCGAAGACGCCTACTAATATTAATGTAACTGTAACTGCACTTACTGAGGCAATAGTCATCCAGCTATTACGGCCAAGAGACTTGATACTTTCTCGGAAGTGACGTTTTACTGTATTAAGCTTCATAGCCGTAGTCACCTCCGTGCTCATCACGGACAATCATTCCGCCTTCAATTGCAATTACTCGACGACGAATCGTATTTACGATTTCACGGTTATGGGTTGCCATCACAATAGTTGTACCTCTTGCATTAATTTCTTCGAATAAATTCATAATGTCCCAAGATGTCTCTGGGTCAAGATTCCCTGTAGGTTCATCCGCAATAACGACCTTCGGCACATTCACAATAGATCGTGCAATCGAAACACGCTGCTGTTCGCCACCTGAAAGCTCATTAGGGAACATTCTTGCCTTTTGCTTCAGTCCCACTAGCTCTAGAACCTCCATTACACGACGGCGAATTTCAATAGGGTCTTCCTCGATTACCTCTAGTGCAAACGCTACATTTTCATAAACACTTAAGCGGGGTAACAGTTTGAAGTCTTGGAAAACAACACCGATTTGACGGCGTAAAAAAGGTACTTTTTTATTTTTTAATTCTGCTAGATTTATGCCATTAACAGTGATATCTCCAGAAGTAGCTTTCTCCTCGCGGTACATTAATTTAATGAAAGTTGATTTACCTGCACCACTTGGACCTACAACATAGACAAATTCACCTTGCTTTATGTTAACGGAAATCCCATTTGTCGCAACAACGCCATTTGGGTACTTCTTTGTCACATTTTTCATTTCTATCATAATTAGACCACCTAAATCTCTTACCTTGTAAGAGGTATTTCGTTCTCTATTATAACACTCTATTTCTCCCTTTTTTATTACAGTTTCATTTCATTCCGTGGTAGTTCCTGTTATTTCGTTATTTGATTGCCATAAAGATATCATAAACTCGACATATAATAGAACAGAAATCGAGCCCAATAGCGGAAAGTCGATTTTTGCTTTTCTTCTGTTTTTAAGCAGTAAAAAAGCATTCAAGCTATGCTGTTTTGCATAGCCTGAATGCCTTGTGTTAGTTAAATTTGCTGCTCGTCATTCGTTGTATAGCGTACTAAAACTGCTCCTGTTTTAGACTCACCTTCGATAAATAGACGATTAGCATTCTCTACTTCTTTATCAAATCGTACTACTTTTGATAAAAATTGATCCTGTGATTCTAATTTTGAGGCGTCTTGAATACCAACATCCACTTTACCAAAATTCGTTACAACTTTACCACTTAACGATATTGTACGTGGCACATACAATTCAACAGCTCCCGCGACTGTTTGTGCTTTGATTTTCGATGAATTAGTAGAGCAAGTTGTGACAACAACATGTCCATTAACCGATTTTGCTTCAACTTCATCCAATGCGCCATCTAAATAAACACGGCCATTCAATGTTTCAGCCTCTAAATCTTTACCACGGACATTTGTTAATTCAATGGAACCATTAGAAGAATCTACTTCTGCCTTTCCAAAGTTAAACTTAGAGCCTTTAATCGCACCGTTTAATGTTTTTACTTTTAATTGCTCGAAATCCGTATCTTGTAAAGTAACACTACCGTTCATTAAACGTACTGATAATTTTTCTAATTTATCCTTTGGAACAAGTACTTTAACATTTACTTGTACAAGCTTAAGTTGACTTAAAATTCGTAGTGAATCTCCATCTTCTTCGACAACGAATTGCATTAGGAAATTAGCGCGCGTTTCTTCCTCACTATCATTAACAAGTGGTGCCTTTACTTTGCAAATGACTTGGAAGCTATCTCCTTCAGTAGATTCTAATGAAAAGTTGCCATTTGGTAATTCTACAATTATTTTATCTATATGTTCAGCTGCAACTTCTTCCGTATGTGTAAACTCGAATTTATCACCAAATGGAGAAGACACATCAAATTCTTTGACCTTTTTTACTGCCGTATTCATCATATCCATAAAGAGTGAACCAATTTGTGAAATATCTTTACGGAAATCTCGCATTTCTTCTTGGAAGTGTTTAGAGAAATCTTCATCTTTTTGTGGTTGTTGATCCTGTTGACTTTTATCTTTATATACTGACTCTTTTTCTGTTGAAGAATAATGGTCCTCATTTACCACATCATTCATAACATTTTGAGTGGACTTAGTAGGTTGCTCTAATGCTTCTAATAATGTAATCGCGTCTTGCGCTGAAATTGTTCCTTTTTCCACAAGTTCTAAAATTCGTTGACGTTCATTTTGCATAATTAAAATAGCCTCCCTCAGTTCGTTATATTATTTATACGATTCATATTGTGAAAAGTTTCACCAAAAATTGAAAAATTGGGGATATATCCTTTTTTCATTACCATAACGTGAAGTTGATTTCCGTTCCGGCGTTGCGCTTTCCGCCCGATGAGTTGCTTGGGGTGACACCTTTTTTTTGCGCGAAAGCCAAGCGGCAGCGACAGGATGGACGTGATGTTTTTAGCCTTCGTTTCTCTACCGCTGATTCCCAAGGAGTCGCCCCCACTACACTTAACTTATCCACATGACGTACGTTTTAACATAATGTCATCCAACTTTTGATTTTTATCGGAACAGTTTTACGTTTTATCACCCAACTTTAAATTTTTATCGACATCCGCCTTCGAGCATGAAAAAAAAGTTCGCAACTCCACCTAGGGAGTTTGCGAACTTTTACTTTATTGAGAAGCCTTTGCTAATACGGCTTCCATACGCATGCGATCTCTTGTTAATATCGGTTTTAAATATTTTCCTGTATAAGAACCACTTACTTCAGCGACTTCTTCTGGTGTACCTGTTGCAACAATAGTACCACCTTTGTCGCCACCTTCAGGCCCTAAATCGATAATGTAGTCAGCTGTTTTGATGACATCTAAATTATGTTCGATTACTAGTACAGAATCGCCATTTTCTACGAGGCGCTGTAAAACAACGAGTAAACGTGCAATATCATGCGCATGTAAACCCGTTGTCGGCTCATCTAAAATATAGAATGATTTACCTGTTGAACGACGGTGTAATTCAGAGGCTAATTTTACACGCTGTGCCTCACCACCAGATAAAGTTGTAGCAGGTTGGCCTAATTTCATATAGCCTAATCCTACATCCACGATCGTTTGTAGCTTACGTTGGATTTTCGGAATATTTTCGAAGAACACTACTGCGTTTTCAATCGTCATATCTAAAATATCTGCAATGCTTTTATCTTTATATTTCACTTCAAGTGTTTCACGGTTATAACGCTTTCCATGGCAGACTTCACATGGCACGTAAACATCTGGTAGGAAATGCATTTCAATTTTTATAATACCGTCACCACGACAAGCCTCACAACGGCCTCCCTTAACGTTGAAGCTAAAGCGACCTTTTTTATAGCCACGTACCTTCGCTTCATTTGTTGTTGCAAAAACATCTCGAATATCATCAAAAACGCCTGTATACGTAGCAGGATTAGAGCGAGGTGTACGACCGATTGGTGATTGGTCAATATCAATTACCTTTTCGAGCTCATCAATACCCGTTACTTCTTTATGTTCGCCCGGCTTCACTTTTGAACGATTAAGCTTTTGAGCTAATGACTTATATAAAATTTCATTAATAAGTGTTGATTTACCTGACCCCGAAACCCCTGTTACAGCAACGAATAAGCCAAGTGGTACATCAACCTTCACATTTCTAAGATTATTTTCCTTAGCACCTTTAATCGATAATTTGCGCCCATTCGGTTTGCGGCGCTCAATTGGCAATGGAATAAACTTCTTGCCACTTAAATATTGCCCCGTCAAAGACTTTTCATTGTCCATTACTTCCTGCGGTGTTCCCGCCGCAACAATTTGACCACCGTGCACACCTGCACCAGGACCAACATCAATGAGATAATCAGCCGCCAGCATTGTATCTTCATCATGCTCGACAACAATTAGCGTATTGCCAATATCACGCATATTTTGCAGTGTACTAATAAGACGGTCATTATCACGTTGATGTAAGCCGATTGATGGCTCGTCTAAAATATAGAGAACACCCGTTAAACGCGAGCCGATTTGTGTCGCAAGGCGAATTCGTTGAGCTTCTCCCCCTGAAAGTGTTCCTGCTGCTCGACTTAACGTTAAATAATCTAACCCTACATTGACAAGGAACCCAAGTCGTTCTTCAATTTCTCGCAACACAAGTCGCGCAATTTTCATATCCTTCTCTGATAAATCTAACCCTTTGAAAAATGTATCAGCTTCCTGAATCGAATACTGTGTAACTTCACCAATATGCTTATCTGCTAGTTTTACAGCTAATGTTTCAGGCTTTAAGCGATAACCTTTACAAGATGGACATGCTTGCTGCGCCATATATTTTTCCATTTGTTCACGCACGTAATCAGACGTCGTCTCCTTAAAACGGCGCTCCACATTGCGTACAACACCTTCGAATTCAATCATTTGATCTCGCACATTGCCAAACTCATTTTCATAATGGAAGTGGATTTTATCTTTACCAGAACCATATAAAATTTTATCCATCTTCTCTTTCGGAATATCCTTTACTGGGACGTCCATCGGGATATCATAATGATCGCACACAGCCTTTAATAATTGTGGGTAATATTGAGAGCTTGTTGGTTCCCATGGTGCTATAGCATGCTCTAATAAACTACGGTCCCAATCTGGTACTACTAAATCAAGATCTACCTCTTGTGTCGAGCCTAAACCATCACAGCTAGGACAAGCTCCAAATGGACTATTGAATGAAAACATGCGTGGCTCGAGCTCACCAATTGAAAATCCACATAATGGACAAGCATGATGCTCACTAAATAATAATTCTTCATGCTCCATCACATCAACAAGTACACGCCCATCTGCCAAACGTAATGCTGTCTCTAAAGAATCACTAAGACGTGCCGCGACACCTTCCTTCATTACTACACGATCGATGACTACTTCTATAGAATGTTTTTTGTTTTTATCAAGTTCAATCGCATCATCTAAATCACGTAGCTCATCGTCGATACGTACTCGAACGAAGCCTTGCTTTTTTAAATCTTCCAGTAGCTTTACGTGCGTTCCTTTACGCCCTGATACCATCGGAGCAAGTAACTGCATTTTCGTTCTTTCTGGATAAGTTAATAAACGATCGACCATTTGCTCAATAGTTTGGGAAGTAATTTCAATACCATGATTTGGGCAAATAGGCTTACCAATACGCGCATAGAGCAATCGTAAATAATCATAGATTTCCGTTACTGTCCCAACTGTGGAACGCGGGTTACGGCTCGTCGTTTTTTGATCGATTGAAATAGCAGGAGATAATCCCTCTATTGCATCGACATCTGGTTTATCCATTTGACCAAGGAATTGACGGGCATAGGCTGAAAGGGATTCTACATAACGACGTTGCCCCTCGGCATAAATCGTATCGAACGCTAATGATGATTTCCCTGACCCCGATAAACCCGTTAGCACGACTAATTGATCGCGTGGAATTGTGACATTGATATTTTTTAAATTATGAGCTCGTGCGCCTTGCACGACTATTTCAGTATTTTTCACAAGCCATTCACCCTTCTAACTTCAATTCAAATATTGTATCGCGCAGCTCAGCAGCACGTTCGAAATCGAGTGCTTTTGCTGCTTCCTTCATTTCTACTTCTAAAGTAGCAAGTAACTGCTCTCTTTCCGCCTTCGTCAGCTTCTTACCTTTTGTTGCCTTCGTTACATAGGATTCTTCTTCCTCTGCAACCTGTGTCGCACGGATAACATCAGGAATTTTCTTAACAATCGTTTTCGGTGTAATACCATGCTCTTCGTTATACGCCATTTGCAGTGTTCGACGACGCTTTGTTTCTTCAATCGCCTTTTTCATCGAATCCGTCATATTATCTGCGTACATAATGACATGCCCATTAGCATTACGAGCAGCACGTCCAATCGTTTGAATTAATGAACGCTCCGAACGTAAAAATCCTTCCTTGTCAGCATCTAAAATCGCCACAAGAGAAACCTCAGGAATATCTAGCCCTTCTCGTAATAAGTTAATGCCGATTAGAACATCGTAAGTACCTTTACGCAGCTCACGAATAATTTCAATTCGCTCTAGCGTCTTAATCTCTGAATGCAAGTACTCCACCTTTAAACCCATTTCTTTCAAATAAGCCGATAAATCCTCTGACATTTTTTTCGTCAATGTTGTAACTAGGACTCGTTCATTACGGGCAATACGACCGTGAATCTCATCGATTAAATCATCAATTTGCCCTTCAATAGGACGTACGTCAATTTGTGGATCAAGCAGCCCTGTTGGACGAATAATTTGCTGCGCCATTTCCGGAGTATGCTCAAGCTCATACGGGCCTGGTGTTGCTGATACATAAATAGCTTGATGTATATGCTTCTCAAATTCTTCAAAACGTAAAGGGCGGTTATCTAGTGCTGATGGCAAACGGAATCCATGCTCAACTAGCACACCTTTACGTGCTTGGTCACCGTTATACATCCCTCTAACTTGTGGTAAAGTAACGTGACTTTCATCGACAACAAGTAAAAAATCCTCAGGGAAATAGTCAAGTAGTGTATATGGAGTTGCCCCCGCTTCACGCAATGTTAAATGACGCGAGTAGTTTTCGATACCCGAGCAAAAGCCCATTTCACGCATCATTTCTAAATCGTAGCGAGTGCGTTGCTCTAAACGCTGTGCCTCTAATAATTTATCCTCTGCACGTAAAAGAGCTAAACGCTCCTCCAACTCTTTTTCAATATTTTCAATGGCCTTTAGCATTTTTTCTTCTCGTGTAACGAAGTGAGATGCTGGGAAAATAGCTACATGATCACGATCTGATAATATCTCGCCAGTTAACGCATCCACTTCGCGAATACGATCGATCTCGTCCCCGAAAAACTCCACGCGGATACAATGCTCATCACGAGATGCAGGGAATATTTCCACTACATCGCCACGTACCCGAAACGTCCCACGTGTAAAACTCACATCATTACGCTCATACTGTACATCGACCAGCTTTCGAAGCAACTGATTACGTTCAATTTCCATTCCAGTCCGCACTGACACGACCATTTCACGATATTCTTCTGGAGAACCTAGACCATATATACAGGACACGGATGCAATAATAATGACATCATCACGCTCGAATAATGCAGATGTTGCAGAGTGACGTAACTTATCAATTTCATCATTAATGCTTGAATCTTTCTCGATGTAAGTATCCGTCTGCGGTACATATGCCTCTGGCTGGAAGTAATCATAGTAGCTGACAAAGTATTCAACAGCATTATTAGGGAAGAACTCTTTAAACTCACTATATAATTGACCCGCTAAAGTTTTATTGTGTGCCATAATAAGTGTCGGTTTTTTTACCTGTTTAATGACATTAGAAATCGTAAACGTTTTTCCTGTTCCTGTTGCACCTAGCAGCGTTTGATGACGTTTACCGGCACGTACACCCTCCACTAATTCCGCAATTGCCTGTGGCTGATCTCCACCAGGTGTATATGGCGCTTGTAAATCAAATGTTTGCACACATGTCCCCGTCCTTTCCTACCAATTTGATACATATATTTTAGCATAGCACTATTAAAATTTCGAACATTTAACGAACGAATGTTTGTAAATATTTTTCATTTGCTCTATTAGAGATAAATTCAACAGAACGTATGTACTATAATAATTAATCGGAACATCTCTATCAATAGATTACCCTTTCCAAATGTTAGCTAATCGAGATGGGACGATGTAAATCCATGACTTTGGCAGGAATTTCACTGTTTGGTGATGAATTGCTCATCGGGTTTAGATTTATTAAAGGGTTGTGTAAGTGGAGCCTATGGGAGTTGATCAGGTAGATTGAAGAATTGATCGGGTTGCTGGGAAAACTGATCAGCTTGTGTGAAAAAGTGATCGGGTTACCAGCTAAACTGATCAATCCTTACGCTACACAAAACATTTGTAGCAGACGCTCTGCTTTCGCTACATAAAACATTTTGTTGAAAGAAGTTAAAAAAGTGAGATCGGTACATTACACATTACCGAACTCACTTTTACAAGCTGCCTGTTGCTAAAATTATTTCTAACAATGAACATCTGTTTTCACTTACTAGGCTCTCTCTTCAAACGAAAAGCCTATTGTAAAACCCTATTTATTCCCACTACGACAAATATTATGAAGATGTTGTGAAACATGTACAATCAGCCTTTTGGAACATTATATTTACCACGTGCAAGCGCAATAATAAACCACCAATTCCCAAAAGAAGGGTTCGGTGCTTTATTCACCATAAATTGACCAGTCGTACTATAAGTATCTACAGTTGATAATTGCTGTGCAGAAATCGGCGTCACAGCAGAAAGTAACAAAGTAAGTACTATAATAAACATCGATAATTTTTTTCTCATTTGAACAAATCCATTCTCTAAAAAGGAACTAACCCAAATGCGTTGAGCATTTGGGTTAGTAAAGAAATTACATGATGCCTGCGATAATTAACGTACGTTTTAAAATTTTCGCAGTTTGTCCACGAGTAATTGAAGTAGTAGGATCAAAGGAACCATCTTGCATACCTGTCATAATATCAAGACTATTTAATAGCTTAATATAAGGGAGGTATTCAGAGCTAATATTGTTAGCGTCCTTAAAGTTAATCTCTTCACCAGCTTTCACATCCGCATTTACATATTCTAAAATGCGTGCCATCATTGCAGCCGCTTGCTGACGTGTAATTGGTTTCTCTGGGTTAAATGTTGAAGCAGTTGAACCTTTTGTAATACCCGCCTCGTACAGAGCTTGAATTTCTGTCGCATACCATTTGCCTTTTGTATCGTCAAATGGATTTTCACCTATTGCTTGTAAACCAAGTGCGCGACTAACAAATGCTGCAAATTGCGCACGAGTAATTGAGATATTCGCTTCGAATGCCTCTGATGTAGTTCCTTGAATAACGTGTCGACTCGCCAAAAATTCTATTTCTTCTTTGTATACTAAATCTTCAATGTCCTTATATGTTACTGTACTTTCTTTTAAAACGAAGGTACCACTTGTTTTTGTGAATAGGATAATTTCACCGTTCACAATTTTATGTGGAACAGGTTTGTATTCACCACCATCAAGCTGTAACACGACTGTATTTGCTTTTAATTTGTTAGCTGCTGGTAATGTCACTTTTAAATATTCTTTATCTATAGAAATTGACTTTGATTTACCGTTAGTATCCTCAATTTCGAATGTCACAGTGAATTGTTTATTTTTATCACCTTTCGTCACTGATACAATTACTTGGTCTTTTTCAGCAAGATTAATGCCTTTAAATATAGAAGTAGGTACTTCTATTTTGAAATTCTTTTCACTTTGAATAACGAAATTTTTAATGTTCTTTTCAAGATATTTTTGAATAGTTTCTGATGTAATCATTGCTTTATTACTACCATTTTCAATAGTAATCTCAGCTACAGAACCATCTTTATTATCTTTATTTGTGTTAGCCATAACATGAGCTACATTTTCCCCTTCGTAAAAAGGAACTCGAACAGGTGCTTCTTCATCATTAACTTGATTATTAATAGTAGAACTAGATTCTAAATCGCTAGTTGCTAAATCACTCGTTTCAACTTGCTGTGTGTCTGCTAGAGCAGCTGGTGATAATAGCGAAAATGATAAGATGAAGATAATCGCTATATTCAACCATTTCTTATAAAAATCCATTTCTCTCCTCCTAATCTTGTTATAAGTGAATATATTTGCAATTAACTCGAGAAAAAAAAGATACTTCTCCAATAAAGAGGAGAGCATCTAAGGAAAACAGAAAAAGGCACGAAAATATAATTTACCTATCCATCTATTTGCCGTAATTTCTCCTAGCTTCCGAAGAGAGTTAATATGATGGAATAATGGTAGGTCTCCTGGCTCGTGCAACCTATTCAGAACCTTCCCATCTACTAGAGGCATTTTTCCTCGTTTGACAGTGGTAATTTCTGTAGTCATCTACACTTACAGTTGCGGAAACAGCTTCGGCTTGTACGGAATTCCCTATTAAGCTCTAAAAAGAGCACCTTTATTCTGCATTTGCTATTCACATAATGTTAAGTTTAGCATATTTTCCTTTTTCTTCAAAATAGTTCAACAAAAAGATAATATTTCTAGGTTCTACTCATCAAAAAAGATATTAATTACTTTTTGACGTTACTTCTATTGTAATAAATGGATTTTTATAATCTTAAATGATATTAACAAGAGTATTTCCATTCCATTTAATTAACAGTAAATTAGTCGCAAAGTGAGGAGACGGCTCAATTGAAAGCTTTTAAATCCAACAGGGATCCACTAGGTATTTACACTTTTAAAGTTAATATTTTGAAATACTAAAAAGTAGAGAAAGTGAAACAAACCTCACTTTCTCTACTTTTTTATTTTTGTGAGTTAATAGGTAGTGTAACCTCTAGTTCAGGAATGTATTGAATCTTTGGTTCATTATTTTCATCCATTTGAAATTCACCTTTTGGATATTCTTTAAAGAGATGTATATATGGCTTAAGGGTTATTGTCTTTGGAATGGATTCAAAAGGTGTATATCGATGATCCATAATCATATTACTGCCATTTGACTCATACGAACCAAGGCCACCACTTAGTTTTAGTTTATGCCCTCGTTCATCAACAACATCTATTCCCATTGTTAGCTCCGCGACGGGTGAATTGTCTGTTAAAATGGTTCTTGTCGTTATATTGGTTGTAATAGGAGTAAACTGGATCTTTTCAATAGTAAAATGAATATTATTATATTGTCGACTTACATTAGGTTGTAAAATTACATAGTCTTCAATTTTATTTTCCACAGGAATATCGATTTTTAAAGGGTCCTGTATACCAGTTATTGTAGTACTCAATGTTAAATCAAATTGTTCGGGAAAAGGACGCCCCCCTTGATTTCTCTCATCCACAAATTCAATAATGGCAGAATCCTTATCTTTACCTGGCTTTATTATAATTCCATTCATTGAATTTTCCGGATCCGGAGCAAAAGATTTAAGGGGATTACCATTTATAAATAATTTAATATCACTAATACGATCCATTAAAGTTTCTTTCTCATTTTCTATATGAGAGCGTTCAATAGCTATTGAAACGCGTGTACCGTCATACACTACTTCAGATACACTTAATGTAAAATCATCACGAGTAACACTTGTATGAAGTTTAGTTGAGAGTCCCTTTTCATCAGCTGTTTGTAGACCAAGATCACCAGCAAGTTTGAAAATGGATGAAAGTACGGGAACTTGTTTTATCGTTGCAGCCATCGTTGGTGAAATTAGGCTAGTGACAAATAAAAAGCTAAAAACCATTGCTGCAGAGGCCGTAATCATCATCACTCTTTGACGCATTTTCTTAGAGGTTCTAGAGCTTTCTGACTGCTTTGTATAACGACTGCTTTCATATTTGTTCATTGTACGATTAACTAAATCAATTTCTATAGGGGTCTCTCGAATAAGTCTTTCTAACTGCTCTAATTCTTTATCCTCCAGTTTTGAACGAGTGTTCATAAATGTCCCCTCCTAACTTATTCTCTTTCATCAACTTTTTACGTAATCGTTCATATTTTTTTCGAACAGTCGTTGGTTTAAGTTCCATAATAGAAGCAATTTCGTCGAAGCTATATTCCTCTATGGATCGAAGTAACAAAATTCTTCTTTCGTCCACATTTAACTTTTCTAATAACTCGTGAATGAAATCGTCATATTCAAATTCTTGTCTGTGAGTATGATTAATCGCATGATCTTTTTTAAAACCTGTCCAAAATTTAAAGCCTTTATTTTTCTTTTTTATTAAATCAATACAGTGATGATGAGCAATTTTATAAAGCCATGCTGAGAAAGAAACAGTATAAGAAAAATTACTAATATTCTCTAATCCCTTTATAAAAATATCTTGTGAAGCATCCTCAGCTTCTTCTTTGTTTCCTAAAAGATAATAGCAGTAAATATAGATGGGCTTTTGAAAGCAACGAATTATTTCTGTATAGGCATGAATATCACCTGTTTGAACTTGTTCCACGATAGATTTTATATCTAAATTGAGATTTCCCTTAGATTTATGTAGTACAGTCAAATGTTCCCCCTCCTTTCTAACCTATATAACTGAAAATAATGGGGATTTGTGACACTATAAAAAAATTTTTTTGGAAAGATTTAGACAAAACTTAGGACGCTTTACTTCTATTTTCGATTGTCGTATGTAATAAAAATTGAATAACTGATCAGATTACCATTCGAGGTATTCAAATAAAATAGCAAAAAAATCCCACCCTCCAATAACAGAGGGCGGGTTCGTCATATTATTTACTTGCGTCTTGGTGTAAAGCTACTAGTTCGGTTGCGTACAGATGAAATGCCTTTTCATCTTTTTCGTCGAGTGCTCTATCTATTAGAACCATGAGCTGCTCTTCACGATGCTTACGCTGGATATGATTTAAAAATAAATCTAAATAAATCTCGTTTAATAATTTCTCTGCCTCATCAACTTTCTTTGACTGACCAACGGCTTTTAGAAAATCTGTATACGAATAATATTTATCCAACGATCTCACCTCGATCCTTTTCTAAATTATAAGAAAATTGAAATTAAAATGCAATGCTTAAGAACTGAAAATCACTTCGATTTACTACTAATCTCATGCATTTTCAAGCAATTTCTCTATACAATTGCTTGATATATCAATGGTTTTCTTCTTTTATTTATATTTTCTGAATTTAAATTTGTGTTCTACACTTCAATAACAAATAGAAAAAGGAGGCTTACATAGATGTCAGCAAACTACGTCAATGGATATATAATGTCTTTCAACACCTATTTACTTCAGCCAATTCAGTATGACTCTAAAATTTTCACACGGGTAATTGATAAGCATAATGAACTTACCGTCACACGGAAACCAATGCATATATTACGAAAATCTTGTGTCTCACTAGGAACAACTTATGAAGCAGCAAGACATTCCGCCAAACGCTTTTTCGGCAATCAACATAAGCTTCCAATCGTTGTTGCTTATGATTATGGTTATCCTTGTATTTTTCTACCAACATATTCGCCAAACTCTATCCACAATATTTGGATCGGACTTCACGCCATTTCGAATATTGTACCGAGTAAAATGGGCTGTATCGTTACATTGAAAAATAATAAACAGATTGAACTGCCGATTCAATATGCTTCGATTAGCAAGCAATTTGTCAATGCATCGATGCTCTATAAACATTACATGAATGAACGGAAGGAGATTAGCCAGGACACTCCGTATCACCCACCATTTTGATTTGAACCATAAAAAACCCCCTCAAAAGCACAATATCATTGTGCCTCTGAGGGGCTTTCATTACCCGATTTTTGAACGTAAATATGCATTAATGAATGGATCTACATCACCATCCATTACCGCACTTACATTACCTGTTTCTTCATTTGTACGATGATCCTTTACCATAGAATATGGATGGAACACATATGAACGAATTTGTGAGCCCCAGCCGATTTCCTTCTGTTCACCACGGATTTCATCAAGCTGTGCCTGTTGCTTTTCGATCTCTAATTGATAGAGTTTCCCTTTTAACATCGTCATTGCTTTTTCACGGTTTTTAATTTGTGAACGTTCTGCCTGACATTGTACGACAGTACCAGTTGGAATGTGCGTAATACGAACAGCTGAATCTGTCGTATTAATATGCTGACCACCTGCACCAGTTGCACGATACGTATCAATTTTTAAATCCTCTGTACGAATATCAATTTCAATATTATCATCGAATTCAGGCATAACATCACAAGAAACGAAAGATGTATGACGACGACCTGAAGAGTCAAACGGTGAAATACGTACTAAACGATGGACACCTTTTTCTGCTTGTAAATAGCCGTAAGCATTATGACCCTTAATGGACAATGTTACAGATTTAATCCCAGCTTCATCGCCTGGAAGATAATCAACTGTTTCAACTTTAAAGCCACGTTTTTCCGCCCAGCGTGTGTACATACGAAGCAGCATTGAGCCCCAGTCCTGAGATTCCGTACCACCTGCTCCTGGGTGCAGCTCTAAAATCGCATTATTTTGATCGTATGGACCGCTTAATAGTAATTGCAGCTCGAAATCGCCCATTTTTTGCTGGAATTCTACTAATTCATTGCCTAGCTCCTCCTGCAATTCTTCATCAGGCTCTTCGCGCAATAACTCTAGCGTCATATCTAGGTTCTCATATGTTTCCAATAAATCTTTATACTCATTAACAATTGCCTTTAAACCATTACTCTCATTAATGATTACCTGTGCGCCTTGCTGATCATCCCAGAAGCCTGGCTCAAGCATCATTTCATCTAATTCTTGAATTCGTGCCTCTTTGTTTTCTAAGTCAAAGAGACCCCCTAAAGTCCGCCAATTTTTTGGCTGAAGTGTCTAACGCGTTACGTACATCTGCTAATTCAATCATTTGTTAAATCCTCCGAACGTTATTAATGGGGCAAACTTGTAGATACTGATACTTCATTTTTTAAAGCCCCGATCTTTTTATTATAACGTTTTTACGGGGGAAAACATACTTTTTTACAACACAGGATTCGTTTCAGTCTTTTTCAGCTTCATCCTCAAATATTACATCGTTGGCCATACGTTTGAATACTTTACCTTGATTATATTGAACTAATAAATTTTTTGTTCGTTTCTCCAGTTTATATTTTAGTAAAAAAGCTCTTTGAATCCTGTTTTCAAATGCTTTAACACTTAACTCCACATTTGTTTCGTAACCGTTCATAAAAATTACTCTTGTATTCTTTTTATCGACAGCTAGATAGTCCTGAATATGATGAACAGCAAACCACGTACATTCACGTCGTAAATAAGACATACTTGGAAACCATACAATATTACTTTGCTCATGAACAACTATTGGATTTTTATTCAGCTTTCCAAGTATCATTCTCGATCCATCGAAAGCTCCTCTTAAGCTTGAACCAAAATAACGTAGATTATAATCCATTAATTTTGTCGGTGCTAGTTTGGATATATATTCGTAATCTCTTTCTATTACACGTGTACACAAGTTACCATGGGCATCATACTTCGGTATATACAGCATCGTTTTACTACTCATAATGTCATCACTACGCATGTCAATCCTCCTTAAAATAGTAATTATTTTATCTAGTAAAGAGGAGTATACTAATAAATATATTGGTATACTCCAATGTATTTCCTCGAGAGGGTCTAACCAGGACTCCTTTTCTCGAGGATTTTTTATACCCACCCATGAATCACCCCCTTTATTCAAAGAGCTGGTTTTATTACCGGAACTTTCAAACTACTCATACATCCATAATAAATTAGAAAAAAGTTATAAACATTACCCTTTTTATTGAACTATTTACCTATTGTTGTAGTATTATGTATCTTTTTCTGAATTTTCTAATATTTAAGTTCGTTAAAACTCTGATTTTGGCGATTGTTCGCAGATTCACTATGTTCTTACCTAGCAGTTGGCGTATCGTGGAGATGTCCTAAAACATAAAAAAAGACCATTTTAACATATAGTAAAATGGTCTTTTTCGAATATTATTGACCTGCACCATGGCAGTTTTTAAATTTCTTACCGCTTCCGCATGGACATAAATCATTACGTCCGACATTTTCAGCCTTACGGACAGGTTGCTTTTTCGGAGCTGAACCGCCGCCATCCTCTTTCGGATTAACAGCTTGGCCTTTTGCAACTTCCTCACGCTCTAAATTATTATGGATTTCTGCCTTCATCGCATATTTTGCAACATCTTCGCGAATGGAAGCGACCATATCCTCAAACATAGCAAAGCCTTCTTGTTGATACTCACGAAGCGGGTCATTTTGACCATATGCACGAAGATGAATACCTTGACGTAGCTGATCCATCGCATCAATATGATCAATCCACTTCGTATCAATTGAACGTAGTAAGATAACCTTTTCAAATTCACGCATACGCTCTGGTGTAAGATGTTCTTCTTTTTCATCATAACGCACTTGGACAGCGTTAGAAATTAGCTGGTTAATCTCCTCTGCGGATTTACCTTGGAAATCTTCCACCTTTAGATCGCCTTCATCTAATAGATTCGCTGCGACAAAGTCATCTATTGCTTTTAAGTTCCAATCCCTTTGCTCACCTTGCGTATACAATGCGACAACATTATCGATCGTTTCTTGAATCATAGACTCAACAAGTACACGCATATTATCTGTTTCTAAAACGTCATAACGCTCTTTATAAATAATCTCACGTTGCTGACGTAATACATCATCATATTGTAATAGACGTTTACGAGCATCAAAGTTATTACCTTCAACACGTTTTTGAGCTGATTCTACTGCTCTTGAAACAACTTTAGATTGTAATGGCTGTGAATCATCCATCCCTAATTTCATCATCATGTTCTTCATATTATCAGAGCCAAAACGACGCATTAATTCATCTTCTAGTGACAGGTAGAATTGTGTAATACCTGGGTTCCCTTGACGACCAGAACGACCACGTAGCTGATTATCGATACGACGAGATTCATGACGCTCCGTACCAATTACCGCTAAACCACCAAGCTCCATTACACCTTCTCCAGGTTTAATGTCCGTACCACGACCTGCCATGTTCGTAGCGATTGTTACTGCACCCTGCGTACCAGCATTCGCAATAATTTCCGCTTCGCGCTCATGGTTTTTCGCGTTTAATACGTTATGTGGGATTTTATATTTATTCAATAAATTTGAAATAATTTCTGATGTTTCAATTGCAACAGTACCGACAAGAACAGGTTGTCCTGCTTTATGACGCTCAGCAATATCAGCCGCCACCGCTTTATATTTCCCTTCCATCGAAGCAAAAATCAAGTCCGGACGGTCATCACGAGCAATCGGCTTATTCGTAGGAATCGCCACAACACTCATATTATAAATATTACGGAATTCCTCTTCCTCTGTTTTCGCTGTACCTGTCATACCTGAAAGCTTTTGATACATACGGAAGTAGTTTTGGAACGTAATTGTTGCCATCGTCATCGATTCATTTTGAATCTCTACGCCCTCTTTAGCCTCAATCGCCTGATGCAGTCCATCTGAGTAACGGCGACCTTTCATTAAACGACCTGTAAAGCCGTCAACGATAATGATTTCGCCCTCTTGTACAACATAATCAACATCATTATGCATACTTACATGCGCCTTTAACGATTGGTTAATCGCATGGTTTAAACGCACATGTGTCAAATCAAACAGGTTATCAATACCAAATGCCTTCTCTGCTTTTTCAACACCAGCATCTGTTAACGTAACACCTTTTGTCGACTCTTCATATGTGTAATCCGTTTCCGCACTTAACATACGAACAAACGCATTAGACTGTTTATAAAGCTGCGCTGATTTCCCAGCCTGACCCGAAATAATTAATGGCGTACGCGCTTCATCAACTAAAATCGAGTCAACCTCATCGATTACCGCATAATGTAGCGGACGCTGAACACGTTCTTCTTTATAAAGCACCATATTATCACGTAAATAGTCAAAACCAAGTTCATTGTTTGTACTATACGTAATATCAGCTTCATAGGCTGCACGTTTCTCTTCTTTTGACAGGCTGTTCAAGTTTAAACCAACCGTTAAGCCTAAGAAATTATACAGTTGGCCCATTTCTTCAGCATCACGACTCGCTAAATATTCGTTGACTGTCACAACATGTACGCCTTTACCAGTAATAGCATTTAGGTAAACAGCCATCGTAGCCGTTAACGTTTTACCTTCACCGGTTTTCATTTCCGCAATATTACCTTCATCTAATGCCGCAGCACCCATAATTTGCACACGGAATGGGTACATCTCTAACACACGCTTTGACCCTTCTCGACAAACAGCAAAAGCTTCCGCACGAATCGAATCTAAATGCTCTCCGTCCGCATAACGTTTTTTAAACTCTTCTGTTTTCGCTTGTAATTGATCATCTGAAAGCTGTTCCATTTGAGAAGCGAATCCCTCAACCTGGTCAGCGATTTTTTCTAATTTTTTTAGTTCACGTTTATTGAAATCA
>Ga0209025_1001851_pt1 | contig 24838 bp, 26 predicted proteins | sample AraplaMF_Col_mLB_FD_184256 | JGI IMG/M metagenome (GOLD analysis project Ga0209025, IMG submission 184256) | Arabidopsis root microbial communities from the University of North Carolina, USA - plate scrape MF_Col_mLB (SPAdes) (version 2) | ecosystem: Host-associated > Plants > Roots > Endosphere... | reverse complement strand
GGCCGACACCGGCCACACCCTCAACGCCGTGATCCACCAGCTCAAGAACAACTACAAACCCATCACCGAGTTGCGAAGCGCCGTGATCTGGACCAAAGGTGTTTCCACCTTCGAGCCCGACTACTCAGTCGAGCTGCTGCCCACCAATCCCTGGATTCACCAGCCGTTTGAAGGCTATGACTCCCTCTCACCAGCCCAATTGATGGCGAAATGGAAGATTTAATTTAAGCCCGCACGTTTTTCTTGCATTCAGCAAGTGGGCTGCTTCTATTCCAGCAGGGGCCGCAGGCGCGGCGCCTCCTCGGGGGCAGCGCATTACACGAAGTGAAAAGTGTGGGGGCAAGTTAACATCTGTGGATGAGTGAAACATCCACCACCCTGATCCACCATCCCTACAAGCCGCCTGCCGGGTTTGATGCCATCCCGCCCGGGGTTTACAAGGCTTCCACCATCGCCTTTCCCACCGTCGCCGCGCTGCGCAGCCGCGACTGGAAACACAAGACCGGCTACACCTACGGCCTGCACGGCACGCCGACCACCTTCACGCTGGAAGAGCGCATCGCCACGCTCGAAGGCGGCAAGCATTGCACGCTGGTGCCCAGCGGCCTGGCGGCGGTGGTGCTGGTTGGCATGGCGCTGCTCAAGGCCGGCGACGAGCTCCTGATCCCCGACAACGCCTACGGGCCGAACAAGACCTTCGCGCAGGGCGAGCTGGCCGCCTGGGGCATCACCCACCGGTTTTACGACGCGATGAACCCGGCCGACCTGGCCGCCAAGCTGGGCCCGAAAACCCGGTTGGTGTGGATAGAGGCGCCGGGCTCCATCACGCTGGAATTCCCCGACATGCCGGCCCTGGTCGCGGTCGTCAAGACGCACAAGAATGCCCACCCCGCGGGCATCGTGACCGCGCTCGACAACACCTGGGGCGCCGGCCTGGCCTTCAACGCCTTCGATCTCGGCCTGGACATCTCGGTCCAGGCGTTGACCAAGTATCCCAGCGGCGGCGCCGATGTGCTGATGGGCTCCGTGGTCACGCGCGACGAAGCATTGCACCACCTGGTGCACTTTTGCCATATGCGCGTCGGCTACGGCGTAGGCGGCAACGATGCCGAACTCGTGCTGCGCGGCCTGAACAGCATGGCCCTGCGTTATGCCGCCCAGGATGCCGCCACGCGGGAGCTGGCCGGCTGGCTGGCAGGTCAGCCGCAGATCGCGACTGTGCTGCACCCAGCTTTGCCCGGCTCGCCCGGCCACGATGTGTGGAAACGCGACTGCAAGGGCGCTGCCTGCCTGATGAGCGCCGTCTTCAAGCCGGAATTCACCCAGGCGCGGGTGGACCGGTTTTGTGACAGCCTGAAACTTTTCAAACTGGGTTACAGCTGGGCCGGTCCCATGAGCTTGTGCGCTCCATATGACATTCCAGCCCTGCGCACCACGCCATGGCCCCACAAAGGCGGGCTGGTACGCTTTTCCGTGGGCCTGGAGGCCGTAGCTGACCTGCAGGCCGATATCGCCCAGGCGCTGGAAAAAGCCATGTAAGAGGCGTGCCCGCCCTTTACAGGGAAAGCTTGTGAGCCTCAAGAGCCTTAAAACCTCTTTTGCAATGCAGTACAGTAAGGCCTACCTATTCACGAAAGCACGCCGTGGCAACTCCCAATTACTCTTACGAAAAGCGCCAGAAAGAGCTTGCGAAGAAACGCAAAAAAGAAGAAAAGCTCAAACGCAAGGCGGAGGGCAAGCATGATGACCAGGCTGATGATGGGAGCGACGCACCGCCCGCCGACGGCAATGCGCCGGCTGGCGTGCCACCCGCCGACCCGGCTCCCTGAGTTTCAAGCTCCCAGTTTTGGGCTCTTTGAGGACAAGCGTAAACGGCGGCTGCTTCTCATCCACCTCGAACCTCGAACCTCGAAACCCGGCACACGCAGCGTGTTGCCGGGTTTTTCATTGCTGGGACCGGTTCAGCTTATTTAGGCAACCAGCCCAGTCCCCTGGCATGCAGGCTCTGCACATACAGCCTGTCCGCCGTCTCCGTTACGGCGGTTGTTTCCGGGTAGGCGCCCGCAGGGTCCTGCAGGTCGGCCACCACTTTTCCATCTTCCGCGAACGCCACCACGTGGCCGTAAGCCTTGGGAATGGGCCACAGGGCACGTGGCAGGCGAAGCGTGAGCTTGCGCATAAAGGGCTTGCCGGCCATCCCGTCAATTTTCGGATTGCGCGGCTTGACCAAGCCTACCCAGACCTTGCCGTCCAGGCCGCGCATCAAGTTGTCCGGGTAGCCCGGCAGGTTGTCAAAAAGCGGCTTGAGGCCGGCACCGGCCTGGCCGACGTCCTGTTCCCGCGCATCCAGCGGCAGTTTCCAGATGCGGTATTGGCCGGTTTCGGCCACAAAAAGCGAGCGCTCGTCCTGGCTCAGGGCAACGCCGTTGGCGAAGCTCAGGCCTTTTGCCACGATGCGCGTAGTCTTCGTCGCAGGATCGTATTCAATCACTCGGCCTGTGGCTGACTGCTCCAGGATGTCGAGGATGCTGGCCTCAAAGGTGCCGCCCCATTCGCGGGCTCCAAAGCGGGTGGATGCGTCGCTGAAATACACCTTGCCGTTGCGGGCGACCACCACTGCATTGGCATAGAGAATCGGGCTGCCTCCGGCCTTGTCGGCCAGCACCGTGACTTTCTTGTCTGGCGAAATCGACAGCAAGCCCCTGAAGGCATCGGCGGCGATCAGGTTGCCGGCGGCGTCGAAGTCAAAGCCCAGCACGCGGCCGCCGGTATTGACCACCACTTCCTGGCTGCTACCGTCCGGATTCATGCGCAGGATGGCACCACTGGCCACTGCGGCGTAGAGTTTTCCGTCGCGGGCGACCACCAAGTGCTCGGGGCCTTCCTCTGCCCCCAGCGGGATGGTTTTCAGGTCGGCGAGCTTGTTGTTGGTTGCGAAAGGGCCGGTGTAGCCGGGCGCCGTGGGCGCTTCCCAGCTTTGCGGCGCGATGGGGACCGGCCACAGGCACAGATAGGCGGCCAGCCCGACAAGAGCCGTACTAAGGACTGCTAGGATTTTTTTCATCGTGTTTTCTCCTCCTCAAGAATCGCCTGGGCCAGCCCCGCCATGGTTTGTTTCGACCGATCCGATGCGCTGATCGCTGTGGCTTGGGGGTACTGGCTGAAATTGCGTTCCATGGAGCGCGCATAGCCCGGGTCGTAATGCAGGGTGAGCAGCTCGCGCACCACCGAGGCGGAATCGTCGGCGCGCGCGCGGGCCTGCCAGTCCTGCACCGTGGCCTTGCCGCGTACCTCGGTCAAGGCGCCCAGTCGCTCGCAGAAAAACGCGGTGTCCGTCACGAAGAAGTCGTAGTCCTCGAGGAGTAGCGCCACGCGCTCGTCCTCGGGCAGGCGCAGGTCCAGGCAGGGGCTGGCCCGCATGGTGGCTATCAGGCCTTCGGGCACCGCCACATTGCCGACCTTTTTACTTTCGCTTTCCACGTAGACCGGCCTGGCCGGGTCGAAGCCGCGCAGGACGGACCAGATAGCACTGTCAAAGGCCTTCTGGCTGGGCTGCTCGAGGCCGGGAATCGCGCCCAGCACCGAACTGCGGTGCCTGGCCAGCGCCTCCAGGTCCAGCACTTGCGCGCCTTCGGCCGCCAGTGCCTGCAGCAGCCGGGTCTTGCCCGAGCCGGTGGGGCCGCACACCACGCGGTAGTGAAAACGCGCCGCCAGTCGCGGCAGGTCGGCCACCAGCGCCGCCCTGAAGGCCTTGTAGCCGCCGTCGACCAGCGTGACCCGAAAGCCGATCTGCTCCAGCACCAGCGCCAGCGAGCCGCTGCGCTTGCCGCCGCGCCAGCAGTAGATGAGCGGCTGCCACTCGCGGGGTTTTTCGAGCACCTCGCGCTGAATGTGTTCTGCGATGTTTTTAGCCACCAGCGCCGCACCCAGCTTTTTGGCCTCGAACTGGCTGATCTGCTTGTATTTTGTGCCGACGATTTTGCGTTCCTCGTCGTGCAGGCTGGGCCAGTTCAGCGCGCCGGGCAGGTGGTCTTCGGCGTATTCACCCTCGCTGCGGGCGTCGATGATGTTGGAGTACCGGCCCAGGCTGGCCAGCGCTTCCTCGGCGGAAATGCGGTCCAGGCTCACTTGAGCAGTTTCTTGAGTTCAGGCCACACATTGGCCAGCATGCGGGGCTGCGACTGTTCGTTGGGGTGGATGCGGTCGGCCTGGAAGGCGGCCACCGGGTCGGCGGCGTCAGCGACGCCCTTGAGGAAAAACGGCACCAGCGCCACTTTTTCCGCCTTGGCGATCTTGGCGAACAGCCCCGAAAAAGTCGCCGCGTAGGCGCTGCCGTAGTTGGGCGGCACCTGCATGCCGACCAGTAGCACCCGCGCGCCGGTTTTTTTGGCGGCCTGCGTCATGGCGCTGAGGTTTTGTTCCGTCATGTCCAGTGGCAGGCCGCGCAGGGCGTCGTTGCCGCCCAGTTCTATGACCACCACGGTGGGCTTGTGCTGGGCCAGCAGGGCCGGCAGGCGGGAGCGGCCGCCCGAGGTGGTGTCGCCGCTGATGCTGGCGTTGACCACACTGGCGCTCTTTTTTTCGCTGGCAAGCTGCTTTTCCAGCAGCGGCACCCAGCCCGTGCCGCGTTTGAGGCCGTATTCGGCGCTCAGGGAGTCGCCCACAACCAGCACGGTGTCACCCAGGGCGGCATGGGCGGGCGTTTGTGCCCAGGCGACCGGGACTGTTCCCAGCAGTGCCGCCGAGAACAGCGCGGCGAGGGGCTTTGCCAGGCGTGCTACTGTTTGAGCGGCAAGCTTGGTAAAGTCGGATTTCATAGTTTTTGACAAGGCTGACATGTTTGAACCCGCGGTGAATGGCATGAGTGGAGCTTCCATGGACTCCACAGCGCCCGGCCTTGCCGGAGCGGCTGCAAAGCCTCAGGCTTCTTCAATTATTTCCGTGGAGCATGTTTTCAAGTCGGTCACCGACTCCACCGGCACATTGGCCATTTTGCGCGATATTGACTTCGCGCTCGCCGCGCGCGAAACCGCCGCCATTGTCGGCGCTTCGGGCTCGGGAAAAAGCACCTTGCTGTCCATCATCGCGGGGCTGGACACGCCCACCGAAGGCACGGTCAAGCTGGCCGGGCAGGACCTGTTCGCTCTCAGTGAGGATGATCGGGCGGCCCTGCGCGCCCAGAAGGTCGGCTTTGTGTTCCAAAGCTTCCAGCTCATGGGCAACCTGACCGCGCTCGAGAACGTCATGCTGCCGCTGGAGTTGTCGGGCGCCGGAAATGCGCGCGCGCAGGCCACCGAGATGCTCAAGCGCGTCGGCCTGGGCGAACGCCTGGGCCACTACCCCAAGGTGCTGTCGGGCGGCGAGCAGCAGCGTGTGGCGCTGGCGCGGGCCTTTGTGGTGCAGCCGGCCGTGTTGCTGGCCGACGAGCCTACCGGCAGCCTGGACTTCGCCACGGGTGAGACCGTCATGTCGCTGATGTTCGAGCTCAACCGCGAACTCGGGACCACGCTGGTGCTGGTGACGCACGACCAGGCAATCGCCGCACGCTGCGAACGGCGCATCACCATCGATGCCGGGCGGGTGATTTCGGCCTAGGGCCTGTTAACGCTATTGATGCAAATGCGAATGGGGTGAAAACGGCGCCAATCAAGGCGCGCGACGACGCCCAGACCGGGTGTCTGGGCTAGGAGTGCAACGCCGAGTGGCGCCGTTTTCACCCCATTGCCTCCGGGTTGCGATCAAAAAGGCCTTGCGCGGCGTTGCAGAGCCTTGACGGGGTTTACCCCGCCTGCGTTTTACGCCTTGCTCAAGGCCTTTTTGACTCGCAACGCATCTTGCATCAATAGCGTTAACAGGCCCAAGCGGGCGGCGCCCGATCAGCGCAGCTTTTGCGCCGCGGCCAGAAACTTCGCCCGGTCGTCGGGCCTGTCTATCTGCAGCGCCAGTGCTTTGGCCAAGCCGCCCAGGCTGGTATGGCGCGCCGCCTCCCTGCGCACCAGGGTTTTTGCAAGGGGGCCGATGTACAGGCTCAGTGCGCGTTCGAGCTGGACCTGAAGCTCGGCGCTGAAATGCTGCACATTAATGGAATTCGAAGTGCCGGACGTTGACGACACGCCCAAGGGCCGGCTCATATCCTGGTGCCGCACGCCGGACACCGGCATGGAGTGAACACGGCTGGTGGCGCTGGTGGATCCAGTGGCGCTTATGGTGCCGGTACGCGGGCTCGAGGCGCCCACCGGGGTGGAATGCACCGGCATGCTGGCGTTGCGCGGGCGCATAAAGGCTTCGCGTGCCGTTGCGTCCGGAATGGAAACTGCCAGCATGTCGCGCAGGCCTTGTGCGCTCACCGTGCGCGGCACGGATTTTTTGACCAGCACCCGGGCCAGCGGCCCGATCAGCTTGGCCAGCTCGGTTTCAATCTCATGCACCATTTCCGGTGTCAGTGAGGCCAGTGCGGCGAAGGAGGCTGTGTGCTCGAATTCCAGGTTGCGCCCTACAGGTGCCGCCGGCGCGGCATGCGGGTCCATCACCGCGTAAATCTCGTGCGAGCGCAGGTGCTTGTCCATGTGCGGGCCGAGGTAGTCGAAATGGCTGGCCGCGCTGTCGGTGATGCGTGATATCACGTCGTAATAAGCGCGCGAGACCACCACCTGGTTGGGCCTGGCGAAATCCATGATGCGCTGGGCCACATTGATGCCGTCGCCCACCACGTTGACCCGGTTGTTGATGTCGAACACCATGCGGATGGGGCCCAGATGCAGGCCCACGCGCAGCGACAGCTTGCGGCCGTACTTCTGCGTCAACAGGTCGCGCAGCAGCAGCGCCGACTGCAGCGCCTCCTCGGGATCACCGAGGAAGCAGATGGCCGCGCCGTCGCCGGTGTCGATCATGATGCGCGACGATTCCTTCACGCCGCCTATGGCCTTGGTGATCAGCTCATTGAACAGCGACTTGACCACCACCTGCTGGTCCACCGAATAGGTCGAGTAGGACACCAGGTCCAGGAACATGATGGTGCCCAGCACGTTCTTGCGCAGGTTTTCAGCGCTGTTGAGCGGGATGGACTGCGAACTCGCGGCATAGGCGAGCAGGGCGCTGTCGGGCTGCGCGGAGACCGTCCTGCCTTCGGCGGGTGCCGATGCGGGCGCGGACGGGGTGGGAATCAACGGCATGGACGCCGACGGGGTGGACGCAGAGGGGACGGGGACAGAGGGGGGCGATGCCGCGAAAGCGGCTGGCGGCGCCGGAGGCACCAGCACGCTGGCCGCACGTAAGGTTTGGGTCTTTACGAAGTCCGAGCTCAGCAGCGCCTGGCGCAATGCAGCCACGTCCTGTGGCCGCTGGGTTTCGTTGGGCGTCATCGCCCAGTCGATGGCGCGCAACAGCGGCGCGCCAAAGACCACAGCGCTGGCGGTGTCGGCGGCCTTGGGCATGCTGTCCTCGCGCACGCGCGAAGCCGACTCCATGGGTTTGTGGCCGGTCGTCATCCAGTACATCACCGCGCCCAATGAATAGACATCCGTCCACGGTCCCTGGTGGCCCTTGCTGTGGTACTGCTCAAACGGCGCGAAGCCCGGGCTCACGATGTTGGTCATGTCCTGGTTGCCGGTCAGGCGCCGTGCCGCGCCGAAGTCCAGCAGCACCGGCGTGCCGTCGGCGCGGATGTAGATGTTGTCCGGCTTGATGTCGCGGTGCAGGAAGTTCACCTTGTGCACGGCCTCCAGGCCGTCCATCAACGGATAGATGATCTTCAGCAGGGCTTGCTGGTCCAGCGCGGGCTGCTTGGCGAGCCAGCGCTTGAGCGGGTCGCCCGACTCGTACTCCATCACGATGTAGGCGGTGCCGTTTTCCTTGAAGTAGCGCAGCACCCGCACGATATTGGGATGGCGAAATGAGGCCAGCGCGCGGGCCTCGTCGAGGAAACGCTCCAGGCCCCATTGGAACTGCCCCCTGTTTTCGCCGGAGCGGACGTGGACCGACAGGTCGGCGGCGCGCACGGCCAGTTCGCCGGGGAAGTATTCCTTGATCGCCACCGGCAGCTGCAGGTTGATGTCCTGGGCCAGGTAGGTGATACCAAAGCCGCCGCCGCCCAGCATTTTTTCAATGCGGTATTCAAAGACGGTTTGCCCCGGCGCCAGCGCGGCCACATCACCCCCGTCGGCCCGCGCGGCGGGAGCCGGGTGCACGGGCTGGGTGCGGGTTTTATCTTCGGGGGCAGTCATGCGTCCGGTATGTGGGTCGGCGGGTTTGCGTTGTTCAGTCGCCGCGGTCAATCATCTGCATGGCTTTTTCCAGGCTGCGGCGCATGCGGTTGAAGGAGCTGCCCAGCACGGCCATTTCATCCTTGCCGCCGTCGGCGAACTCGGGCACCTCGAAGTCGCCGGTGCTGATCTTGTCGGCCGCCTGCGACATGCGGCGTATGGGCCGCACGATGAGCCAGCTCAGCATCAGGTTGAGTACCACAAACACCACCGCGAACACCGCGGCGAGCGAAGCCATAAAGGTCTTGAAGGCGCGGTCGGCGTTGCGCACGGGAATGTCCATGGGCACCGTGACAACCTGCGCGCCAATGATTTCATTGTGTTTCCAGCCGAAGCCATTGGCCTCGCCGTAAATTTTCACCATGCTGGCCGGAGCGGCGGCCGGCACGCTGTGGCACTGAAGGCAGGCCGCGTTGGTGATCTGTATGGGCTTGGCGATGTAGAGCAGCCGGCCCGTAGCCGCGGCGCGTTCGGCGATCAGCTCTTTCGAGTCGGCGTTCTGGCGGAACTGCTGGACGATGTCGGCCTCCCAATCCGTGGCGCGGTCTCGCGGGTTGGTCGGGTTCAGCGTTGCTTCCTTGTAGCCGTAGTCCCGGTACTTCTTCTGGATGTTGCCCAGGGTTTCGGTGGCGGCGTAGGCTGGTACGGTTTGCGGCAGGAAAACCTCTTCAAGCTGCTTGTCCAGGTGCGGCTTGATCTGCTCCACCGTATAGGCGCGCACCGAGAGGGCTGTGTCCATCATGAGACGTGCATTGCGCAGGACTTCCTCGCGGGCGTTTTCCCGCAGGAGCTGGCGTGACATGAATCCGGCGGCGGCAAAACCGGCCAGGAACACCACGATCAACACCAGATTAAATTTAAGCCTCAATCCCATAGCACCCCCAACGTCATTGCAAAATTGTGTGTGCCGTGTCGGCCACAAATTGTTACTATTTTAGACTTACCAAGCCTGCATTGTGACCGTCGGTCGGCCCCGGCGCACCGGTAGTAATGCCAATAAAGAAAGGCGAAACAGAGAGGAAAGGGTGGTAGTGGAGGGCCTGCAGTGATAATCCCCAGCATGTCATCCACCCCAAAAGTCCTTTTTGGCTTCCACGCTGTCGGCGTTCGCATCAAAACCGCGCCCAAATCCGTTCTGGAGGTGTTTTTCGACGCCTCGCGCCGCGACGCCCGCATGCGCCAGTTCACAGACCGCGCCCGCGAAGCCGGCATCAGGCTGATCGAGTCCGACGGCCTGCGCCTGTCCAAGATGTGCGGCAGCCACGGCCACCAGGGGGTGGTGGCCCGGGTCGATGCATTGGCGCAGGTCAAGTCACTCGATGAATTGCTTGAGCAGCTCGAGGAAGCGGGCGTTGCCCAGCCACTGCTGCTGGTGCTGGACGGCGTGACCGACCCGCATAACCTCGGCGCCTGCCTGCGTGTGGCCGACGGCGCCGGCGCCCACGCCGTGATCGCCCCCAAGGACCATGCTGCTGGCATCAACGCCACTGTCGCCAAGGTCGCCAGCGGCGCGGCCGAGACCATGCCTTATTTCATGGTCACCAATCTGGCTCGTACCCTGAACGAGCTCAAGGAGCGCAACATCTGGTGCATAGGCACCAGTGACGACGCCGAAAAAACCATTTACGACGTGGATCTCAAAGGCCCTGTCGCCCTGGTGCTGGGCGCTGAGGGCGAGGGCATGCGGCAGCTCACGCGCAAAACTTGTGATGAACTGGTCAGCATCCCCATGCGCGGCGCGGTGGAAAGCCTGAATGTCTCAGTAGCCAGCGGCGTTTGCCTGTACGAAGCCCTGCGCCAGCGGGGTTCGGCTTCTTGAGTTGGGCCGTTGGGTTGGGCGATTAGGTCAGACCAGGCCGTACCAGCCCAGTAGCGCGCCCGCGCCCAGCAGCCATAGCAAGTGGATTTTGCTGCGCCAGACAATGATGGCCGAGGCGGCCGTCACCAGCCACACCGGCCAATCCTTGAGCGAGCTGCCGTTCGAGCTGGCCAGGATCCAACTGGTGGCAATCAGCAGCGCCACCACGATGGGGCCCATGCCTTGCTTGAATGCGCGCACGGCCCGCAGTTCGCGGTTGCGATGGCCCCACTGCGCGGCCGTGTAGGTCAGCGTGGTGCTCGGAATCAAAATACCCAGCATCGTCACGAACACGCCCAGCAGCCCGGTCAGCATGCCGCCGGCGTTCAGGCCCACGTTCCAGCCCAGCAGCGCGATGAACAGCACGTTGGGACCCGGCGCCGACTGCGCGATGGCGATGGAGGCGTTGAACTGCGCGTCGGTCAGCCAGTGCTGCTTGTCCACCAGGAAGCGGTGCATGTCGGGCGCGGTGGTGATGGCCCCGCCTACCGACAGCAGCGACAGCGAGAGGTAATGCAGAAACAGGTCGAACCAGTCGCGCGCGCTGAAGGCCAGGTGAAGCGTTTGCAGCGATTCGCTCATGCCTTGAGCTTCCGGTAGGCCAGCACGCAAGCCGCCAGGCCCAGACTCAGCAACACATAAGCCAGCGGTATGCGCAGCAGTGCGATGGACACAAAACACAGCACGCCCAGGCCCACGCAAAGCCGTATTCCCAGCACGTTGTTTTTGAGGGCACCGAAGAGCTTGAGGCCGGTTGCCGCGATCAGCCCGGCCGCCACCGCGCCCATGCCGCGCAGCGCGCCAGCCACGCCGGGGTGGCCGGCGAACTGGGCATACAGCACTGCCAGCAACAGCACCAGCACCAGCGGCAGCGTCAGCATGCCGGCCAGCGCTGCCATCGCACCCTTGAGGCCGAAGTAGCGCCCGCCTACCATCAGTGAAAGGTTCACCACATTGGGCCCCGGCATGATTTGCGCCACCGCCCAGTCTTCAATGAATTCCTCGCGCGTCATCCAGCGTTTTTTCTCGACCAGCTCGCGCTGCACGACGGCGAGGACGCCGCCGAAACCCTGCAGGGCCAGCAGGGTGAATGAAACAAAGAGGTCGGTGAGGGATTTGGGTTGCGGACGCTGTTCCGAGGGCGGGGGGCTCATGCGCCCATTATCGCCGTGGGCACCGTTTGCCGCGCTGTTGCGGCAAGAAGCCGAGGCGCTTCATCTGCTATTGAAACGATAGCGTAGTATTCGTGATTCACGATGGGCGGTCTGCGCGTATACGCATGTACGCCTAAAGCTTTAGCTCCCATGTTTCGCCCACCAGATCATGGCCGAAGCCTCGGTAAGGCTCGCTCTTGAGCAGCTCGAAGCCGCGTTTGGCATAGATCGCGCGTGCCGCCGCCAGACAGCTGTTGGTCCAGAGCACCATTTTTTTGTAGCCCTTGGCCCGCGCGAACGCGATGCATTCGTCCGACAAACGGCCGCCCAGGCCCAGGCCGCGCGCGCCCGGCGTGAGGATCAGCATGCGCAGCTGCGCCACCGTCGCCGACTTGCGCACCACGAATACCGCGCCCACGCGCTCGCCATCGAGTTCGGCAATCCAGCATTTCTCGCAATCGGGCCGGTGGTTTTTGAGGTATTTGCCCGCGATGTCCGCCACCAGCGCTTCGAACTCGCTATTCCAGCCGTATTCGCGCGCATAGATTTCGCCGTGCTGCTGCACCACCCAGCCCATGTCGCCGGGCCGCGGGTCGCGCAGCACCACCGTGCGTGTCGCCGCGGTCTCGCCCGGGCCGGCCAGCAGGCGCTGCACCGTGCCCATCGCGCTCACCACTTTGTGCTGGTCCTCCGGCGCCAGCGGGGCCAGCAGGGCGGCCGCCTCGTCGCGCGACTGCTGCTGCAGCGGCGCGAATACCTTGTGCCCGGCCTGCGTCAGCTTGAGCAGGCTTTGCCGCGCGTCGGCCGGCGAAGGCACGCGCGCCAGCCAGCCTTTGCTTTCAAAGCGCCGCAGGATGCGGCTTAAGTAGCCTGCGTCCAGCGACAAATCGCGCCCCAGCTCGGTCGCGGTCGGCTGGTCGCGGTGGGCCAGCTCGTAAAGCACACGCACCTCGGTCAGCGAGAACTCGCTGCCCAGGTAAGGGTCCAGCACGCCGATGCGCTGGGTGTAGAAGCGGTTAAAACCGCGTATTGCCTTGATGTGCGCCGTGGCGGGGGTGGTGGGAAGGGGGGGGGAGCTTGACGTGACCATGTCGGCTATCGTCAAGCAATTAATTGACAAAGTCAAGTAATTGAATTCCCCGATGGATTCCAATGCCGAGGTCCGGCTTCAGATCACCCTGCGCGGGGCCGCCGTGGCCGCATCGCCGCTGTTGGGCGCGCCCGTCGGCTCTATCAGCAGCAGCTGCGCCTCCTGCGCCGCGCGCGGCCGGTGCCGAACGCCGCGCGGCACCACGTAAAGCTGGCCAGGCCTGAGTATCACGGTGGGGCTGCCCTCGATGTCGATGTGCAGTTCTCCCTTGAGCACCAGGAAGAAGTCGTCGCTCTCGGGGTGCGAATGCCAGCTGTAATCGCCCTGCACCTTGACCACCATCACGTCATGGCCGTTGAATTCGCTCACGGTGCGCGGTTGCCAGTGGCCCTCAAAGCTCGCGAGCTTGGCCTGCAGGTCTACGGCGTCTGTTTTCACGGAAAACTCCTCTTGCGTTGTGTAGGGAGAAAGGAGTCTGCTTGTCCGCGCCTGCCGCGTCTTGTACGATTGTTTCATGCACCATGCCCAGCAACCTACTGCCCAGGACTGGGCTCGCTTTCGTCCCGGCGCGCTGGCCGGCGTGACGCAGATGAAGGCCCACTTCACCGAACACACGTTTGAGCGCCACAGCCACGAAACCTATTCCATAGGCGTCACCGCCTCCGGCGTGCAGACCTTTCATTGCGGTGGCACCCTGCACGCCAGCCTGCGCGGCGACGTCATCCTCTTCAACCCCGACGAGCCGCACGACGGCCAGCGCGGCACGCAGGAGGGCTTTGGCTACAGCATGCTTTACGTGGCGCCGCATGTCGTCGATGAATGCCGCGACAAGGAGGCCGGCCTCGACATGGCGGCTTACTTCCGCCAGCCTGTGGTGCGCGACGCAGCCATGGGCCGCGCGCTGGTGCAAGCCATAGGCGCGGCCGCCCAGGCCCAGGAGTCGCTGCGAGCCGAGGAACTCACGCGCGATGTGCTGGTGCGCCTGCTGCAGCGCTATGGTGAACATCGCCGTTCCGGAGGTGACGCCAAAGCGGCCGGTGCCGCCCGCATGCTCCGTATCCGCGACTACCTGCGCAGCCACTATGACCAGGACATCACCGTGGATGCCCTGGCGCGAGAAGCGGGCCTGTCACGCGTGCACCTTACCCGCGCCTTCGCCCGGCAGTTCGGTGTGCCGCCGCATATCTACCTCAATGCCGTTCGCCTGGAGCGTGCCCAGTCCGCCATGCTGGCCGGGCAGGGCCTGGCCGAAGTGGCGGCCGCCTGCGGCTTTGCGGACCAGAGCCATTTCAGCCGGCGCTTCAAGGGCAGCGTGGGTCTGGCGCCAGGGGCATGGCTGCGGCAGATGAGATTGGGCGCCAGCTGAGTCTTGCCAGTAATCGATGGTGCTTCTTATACGTCAACTCAGGGTTCAAACATGTGGCTGATTGGTTTTCTTGCCGGGTATCTCTGTGTCCTGTTGCCTGGTGCTTTTGTCCTGGGAAGTGGGGATTCTGAGCCCGTGGGGGCGCAGGCATCGCTGTTGTTGCTTGGGTTTGTCGTTGCTTGGCTTGCCTGTGCCGCTTACGGGCTGATAGGGCGGGTGTCCGGCCGTTCGCCAAAGGTCGTTTTGTCGCTGATTTCCGGTGCCCTTAGCTCGGCAGTGCTGTTGATAGCCTTGACGCGGCTGCAGCCCGGTGCTGCGAGCTGGGTTGGTCTATTTATTGCGGCGGCTGCAAGCATGGTTGCAGCTACCGGCGCATCTTTTTACACCACAAGGCCAGAGAAAATTCCGCCAAATTTGTTTGATGATCGAAGGCGCTCGGGGGAGTTCGATGAAAATTGATTTTTCCAAGAACGCCGACCGGATTGTCAAAGACCTCAGGCGCAACGAGACGATCTCCATGGTTATCGGCGCGCTGGTGGTCTTGGGCGCTGAAATGTTCCATACCTGCTGCATGCCTGGGATACAGGTATGGAAGGTACGTGGCCTTTTTATTCCTCTCATCTGTGTGGTGTCGTTGTTAGCCATGTGGTCGTCGATCGGCATGCAGAACTCGCTAAAAGAGCGGGGTGCTCCTCATGCCATAGAGAGTCGCATGCAATGCATTCAGTTTTTGATTGATGCCAACGACGTCGAGGGAATGCGGCTTTTAAAAGGCGTTGGAATAGCATCCAATTTCCATTGCGCCATGTTTGGCATCATTGCTGGGATCTGTGTGGCATCTTTTGTCAGTCCTTGACTGGATTAGTGAGCTGCCGCTATGACAAACATGTTTCTTCCTCGTCATGCTTGACGCCTTCGCCGTCCTATGCTGCTTTATCGGTGGCCTGTTCCTGTTCGGGACCTGGAAGCTGTTGATCTCCAGGCACGAGCCGGAGATCGAGAGTCAGCCTATAACCTGGGCCGACATTCTTATGGAGTTGCTGACAGGCGGCAGCTGGATCGAGTTCACCGTGCTTGATCGCTTCACCTCGGTGCTGGTGCTATTTTTGATCGGCATGTTTTTCCTCTGGGGCGGGCTCTATATCGGGCTGGCCTGGGGCGATGTTGTCGTGGTGTGATGCTGCTTGAAGCGCCTGTTCCGGTGGCTTTAAGCTGAAAGTGTCACTGGCGGCGATTCCGGGCTGCTGATAAAAAGAATCCCCAACTTCAAATCTGGCCTCATGCAAAACATCACCGTTGAATACCGCCACAATTACCCACTGGATCCGCTCGATGTAGTGCGTCTCTTCGATCAATCAGGCCTCAGGCGACCCACGGGCGACCTGCCCAGAATCGCGCGCATGTTTTCCGCGCCTGGCCTGTTGGTGCTGTCGGCATGGGTGGGCAATGAGCTGGTGGGCGTGAGCCGTTCGCTCACTGACCACGCCTATTGCTGCTACCTTTCGGACCTGGCCGTTGACAAAAAATACCAGGGCACCGGCATCGGCAAGGAACTGATTCGGCGCACGCAGGCTGTGATTGGGGAGCAGGTGTCGCTGATACTGCTCGCAGCTCCCGACGCGATGTCTTACTACCCGGCGGTGGGCTTTGAGCAGACGGGCAATGCCTTCCTGATCCGGCGCAAACACTAGGGCCTGTGAATCCTGCCTCCCCAGCTGGGCGAGCCTGAGCGACAGCCACAGCCAAACCACGGTTCCAACGCGAACGCGGCATTCTCCTACACACTGTTACGTTTGGCGTGGCTATATTGAAGCGGCGGCCCACGTCAGGGGACGCATCACTCCTCTGGAAATTCCAGTTTTGAGGCCCGGGCCGTCCGGGTTTTTTTTTGCCTGGGTCCGCTTGTGACGTTGTATGTATGCGCAGTCAGCCTCTTCTTTATGCCGTGAACCTGCGAGCCATCCGCCTCCAAAGCAGGAGCCCGTGACGCCATGATCGCTAATACCGTTTTGCCCGTGGATTCCGTCAGCATCGAACGTTTTCGCCTGCTGGTGGATTCTGTGGTCGATTACGGAATCTTCATGCTCGACGCAGGGGGGTACGTGGTGTCGTGGAATGCCGGCGCGATGCGCATCAAAGGCTACACCGCCGATGACGTGATAGGGCGGCATTTCTCCATGTTCTACACCGACGATGCTCGGGCCACCGGCTGGCCGCAGCAGGAACTGGAGTTCGCCAAAAAAAGGGGTCGTTTCGAGGACGAAGGGTGGAGGGTGCGCAAGGACGGCTCGCGCTTCTGGGCCAATGTGGTCATCACCTCTCTAACCGATCCCGACGGGACGCACGCTGGATTCGCCAAGGTGACCCGCGACTTGACCGAAAGGCGTCGGCAGGAGCAGGCCCTGCGGGAAAGCGAGGAGCGGGTACGCCTGATGGTGGAGGGCGTGCGGGACTACGCCATTTTCATGCTTGACCCCGACGGCGTCATCCAGAGCTGGAACTCCGGCGCGCAAATTCTCAACGGCTATACCGCTGGTGAAGCCATAGGCCGCCACTTCCGGATGTTTTACCGGCCAGAGGAACTGGCGCTGGGCATGCCGGAAAAGCAGCTGCGCACAGCGCTCGAACAAGGCCGCGCGGAAGAGGAGGGCTGGCGAGTCCGCAAGGACGGCACAAGGTTCTGGGCCAATGCGGTCATCACGGCCATTCGCGATTCCGAGGGCCAACTGCGCGGTTTCGCAAAAATCACCCGCGACATGTCGGAGCGCCGCAGGCTTGAGGAACTGGAACGGTCCAGCCGGCGCATGAATGAATTCCTGGCCATGCTCGCGCATGAGCTGCGCAATCCGCTCGCACCGATACGGAATGCGGTCACCGTGCTGCAGCTTGAGCCCTCGCCGAGCCCGGTTGTCAAAAACAGCCGCGAGATGATTGACCGCCAGCTGACCCATATGACCCGGCTGGTCGACGACTTGCTGGACGTCGGGCGCCTGACCACCGGCAAGATCCGGCTCAAAAAAGAAACCGTCCTCTACAACCAGGTCCTGAGCCGCGCCGCGGAGGCCATGCGGCCCATCATGGACGCCAGGCACCACAGCTTTTCTTCCGAGCTGCCGCCGGATGACATCTACGTAGACGCCGACAGCATACGGCTGACCCAGGTGATCCAGAATCTTTTGACCAATGCGGCCAAGTACACGCCGGCAGGTGGGCGCGTTGCGCTGCGCTGCTGGGTAGAGGGCGCCCAGGTATGGACCGAGGTATCCGACAACGGCCTGGGCCTTACGAAAACCGGCATCCGGGAGATTTTCGAATTGTTCTCACAAGGCGACATGCAATCCGCCGCCAAGGAGAGCGGCCTGGGCATAGGCTTGACGCTGGCCAAGTCGCTGGTAGAGATGCATGGCGGTGTGATCAGCGCTGAAAGCGACGGCCCCGACATGGGAAGCCGGTTCAAGTTTTCGATACCCGGCGCGAGCGCGCATGCAGGCAAGGCCGTAACGGCCGATGCCCCCACAAAAAAATTCCTGGTCATTGATGACAACCGGGATGCGGCAGACAGCCTTGCGGAGGTCCTCCGGTTGCTGGGCTATTCGGCCAAGGTTGCCTACAACGGGCCTGATGCACTGGAAATGGCGAAAAACTACGAAGCGGATACCGCGCTGGTTGATATCGGCATGCCCGGCATGAACGGGTTTGAAGTTGCCAGCCGGCTGCGCGGCTTGCCGAACGGCTCTCGCATGTTCATCGCGGCCGTCACCGGCTACGGCCATGAGGAGGACAAGGGCCGGACCCTGAATGCCGGCTTCGACTGCCACCTGGTCAAGCCGGTGGATCTCCAGACCCTCGAGGACCTGATCCAGCGCATGGCCTGAGGCGCCAACGCGCTTGGCGCGGCGTTAACGCGGCAGCAGCGCCTTGGCCAGCAACCGGCCTATGGCCCGCTCAAACGCGGCATCTTCTTTCCATTGTTCGAATTCCGCAAGCGTTGGTGCCGGGCCGGTGCTTGCTGGTAGGCGCTCATTTTTGCTGTCAGGCTGTTGTAGCGCTGCGCACGCGCGAGGCCGTCGGCATGCCGGATTTTTTGGAGGGAGAGATTCCCCGTAGAGGGCAAATGGAAGGAAGGGGTGGCGGTCATGTGTCTCCTCAAGGGCTTGTTGTGAATGACCGAATACTGGCAGATCAAGTGCCGGCATGCCATGTCATCTTTCACACCTTCGCCGAATAGTTTCACCTGTCTCATGAACGGCCGGGCAATGCGGTACCTATCCATAACGGCAGGCCTGCGACTTGGGACGTAGGTCCGAATGAAGAATGAATCCTCGGCAGATAGCCCCAAATAACTCTGGATTAAGCCAACGGCAGTCCAGGCTCGGCTTTCAGCCGAAAAACAGGAACTAATTTCGGTGAAAAATTACCTTTCCACCCGGTGCTATTGACGCGCCCCTGGCGTGACGCATCATCCTGCAATCGTTGATTCACCGCCTTGTGCGGTTCGCATCACAAACCATGGGCACCTTCACCTCCCAGCCAGAGCTTCCTGAAAAAGTCGCCACCGCATTTGTGGATGCAACGCGCGCCCGATGGTCGTTCCCGCAGGTTGAGCTCTATGAAAAAGAGGCCCTGGTCATGGTGACAGTGGAAACATCGTCGTCAGATGGGAAAGACATTGACCCGCTTCTCAAAAAATCCGTTGCACAGGCGCTCAACAAGCTGATACCCGCTGACCCCGATCACAAGTTCGGCCTGTGGATGGTGGTTTTCTGCTTTGAGGGGCATGTTTACGAGACGATTCATCCCACGGAATTTAACGACTGAACTTCCTCGAAGTGCTCCCCAGTTTTCACCTGGGCCAGTGACAGATACTCCGATCGAATAGCCTGAATCACGAGTCACGACGGCTGCGCCTCGTGGGTGTCCGGCTTGACGTTAGACTTCAGGCCATGCAGCTCAGACCGCCCGGCCTCCAAGTCGTCATTGCGGCAGTGGCGGTCAGCATGTGCGCTACCGCGCTGGCCACCAGCTCTGTTTCATTCGAGGCGGAGGGCTATCTTCTGGATATCGTTGTGGGTGGCGATAGCCGGCCATCCATAGCGGGGCTTAGCCTTGCGATGCCAGGAAGCGCCCACAGTGTGGCGATTCCTGTGCAACACCTCAAGGTCGAGGCCTTTGACACGACACAGAAGATTTTGTTGCTGCGATTCACCAATCCTGGGGACTCGCAGTTGCCTGGAGATTTTTACCTCAGTGTCAGGAACGACGCCGGAATACTGCAGGTTCAGGGAAGATCAATGACGGGCCGTTTTTCCTGGGGGTTGTAGCGGTTTATTGCCACAGCGGCATCTCACTTTCCCACCGATCAGGTGAGGCCGAGGTCAGGCTGTTCAGTTAAACCGACATCCCCCCAGACACCTCAATCACTGCCCCGTTGACATAACTCGCCTCGTCGCTCGCCAGGAAGGCATAGACGTTCGCGATCTCCTCGGGCTGGCCCAGGCGCTTGAGCGGCACGTGGGCTTCCATTTCCTTGAGGACTTTTTCGGGAATGGTGTCCAGGATGTGTGTGGCGACAAAGCCCGGCGCGACGGCGTTGACGCGCACGCCCTTGGGGCCGAGTTCGCGGCTCCAGGTTTTGGTGAAACCGATCACGCCGAACTTGCTGGCGGCGTAATTGGTCTGGCCGAAGTTGCCGTAAATGCCGACCACCGAACTGGCGTTGAGGATCACGCCGCTGCCCTGGGCCACCATGGTGTCCGCCACGGCTTGCGCGCAGTGAAAAACGCCGCGCAGGTTGACGTCTATGACTTTGTCGAATTGCTCCAGCGTCATTTTCTGCAGGCGGGCGTCTTGCGTGATGCCGGCGTTGTTGACCAGCACGTCGATGCGGCCGAACTGGTCCTTTATCTTGCCGACGACGGCGTCGACCATGGTGCGCTGGGTCACGTCCATCACAAATCCCATGGCCTGGGCGCCCAAGGCCTGGCACTGCTTGACGGCGTCGTCGACGCCGGCCTGCTTGACGTCGCAGACGATGACGGTTGCACCTTCTTTCGCGAACTTGAGGGCGGTGGCCAGGCCTATGCCCTGGGCGGCGCCGGTGATGAGGCTGATCTTGTTCTGGAGTCTTGGCATGAAATGGTCGGGTGAGGTGAATGAAAAAAAGGGGCGGGGTGCCGTTCAATATACAGGCTGGTGTTTGCGGATCGTGTCCTTGACCGTGTCGCTGAGCGCAAAACCAGGGCCGTGCTTGGCGGCCAGTTCGGCACAGCGTTTGGCAAAGGCCTCAAGCCCCATGCCGTAAATGAACTGCATGGCGCCGCCCGTCCAGGCCGGAAAGCCTATGCCGAAGATGGAGCCAATGTTCGCGTCGTGCACCGTGGTCAGCACGCCTTCGTTCAGACAGCGGGCGGTTTCCACGGCCTGGCGGTAGAGCAGGCGGTCCTTGAGTTCCTGGATGTCCCAGGCCATGCCGGGTTTCTCGAACAGGGGCTTGAGTTCGGGCCAAAGCTGTTTTTTCGCGCCGGGCTCGGCGGGGTAGTCGTAAAAGCCGCCACCGGCCGCGCGGCCGGGGCGCTTGAGTTCTTTCACCATGCGTTCGACCAGCAGTTCGCCGGGCGTTGCCGTGTAGGTCTTGCCTTCGGTCGTGAAGTCGGTGCGGGTCTGGTCCAGCACGTGCACGCTCAGCGAGAGCGCGGTTTCATCGAGCACAGCCAGCGGGCCCACAGGCATTCCGGCCTGTATGCCGGCGTTCTCGATCACGGCGGCGGGGATGCCTTCGCCCAGCATGGCCGCGCCTTCCATCACAAAGGTGCCGAAAGTGCGGCTGGTGTAAAAGCCGCGCGAGTCGTTGACCACGATGGGGATCTTGCCCAGGGCCTGCACGTAGTCGAAGGCGCGGGCCACGGTTTCGTCGTCGGTCTGCCTGCCGCGGATGATTTCGACCAGCTTCATCTTGTCGACTGGGCTGAAGAAGTGGATGCCTATGAATTTTTCAGGCCTGTCGCTGGCCGTGGCCAGGCTGGAAATCGGCAGGGTGGAGGTATTGGAGGCAAAAAAGCCGCCGGGCGCGAGCAGCGGTTCGGCCTCCTGCGTGACCTTGGCCTTGAGGTCGCGCCGCTCGAACACGGCCTCGATGATGAGCTCGCAGCCGGCCAGGTCGGCGGCCTGGCCGGTGGCGGTGATGCGCGCCAGCAGGGCGCTTTGTTCGGCGGCCGTCATGCGGCCTTTCTCGACGCGGGGCGCGGTGATCCTAGCGCTATAGGCCTTGCCGGCCTCGGCCTTGTCCTGGCTGACGTCCTTGAGCACGGTGCTGATGCCCCGGCTGACCTGCGCATAGGCAATGCCCGCGCCCATCATGCCGGCGCCCAGGATGCCGACCTTGTTGGGTCTGAACTTGGGCACCCGCGCCGGGCGCGACTGACCGCTCTTGATGGCGTTCATGTTGAAGAAGAAGGTGTTGATCATGGCCTTGGCATTGGCGCCTGTCATGAGCCTCGCGAGGTAGCGGCTTTCGATGCGCAAGGCGGTTTCCAGGTCCACCTGCGAGCCTTCGACCATGCAGGCCAGGATGGCTTCGGGTGCGGGGTAGAGGCCGCGCGTCTGCTTTTTGAGCATGGCGGGTGCGACGCTGAGGGCCGCGGCGATCTTGGGGTTGGCCGGTGTGCCGCCCGGGATTTTGTAGTCTTTCGCTTCCCAGGGGTGTTGCGCCTGGGGGTTGGCGGCCAGCCAGGCCAGGGCCTTGGCGCGCAGCTCGCCCGCGTCGGCCACCAGTTCATGCACCAGGCCCAGCTCCATCGCCTGGCGCGGGCCAAAGGTCTTGCCTTCGACCAGGTAGGGCTGCGCGCCCATCAGGCCCAGGTGGCGCGTCATCTTGGTCACGCCACTGGCGCCGGGCAGCAGCCCCAGAGTCACCTCGGGCAGGCCGAACTGGGTTTTGGGGTCGTCCACCGCCACGCGGTAGTGGCCGACCAGCGCGACTTCCCAGCCGCCGCCCAGCGCCGTGCCGTTGAGGCAGCTGGCTACGGGAATGCCCAGGGTTTCCAGGGTGCGGAAGTTTTTCTTGACGCGTTCGACTTCCGCATAGGCCTTGGGCGCATCGGCCGGCGTGAGGCGCATGACCGCTTTGAGGTCGGCGCCGGCAAAAAAGGTGGATTTGGCCGACGCCAGGATGATGCCCTTGAGCGATGCCTTGTCTTTCACCACCTGGGCGGTGACTTCGCCGAGGTCCTCCTGCCACTGCAGGCACATGGTATTGACGGGGGAGTTGGGCTCGTCAAAGGTGATGGTGGCAATGCCGTCGTCGGTCTGGTACTGGATGGTCTTCATGGCGTTCAGACTCTTTCAACAATCGTTGCAATGCCCATGCCGCCGCCCACGCACAAGGTCGCCAATCCGTAGCGCAGCTTGCGCCTGTGCAGCTCGTCCACCAGCGTGCCCAAAATCATCGCACCGGTAGCGCCCAGCGGGTGGCCCATGGCGATGGCGCCGCCGTTCACATTGACCTTGTCGTGCGGCACTTTCATCTCTTTCATGAAACGCATCACCACGGCGGCAAAGGCCTCGTTGACTTCGAACAGATCGATCTGGTCCACTTTGAGGCCGGCCTTGGCCAGTGCCTTGCGCGTGGCGGGCATGGGGCCGGTCAGCATGATGGTCGGGTCGGCACCGCTGAGCGCCGCGGCCACGATGCGGGCGCGCGGCTTGAGGCCGTGGGTTTTGCCGGCGGCTTCCGAGCCCACCAGCACGGCGGCCGCGCCGTCGACGATGCCCGATGAATTACCGGCGTGGTGCACATGCCGGATGCGCTCGACCTGCGGATAGCGCTGCAAGGCCACGGCATCAAAACCCATGGCGCCCAGCTGGTCGAAGGCGGGCTTGAGCGAGGCCAGGCCTTCGAGCGTGGTCTGCGGTTTGATGAATTTGTCCTCGCCCAGGATGGTTTGGCCCAGGAAGTCTTTCACCGGCACGACCGAGTCGGCGAAGTAGCCGGCGGCGCGCGCCCTGGAGGCGCGTTGCTGGCTTTCGAGCGCGAAGGCGTCCACGTCGGCGCGGCTGAAGCCTTCGAGCGTGGCGATCAGGTCGGCGCCTATGCCTTGCGGCACAAACAGGGTTGCGCTGTTGGTTTCGGGGTCTTGCGCCCAGGCGCCGCCGTCGGCGCCAATTGGCACGCGGCTCATGCTTTCAACGCCGCCGGCCACTACCAGCTCTTCCCAGCCGGAGCGCACTTTCTGCGCGGCCAGGTTGACGGCCTCCAGGCCCGAGGCGCAAAAGCGGTTGATTTGCACACCGGATGCGCGGAAGTCCCAGCCGGCCTTGAGCGCAGCCACCTTGGCAATGACGGCGCCCTGTTCGCCCACGGGCGAGACCACGCCCATGACCACATCGTCCACGGCGGCGGTGTCAAAGCCGTTGCGCCGCTGCAGCTCGGCCAGCATGCCGGCCAGCAGGTTGACGGGCTTGACCTCGTGCAGGCTGCCGTCTTTTTTGCCCTTGCCGCGCGGCGTGCGGATGGCGTCGTAGATAAAGGCTTCGGTGCTCATGGGTTTTTCCTCGGGGGAGGGCAGGGATGATTCGGAGGCGGGCGGGGAGGCTCATGAAGTATATTCATTTCACAAAGCAGACGCTTTGTATAAATACTCCAGGTTTTCCCCACAGGTGACACCATGATTGAACGCAGCCTCTTTAGCTCTGACCACGAAGCCTTTCGCGACGCCTTTCGCCGCTTTATGGACAAGGAAATCGCACCCTTCCATGAGCAGTGGGAGGAGCAGGGTTATGTGGACCGCAAGGTCTGGAACAAGGCCGGCGAGAACGGCTTTTTGTGCATGACCATGCCCGAGGAATACGGCGGCGCGGGCGCCGACAAGCTGTATTCGGTGGTCCAGATGGAGGAGCTGGGCCGCGGCGGCTTTACCGGCATCGGCTACAGCCTGCACAGCGAGATCGTCGCACCCTACATCCTTCATTACGGAACGGAAGCCCAGAAAAAGAAATACCTGCCCAAACTGGCCAGCGGTGAGATGGTGGGCGCCATTGCGATGAGCGAGCCCGCGGCCGGCTCGGACCTGCAGGGCGTGAAGACCACGGCGCTCAAGCAGTCCGACGGCAGCTATCTGCTTAACGGCAGCAAGACCTTTATCACCAACGGCTGGCATGCCGACCTGGTGATTGTGGTGGCCAAGACCAACCCGGCCGCCGGCGCCAAGGGCACCAGCCTGATGCTGGTGGAGCGCGGCATGCCGGGCTTTGAAACCGGCAAGCGCCTGAAAAAGCTGGGCATGAAGGCGCAGGACACCTCGGAGCTGTTCTTCACCGACGTCAAGGTGCCGGCCGAAAACCTGCTGGGCGGCCAGGCGCATGAGAACCGCGGCTTTATCTGCCTGATGGAGCAACTGCCCTGGGAACGCATGCAGATCGCCATCACTGCCGTGGCCTCGGCCCAGGCTGCGATCGACTGGACGCTGGCCTACGTGAAGGAACGCAAGGTCTTCGGCCAACCGGTGGCCAGCTACCAGAACACGCGCTACACCCTGGCTGAGCTGCAGACCGAAGTGCAGGTGGCGCGCGTGTTTGTCGACAAATGCGCTGAGCTGGTGGCGCAGGACAAGCTGGACACTGCGACCGCCAGCATGGCCAAGTACTGGTGTACCGATTTGCAATGCAAGGTGATGGACGAATGTGTGCAGCTCTTTGGCGGCTACGGCTATATGTGGGAATACCCGATTACGCGCGCCTATGCCGATGCGCGGGTGCAGCGCATTTACGGTGGTACCAATGAAATCATGAAGGAAGTGATCTCACGCGCCATGGGCCTGGGCGCGAAATAGGCGTTCGCGCACAAGCCCCGCTTCACGAAACACCTTGCCGTGCAGCCCCAGGAAAAGCAAAAGCCGGCAGGTGCCGGCTTTTTCCAGGTTGGGGCGCGAACTTCAGTTGACGCGGCGCTCGATAACGATTTCCTCGACTTCCACACGACGGTTGGGTGCCAGGCAGGCGATCAGGTCCTTGAGCTTGCGGTCATTGCAGGTCACGACCGGGTTGCTTTCCCCTTTGCCGACGGCGGTCAGGCGGCCGGTGTTGACCCCTTTGCTGCGCAGGTAGCTCTTCACC
>Ga0209025_1001850_pt1 | contig 24859 bp, 14 predicted proteins | sample AraplaMF_Col_mLB_FD_184256 | JGI IMG/M metagenome (GOLD analysis project Ga0209025, IMG submission 184256) | Arabidopsis root microbial communities from the University of North Carolina, USA - plate scrape MF_Col_mLB (SPAdes) (version 2) | ecosystem: Host-associated > Plants > Roots > Endosphere... | reverse complement strand
TGTCCGGCACCGCGCCCTTGGAGTGGCGGAACTTGAACATGGCGTAGGCCATGGCGCCGAACACCAGGATGCCGATCACCACGCAGACCCACAGGGCGAACATGTGCGCGCTGTAGGCGTTGGCCGACTGGGCGGTCACGCCCTGGCCCATGTTGAGCTGCCACCGCTTGGGATCGGCCGCTTGCGCGCTGGCAAGGACCGGCAGCGCCATCGCGGCGATACCCGCGCCCCACTGCTTGAAACGACCGGCTTTCATCTGTTCGAGCCCCAGAAAGACGCAATAAGAACGTTGTTTGGACTGGCTGAGCCGTTCGGCCTGGCTTGCGGGCTCATCCGCGACCGGGGGCAGCGGGCATCACAGCCCGGACAGGGACCCAAATGGGAACCGAAAAACCGCCCCGCGGAACCGCTTAGTTTACCGACCGTGAACATACCCAACAACCGCACCCGTCAAAGCTTGCGGAATAGTGGGCAAATTTCGCAACCCCGGTCGCATCGAATGGCGAACCTTCCCCCTTGCGGCCGACGCTAGCAGGCCGGGCGCGCAACATCTGCGGCGACCGGAACCCTCTAGACTATCGGGCTTCCCAAGGCTGTCCCTGGCCCCATGACCATTCATTCCGCCCCTGCCATCGCCACCGACGGCCCGCCAGCGCAGCACGCGCTGATCAGTCCCGAGCTCCCGCCGACGCCCGCCGCGCCCCGCGCCGCCATCACCGCCGGCTGGGTGCGCGACGAGGCCAGCCATGTCCGCGCCCTCCTCGACCGCGCCCGCCTCCCCGAGGCCGACCGCGTGGCCGCGCAGGCCACCGCCGCGGACCTCGTCCGCCGCGTCCGCGCGCGTGCCAAGGACCAGGGCGCCATCGAAGCCTTCATGCGCCAGTACGACCTGGGCAGCGAGGAAGGCGTGCTGCTGATGTGCGTGGCCGAAGCGCTGCTGCGCATCCCGGACCAGGAAACCGCCGACAAGCTCATTCGCGACAAGCTCGGCGATGCGGACTGGAAGAAGCACATGGGCCAGTCCGATTCGGTGCTGGTCAACGCCTCCACCTGGGGTCTGATGCTCACCGGTCATCTGGTCGACCTGGCCGACGACACCAAGCGCGACGTGCACGGCGCCTTCAAGCGCCTGCTCGGCCGCGTCGGCGAGCCGGTGATCCGCCTGGCCGTGCGCCAGGCGATGAAGATCATGGGCCACCAGTTCGTCATGGGCCGCACCATCGGCGAGGCGCTCGCGCGTTCGCAGAAGAACGGCAACGCGGCGTACCGCTATTCGTTCGACATGCTCGGCGAAGGCGCGCTGACGACGAAGGACGCGCTGCGCTACCTGCAGGCGTATCGCGACGCGATCCACGCGATCGGCAAGTCCGGCCACTTCGTGGGCGGCGACGTGTTCGCCGCGCCGTCGATCTCGGTGAAGCTCTCCGCGCTGCATCCGCGTTACGAGCACGCCAAGCGCGAGCGCGTGATGGCCGAACTCGTGCCGCGCGTGCTCGAACTTGCGCAGATGGCGAAGTCCTACGGCATCGGCTTCACCGTCGATGCGGAGGAAGCCGATCGCCTTGAGCTCTCGCTCGACGTCATCGCCGCCGCGTATTCCGACGCGTCGCTCGCCGGCTGGGAAGGCTACGGCCTGGCGATCCAGGCGTATCAGAAGCGCGCGCCCGAAGCGATCGACTTCATCGCCGACCTCGCGCGCCGCAACGGCCGCCGCATTCCGGTTCGTCTGGTGAAGGGCGCGTACTGGGACAGCGAAGTCAAGCGCGCGCAGGTCGATGGCCAGCCCGGCTACCCGGTGTTCACGCGCAAGCCCAACACCGACGTCAGCTACCTCGCCAACGCACGCCGCATGCTGGAAGCGTCGGATGCGATCTATCCGATGTTCGCCACGCACAACGCGCAGACGATCGCGACGATCCACCAGCGCGCGAAGTCGATGGGCCGCGGCAAGCACTTCGAATTCCAGAAGCTGCACGGCATGGGCGACGATCTGTACGCCGAAGTGATTCCGGCCGATCGCCTCGACGTGCCGTGCCGCGTGTACGCGCCGGTCGGTTCGCACGAGGACCTGCTGCCGTACCTGGTGCGCCGCCTGTTGGAAAACGGCGCCAACTCCAGCTTCGTCAACCGCATCACAGACGAGGACATCGCCATCGATGACCTCATCCAGGATCCGGTCGCCACCGTTTCCGCATTCGAATCCATCGCGCATCCGCGCATCCCGCAGCCGCTCGATCTGTACCGCAGCTTCGGCATCGACAGGACCAATTCCATGGGCATCAACCTCGCCAACGACGACCAGCTGCGCGTGCTCGCCGAACAGATCAACGCCGCCGCGCGCGAAGAGTGGCGCGCCACGCCGCTGGTGCCGGGCGCGAACGTTTCCGGTCCCGACATCGCCGTGACCAATCCGGCCGACCGCCGCCAGACCGTCGGGCAGTGGAAGGCCGCCGACAGCGCCACCGTCGAGAAGGCCGTGCAGAACGCGGTCAAGGCCGCCGACGGCTGGAACACGACACCGGCCGCCAGCCGCGCCGCGATCCTGGAACACGCGGCCGACCTGCTCGAGCAGCGCATGCCGCAGTACCTCGCGCTGTGCACGCGCGAAGCCGGCAAGTCGATTCCCGACGGCGTCGCTGAAGTGCGCGAAGCGGTGGATTTCCTGCGCTACTACGCCGGCCAGGCGCGTCGCCAGTTCGCCGTGGAACCGCTGCCGGGTCCGACCGGCGAGTCCAACACGCTGCAGATGTCCGGTCGCGGCGTGTTCGTCTGCATCAGCCCGTGGAACTTCCCGCTGGCGATCTTCCTCGGCCAGATCTCCGCCGCGCTCGCCGCTGGCAACGCCGTGCTCGCCAAGCCCGCCGAACAGACCAACCTGATCGGCTACTACGCCGTGAAGCTGCTGCACGAAGCCGGCGTGCCCGAAGCGGTGGTGCAGTTCCTGCCGGGCGATGGCGCCACCGTCGGCGCCGCGCTGACGAAGGATCCGCGCATCGCCGGCGTCGCGTTCACCGGTTCTACCGACACCGCGCGCGCGATCAACCGTGCGCTCGCCGCGCGCGATGCCGCCATCGGCGTGCTGATCGCCGAAACCGGCGGCCAGAACGCGCTGATCGCCGATTCGTCGTCGCTGCCGGAACAGGTCGTCAAGGACGCCATCGCCTCGGCGTTCACCTCCGCCGGCCAGCGCTGCTCGGCCGCGCGCGTGCTGTTCGTGCAGGACGATATCGCCGACAAGGTCACCACGATGCTCGCCGGCGCGATGGCGGAACTGAAGGTCGGCGATCCGGGCCTGCTGTCGACCGACGTCGGTCCGGTCATCGACGAGGACGCGCTGAAGATGCTGCGTGAGCACGCGCAGCGGATGGACAGCGAAGCGACGAAGATCGCCGAGGTCGCGCTCGACGCCGATGCCGCCCACGGCAGCTTCTTCGCCCCGCGCGCGTACGCGCTGAAGTCGCTGGACCAGCTGCACAAGGAAATCTTCGGACCGGTGCTGCACGTGGTCCGCTGGAAGGCCGACCAGCTCGATGCGGTGATCGACCAGATCAATGCCACCGGCTACGGCCTGACGCTGGGCATCCATTCGCGCATCGACGAGACGATCGAGAAGATCGCCTCGCGGGTGAAGGTGGGCAACTGCTACGTCAACCGCAACCAGATCGGCGCGGTCGTCGGCGTGCAGCCCTTCGGCGGCCAGAACCTGTCGGGCACCGGCCCGAAGGCCGGCGGTCCGCACTACCTGCCACGCTTCGCCACCGAGAAGACGATCACCGTCAACACGACGGCGGCGGGTGGCAACGCATCGCTGCTGACGCTGGGCGACTGATACCCCGCGGCTTCGGCTGCCAGGCGGAACGAACGACGGCCCCGGCTTCTGCCGGGGCCGTTTTCGTTTGGGCGTTCGTCGGGGAAAGGCGACTCGGCACTGGTGACTTGCCCGACACGCGCACCGGAACTTTCCTACACGTTTTCATGGACTTGTGGCGGATCTGTCATCGATCTGTGATTTCTCGACGCCACTTGTGATGGTGCTTTCAAGCTGGCGGTGACGGTGCAAGCAAGGGTTGGAGTCGGTCGGACGCGATGTCCGCCGCCCGTCCATCCAACGAGTATCGCCATGTTCCCGATGCCATCGCTTCCCCGTCTCAGCCGGCACGTACTGACCGCCGCGCTGCTGTCCATCCTCGCCGGCCCCGCCCTCGCGGGCGTCAATTGCGAGCAGTTGGATGCCACCACCGGCGCCGGCGCCCCGGTCACCGACAGCACCTCGACCGGCGTCGAATCCCTCGCCTGCGGCCCCGACGCCAAGGCCACCGCGGACGGCGCCGTCGCGGTCGGAGACGAGACCACCGCGTCGGGCAAGAACGCCACGGCCGTGGGTTCGTGGATCGACCTCAACGGCGACGGCAAGGTCGACCCGAACGAGATCACGATCGCCAGCGGCAGCAACGCAACGGCGATGGGCGCTGCGGCGCAGGCCATCGGTACGTCGAGTGTCGCCATGGGCACGCGTGCGGTCGCCAACAACGACAACAGTGTCGCGATCGGCAACCTGGCGCAGACGCAGACGGTGGGCTCCGAAACAGTGATCACGCGCGAAGGCGCGGCCCGCAACGACAAGAGCACCGTAACCTCCATCACGCCCCCCGTCGCGAAGACGGCAACGGGCAGCAACAGCATCGCGATGGGCTCGCAAGCGCGCGTCAATGGCAACAACAGCATCGTGATCGGTCCGAACGCGAGCGCCGAAAAGATCTCCAACGCCTATTCCGTCGCCGCCGCGCCCACCGGCAGCAAGGAAACCCAGACGACCACGGTCGCGCCCGTCGCGAACACGGTCGTCGTCGGTAGCGGGTCGCGTGCCAATGGCGATGGCGTGACGGTGATCGGCGCCGGCTCCAAAGCCGAAGCGATCACGCGCGTCCAGCTCAATGGGTTCGGTGGACCGTATGTCGTCACCGGCGTCGTCATGCCGGCGACGAACTCGACGGTGGTGGGCAGCGGTGCCACGTCCAAGGGCGTGAACAACACGGTGATCGGCAACGGCGCCTCCACCAGCGGCGACATGATGGACGCGACCCAGACGATCGAAATGAAGGACCAGAACAGCACCCTGGTCGGCTATCAGGCGATGTCCATACGCGGCTGGGGCACGGCGCTCGGCGCGCGTTCGGCCGCTTACGGCTATCTCAGCACGGCCATTGGTCCCAGTTCCTGGGCCATCGGCACCAGCACCACCGCCGTCGGCGGCTGGCTCGACATCAACCAGGCCTTCGGTGCCAAGGCCAGCGCTCCGCCCGACAAGTACGCCGGCGGCGCCAACGCGCTGGGCATGGGCGCACAGTCGTTCGGCGCATCGTCGTACACCTGGGGCAACTACGACACCGCCGTTGGCCCGGGTGCGCAAACCAGCGATTTCAACAGCGTTTCCCAGAACCTGACCCGTTACAACTCCAACGATCCGAAGGTCATCAACGGCTCCGTCGCGGTGGGCTTCGTCGCCACCGCGCAAGGCCAGACGAGTATCGCCATCGGACAGCAAAGCCGCACCCACGACTCCTACGCCATCGCCATCGGCAGCAAGAGCGTGGCCTGGGGAATCGAAAGCATCGCGCTCGGCAACGGCGCCGTGAGCGCCTGGCATCAGGACGTCGCGATCGGTTCCAATGCGTTCGCGACGGGTGGCTTCGGCACCGGCAACATCGCCTTGGGATGGAACTCGCGGGCCGACAATGTCGGCGGCAACACCAGCAACGCCATCGCCATGGGCACGCAGGCGCAGGCGATGGCCGACGGCGCGGTGTCGATCGGTAATGTCGCCTCGGCAACCGATGTCGGCGCGCTGGCCGCAGGCGAGTCGGCGCAGGCGCAAGGCCTGATGTCGTCCGCCGTGGGCAACAGCAGCCAGGCATCGGGCGAATACGCCTCCGCGCTGGGCGCCTACGCCTACGCTGGCGGCGACAACGCCACCGCGGTCGGCACCAACGCATTCGCGACGGGGACCGACAGCTCCGCGCTGGGCTACAACAGCTACGCGTCCAGCGAAGACACCACCGCACTGGGCAGTTACTCGATTGCCGACGGCGCACGTTCAACGGCCGTGGGTAGCGACTCCAGCGCCATCGGCGAGGACAGCCTCGCGGCAGGTTCGGGGGCCGATGCCGAAGGCGTGAAGTCCACCGCGCTCGGCAGCGCGGCCGCAGCACTGGGCGACAACAGCGTCGCCGTCGGTGCCGACGCGCGTGCAGAAGCGGCCAATGCCACCGCGCTCGGTGCGCAGGCCGTCGCGATGGGTGAGGAAAGCCTCGCCGCAGGCGCGAACGCGACCGCCGAAGGCGTGCAGTCCACCGCAATGGGCGCCAACGCCGGCGCGCAGGGCGATTACAGCACCGCGGTCGGCGCCGGTTCGATCGCGCAAGGCGCACTGTCCAGCGCATTGGGCGTCAACGCGCAGGCACAGGGCGACCTGTCCACCGCACTGGGTTCGGGTGCCGTCGCCGCCGGCGTTGGGAGCACCGCGGTCGGCGTCGTCGCCAGTGCGGAAGGCGAACTTTCCACCGCGCTGGGCATGAACGCCGTCGCGCAGGCCGCCGACAGCGTCGCCATCGGTTCCTACAGCGTCGCCGATCGCGCAAACACCGTCTCCGTCGGTGCCGCGGGTGCCGAACGTCAGATCACCAACGTCGCCGCCGGTGTCGAGGACACCGACGCGGTCAACGTCTCGCAGCTGACGACGGCGATCACGACGGTCGACGAAACGGTGGCGGCGCTGGACGACCTCGCGGTGAAGTACGACGACACCACGCACGAGCGCGTCACGCTTGAAGGCGTGGCCGGCACGACGATCGGCAACCTGCGCGCCGGCCTCGCGCCGATGGAAGCGGTCAACGTCTCGCAGCTGCGTTCGGTGATGAACGCCTTCGGTGGCGGTGCGATCTTCGGCGCCGATGGCCTGATGACCTCGCCGGTCTTCCCGGTGATGGGCAACCAGTACGACAACGTGGCCGACGCGTTCAGCGCGTTGAGTCTCGGTGTGGCGAAGATAGACAACCGCCTGGCCCTCGTGGAGAACCACCTCGCCGGCCCGCATACCGACATCCCGGTCGGTACCGGCGATGGCCTGCCCGTCGGCGAAAGCAGCATCGCGGCGGCCGGCAACGACGTCGCACTGGGCACCGGCGCGAAGGCGCAGGCCGATGGCAGCGTCGCCGTGGGCAGCAATGCCACGGTGCTCGCCGCGGCGACCAACTCGGTCGCGCTCGGCGCCGACAGTGCCGTCAACGCCGCATCGGGAACGGCCATCGGCCAGGGCGCGATGGTGAGCGCGAACAACGCGGTCGCGCTCGGCAAGGGTTCGGTGGCGGACGAGGCGAACACCGTCTCGGTCGGCGGCGCCGGCAACGAGCGCCGCGTGACCAACGTCTCCGCCGGCATCCACGCCACCGACGCGGTCAACGTGCAGCAGATGCAGGCCGGCGACGTGCAGGCGGTCGCCAACGCGAACGCCTACACCGACGCCACCGCGACGCAGACGCTGACGCGCGCCAACACCTACACCGACAGCCGCATCCAGGCGTTGAGCGATGAGTTCACCAACCTCAACAACGACATCGGCTACCGGTTGGGCAAGCAGGACGAACGCATCGACCGCCAGGGCGCGATGAACGCCGCGATGATGAACATGGCGATCAACGCCGCCAATTCGCGCAGCCCGCGCGGCCGCGTCGGCGTGGGTGCCGGCTGGCAGAACGGCGAAAGCGCGCTGTCGGTGGGGTACTCGAAGGCCATCGGCGACCGCGCCTCGTTCTCCATCGGCGGCGCCTTCAGCAGCGACGACAACTCCGCCGGCGTCGGCTTCGGCATCGATCTGTAACCGCGACAGCAAACGCGCGGCGCCTGCGGACGGGCGCTGCGCTTCTTCCGAATACTTCCAGGGAATCCCACATGAAACTTCGCCGCACCCTGTTGAGCGTGCTGATCGCCAGCGCCTGCGCTCCCGCTTTCGCCGCGACCGTCGATACGACGTCGATAGAAGATGCCACCGTCTCGCCGCGCTTCATCGTGAAATACCGCGACGGCAGCGCCGAACGCACGCAGCCGGCGGCGCGCCAGCGTTCGCTCGCCGCCGCCGCCGAACGCGTACGCCCGCAGATGGGCGCACGCATCGCCAACCTGAAGGGCGCCGCCGCGCTGCGCATCGATTCGCTGCGGACCACCTTCAACGGCAGGCAGGTCGTAGTCGCTTCGCAGCGCCTGGACCGCGTTCAGGCGGAGGCGATGATGCGTGCGATCGCGACCGATCCGAATGTCGAATCGGTCAGCGTCGACCGTCTTATGCATCCCACCGCGATGCCGAACGATCCTGTACTCGCAACGCACCAGATGTGGCACTACGGTACCGGCGCCGGCGGCGCACGCGTGACCACTGCATGGGATGCCGGTGCGACCGGCGCGGGTGTCGTCGTTGCGGTGATCGACACCGGCGCCACGCATCACGCCGACCTGGAACCTAACCTGCTGCCCGGCTACGACTTCATTACCGATCCGGTCTTGTCCCGTCGTCCCACGAAGGACCGCGTCCCGGGTGGCTGGGATCTGGGCGACTACACAACCGCCGGCTACTGCAGCGCCGGCTCGGGTGCCAGCGACAGCAGCTGGCACGGCACGCACGTGTCCGGAACCATCGCCGAGGTAACCAACAACGCCCTGGGAGGCGCGGGCATCGCCTACAACGCAAAGGTCGTGCCGGTGCGCGTGCTGGGCAGCTGCGGCGGTTACACCTCCGACATCAACGATGCGATCGTGTGGGCGGCCGGCGGTCATATCGATGGCGTGGAAGACAATAGGAACCGGGCCGAGGTGATCAACATGAGCCTGGGCGGCAATCATGCGTGCGACGTGCAAACGCAGGCGGCGATTGACACGGCAGTCAGGCTCGGCGCCACGGTGGTGGTTGCCGCGGGCAACGACAACGAAGACACCGCCACGCATTCGCCCGGCAACTGCGCGCACGTCATTACCGTCGGCGCGACCGGCTACAGCGGTCAGCGCGCCGGTTACTCCAACTACGGCCCCAACGTCGATATTTCCGCGCCAGGCGGCGCGGGCAGCGAAGGTTCGCCGAACGGCTACATCTGGTCCACGCACAACACCGGCAAGACCGTTCCGGAAGGCGATCGTTATGTCGGCATGACCGGCACGTCGATGGCCACACCGCACGTGGCGGGCATCGTCGCTCTCATACAGAGCGTGGCCCCGACGCCGTTGACGCCGGCCCAGGTCGAAAGCCTGGTGATCAGCACCGCGCGACCGTTCCCGGCCAAACCGGACCGCGCGATCGGTGCGGGCATCATCGACGCCGCCGCCGCGGTGGAGGCCGCGCGTACCTACGGCCAGCCCATCCAGGCCACCGTGCTTGCGAACAATGTGGCAACGGCACTGCCGGCGCTCGCCGCCGGCCAGAGCGCGATCTACGCCGTCGATGTGCCGCAAGGCGCCACGCGTCTGGAGTTCACCAGCTACGACGGCCGCGGCACGCTCGCGGTGTACGCGAACCTGGAGAGCGAGCCCATGCCGACCGCCAACCTGGCCTCATCGCTGCGCCCGGGTACGAACCAGGTCATCACGTTCACCCCGCCGACGACGGGGCGCTATTACTTCAAGGTGAAAGCAACCGCTGCCGCCACCGGCGTCCTCGTGCGCGCACGCCTCCTCTGATCGCTGGGGTGCCCTCGGCCGGGGCCTTGCGCCCCGGCTTTCGCTTTTTTGCGAATGCCGGATTCTCCATGCGCCTTTTTCTTTGTGCATTGCTGCCGTTTGTTGCTTTACTTTGCGCCTCCTGCGAACGGCCCCCTCCACGCACGCGCGACGAAGGAATGGTGCCGATCGAAGCGCGTGCGGGCCCAATACCGCCGGCTGCGAAGCGAGCGAAGTCCTGGACGCTGCGGGCCGGGCAAAACGCCCGCGGCGCGACCGCCGGCTAGGCTCGAATGGATCGGCAGTCTCAAAGGTACCAACGGCGCATGCGCGTTCCGACCTACCGGTTCGGCGAGTTCGAACTCGATCCGGCCGCGCGCGAACTCCGTCGCCATGCACAACGCGTGCGGCTCCCGCCGAAGTCGTTCGACTGCCTGGCCTATCTGATCGCGCACCGGCATCGCGCAGTGGGGCGCGACGAACTGATCTCCGCCGTCTGGGGCCGCGTGGACATCAGCGATACGGTGGTCGCACAGACGGTGCTTCGCGTTCGCAAGGCGCTGGGCGATTCCGGCGAATCCTCTCAACGTCTGGTGCGTACGGTGCCGCGCTTCGGATATCACTGGGTGGCGCCGGTGGAAGAAATTCTGCACATAGACACCGATCCAAGCACCCAGATACCACGCATCGAGACCATCGCGCCGGATGTGGGTGTCGCGACGAAGTACCTGCCAGACGCCATACGGGAATCTCGCGATCGTGCGTGGCTGTGGACCATCGCGGCGGCGGCCGCCGCCGTGGTCGCCGTCATTGGCATCGTCGTCTTCGCGCCTGGTTCGCATCAAGCAGCCCCACCGGTCGTAGCGGCCAACGCCGCCTCCGTGCTCGTGCTGCCGGTGCACGTGTCGTCGTCCGAAACCGAGGATGCATGGGTGCGACTGGGCGCGATGGATTACCTCGCCACCCGACTGCGGCAGGACGGCATGCGCGTGGTTCCCAGCGAGCAGGCCCTTCATCTTGGCGAGCAGCTCGACGCCTCGCATCCGCTCGACAACGATCGCGCGCTAACGTTGCAACGCCTCGCCGGCGTGCGTTGGGTAATCGCGCCGAAAGCCGAACACGATGGCCGTGGCTGGCGCGTCCGTCTTGCGATCTTCGATGGAGGACGCGAGCGGCTCATCGAAGCGCACGGCGTAAACGCGCTCATCGCCGCATCGGCCGCCGCCGATTCGTGGTTGCGGCGCGTGCATCCGGACAGCGCGCGAAATCGCGTCGGCCCGAGCGCCTTCGATCAGCGCCTGCAGCAGATCGATGCGGAGTTGATAGCCGGGCAGCTCGGCGCCGCGCGCCGGCTGATCGAATCCGCCACGCCCGACGAACGCGCCGAGCCCGCCCTGCGCGTACGTGAGGGGCAGATCGAATTCCGCGCTGGGCGGCTCGATAAAGCGGAGAGCGCATTCGAACGCACGCTCGCCGAGCCGGCGCGACTGTCGCCAGAGGTTCGCGCGAAGGCGCTCATGGGCCAGGGCGCGATCGGGATCCGTCGCGGACAGCCCTCGGCGGCGCAGGCGTATTACGAGAGCGCGTTGGACGTGGTGAACCACATCGCGCCCATTGAAGATCCCGTCCTGCTGGGCCATGCGTACAACGGGCTTGGCGTGGCACTCGTGCAACAGGGCCACATGGAAAGCGCGGTACGGAACCTTGGATTGGCCCGCCTGACAATGCAGCGCGCAGGCAGCCTGATCGAAGCCGCGTCGGTCGGCACCAATCTCGGCATCGTCGAGCAGCAACGTCGTCATTACCAGCAGGCGCTGGAGGAGTTCGACCGTGCGATCGCGGTGTTCGAACAGTTCGACGTGAGCGACTACATGGCCGCAGCGTTGATGGCGAAGTCCGTCGCACAACTGCAAATGGTGCAGCCCGATGCCGCCGCGTCGAGCATCGAGCGTGCCACCGCGTTGATGGATTCGGTCGAGGACCGCGTGCTGTCGGTGCGCATCGCCTCGACCGCGGCGAGCATCGCGCTCGCACGCGGGCGGCTTGGCGATGTCGCGCGTGGCGTCGCGAAACTGCGCTCGCTCGACGTTCCGGAAAGCGACATGGCTTTCCGCGAACTGCAGCTTCGCCTGCAGCTTGCGCGCGGCGCGAAGGACGATGCGACGAGGATCGCGCATGCGCCAGTCGCGCAGGGCGTCATGGTGCCCGGCACGTTGGCGCTGGCTTCGGTGCAGGCGTTGTACGCATCGAACGACATCGCATCGGCCACGCGATGGGTGTCCTATCGCGAACGCATCGACGCGGCGCAGCGCGGCCTGGATTGGGACATCGCCGACGGCCTCGTCGCACAGGCTGAAACGCGAACCGCAGACGCGCTTGCCATCGCGGACAACGCGATCGCACGCGTCGAACTGGCGGGTAGCCCGGACGAACGCGTGCAGGCCGGCGTGTTCAAGGCGCGCCTGCTGCGCATGCAGGGACGAGCCGATGCGGCGGCGCCGGTGCTCGCCGATCTGGACGCATTCGCGGGCACCGACTATCGCGTGGCGTGGGAGACGCTGGCGTTGTATCGCGCGCTGCACGACGAAGCGATGGCGAAGGACGCGATGGTGCGCGTGCAGGCGTTGCGCGGCGAGCGCGACATCGCCGTGGAGCCGGCGCTGTGATCGCAGCGTGCGACGCAGCGCTCATGCAAAAAGAAAGCCCCGCATCAGCGGGGCTTTCGATCAACGCGATTACGATGCGATCAGAACTTGTACTGCGCCGAGACGCCGTACAGGTTGGCCGCGCCGTCGAACGGACCGACGAGCGTCGAACCACCCGAGGTGATGTCGATCTTCGGCGAGTTCGGCTCGATGCGGGTGTAGCCGAAGTTCACTTCCAGCGCCTGCGTGGCGGCCCAGCTGGCGCCGATCGAATACCACATGCGGTTCGCGTCAGGCAGACGCGGCGTGCGGGTTTCGATGTGCGTCGGCGTTTCGTCGTATGCGACACCGCCGCGCAGCGTCCACGACGGGTTGAGCTTGTACTCGGCGCCCAGCGAGGCGAACGCGGTGTCCTTCCAGTTGAACGGCTCGACCGAATCCGGATCCGGGTTCGCGAACTCGATGCGCACTTCGCGCAGCGAGGACCAGCCGGTCTCGGCGTAGGACGCCATCATCGAGAAGCTGTCGTTGAAGTCGTAACGCAGATCGACGTTCAACACCGACGGGGTGGTCAGCTTGGCGAGCGCGGCGCCGTCCTGGAACAGCGGACGGGTGGTCGGGCTGGCGCCGAACACGGCGGCAACGTTGCTCGGCACGGTCCAGTCGGCGGTGCCTTCCAGTTCGTAGTCGATTTCGGAGCGGTAGCTCACGCCGATGGCCAGCTTGTCGGTCGGCTTGAGGTTGGCGCCCACGGTCCAGCCGAAGCCGGTGTCGTCGCCCTGGATCTCGGCGAAGCCATCAGCAGCCTGCGGACGGGCGAAGGGCAGCGGACGGGTCGCGGCGTTGGCGAAAAGCAGCGAACCGAAGTCCACCGACTTCGACAACGTCACGTCGGCGCGCGAGTAGATGAGGCCGGCGCCGACCGAGAAGCGGTCCGGCACGATGTCCAGCGCGGCGGCCAGGGTCAGGTCGATGATCTCGACGTCCGAGGTGTGCGCGAAGTAACGGCCCTGCCAGCCGTCGTCGTACTCGGTCTTCAGGCCGAACGGCGCGCTGACCATGGCGCCGAACGCCAGGCCGTTGTCGAGCTTGTGGATCACCGACATGGCCGGAACGGCCGCGATGTCGCCGGCGTCGCCGCCATTACCGCCGGAAAGCGGACGGCCGAGCGCATCGGTGCCAGTGCCGTTGAATTCGTAGCTGAGGTCGATCGCGGTGACGTCGACCTGGAGCGTCGTGCCCGAGAAGCGCGCCATCGTGGCCGGGTTGTTGGCGACGACCGACGAGTCGGTTTCGTTGACGCCTGCACCGGCGAATGCCGCGCCCATGCTCTTGACGCTGTTTTCCTTCAGCTGGAAACCCGAAGCCTGTGCCTGGCCGAAGGTCAGCGCACCGGCGATGCCGAAGGCAAGCGCCGACAGCTGGATGAAACGAGAAGCGTGTTGCATGCGTGTAGTCTCCGATGGAGTATTTTTTTGTCTTCCGAGGCCGTGTCGTTGCCTGGGCAGCCGGCCGGTCCGGTCGGTCGCCAGTCTCCGCCGGAAACCCCTCCCGACGTACGACGCCGTATGCACTATAACCCGGCTTTTAACCCGAGGCTAACAATAGCCGGCATGCCCGTCCGCACTTGTAAAACAGGGTTTTTTTCGCGTCCGGACCACTCCGGGATCCTGAACAGGGGAGACGCCGTTTCGTGTTCGTGACCATCCCCGGGCGGGAACGCTCGCCCCTGCGCTGGGCCACGCCCCTGCTCTTCAGCCTGCTGTGGCTGAGCTTCATCGTCGTGGAGCTGATGCCCGGCGCCGAACAGCGCCGCCTGCTGACCGAATGGGGCGCCCTGTCGGGCGGGTTGGGCTCGCCCGAAGCCTGGTGGCAGTCGCTCCGCACCGGCAGCATGCTGCGCCTTTTCACGGCGCTGTTCCTGCACGCGGACTGGGCGCACCTGCTCGGCAACCTCGTGTTCCTGCTGATCTTCGGCCTGCCCGCGGAGCGCTCGATGGGCCCGTGGCGGCTGCTGGTGCTGTTCCTGCTTGGCGGCGCCGTGGCGAACCTGGCGGCGGTGATCGCCATCGGCACGCCGGATCGGCTGATCATCGGCGCCAGCGGCGCCGTGTCGGCGTTGATCGGCGCGTACCTGGCGCTGTTCCCGGCCGCGAAGCTGGGCGTGGTCGTGCCGCTGGGGTTGTTCCTGCAGTTCGTGAAGGTGCCTGCGCCACTGCTGATCGGTGTGTGGGCCTTGCTGCAGCTGGTCTTCACCTTCATCGGTCCCGCCTTCGGCGCGGTGGCGTGGTCGGCGCACCTTGCCGGCTTTGCGTTTGGTGGCGTGTTCGCGCTGATCGCCCGTGCCGGCATTGCCAGGCGCATGCGGCGGCGACGTGGGCTCTGAGCTGCGCGGATGACGCGGGTTGATTGATGCCTGCAGCGACCCCATCGTCAGCCTGCAAACCCACCGAACACAGCCCTTCCGCCATGTCCAAGCCGCTCTACAAGGTCACCTTCCTCAACGCCGGCAAGGTGTACGAGCTGTACGCGCGCAACGTCGCGTCGGGTGCGCTGTGGGGCTTCACGGAAGTGAGCGAGCTGGTGTTCGACGTGCACGACGGACTGGTGATCGATCCCACCGAAGAGCGCCTGCGCGACGAGTTCGGCAATACGCGCGCGCTGCACCTGCCGATGCATAGCATCGTGCGTGTCGAGGAGGTGGAGCGGAAAGGCCAGTCGGCGATCCGCGATGCGTCGACGGGAGAAAAGGTCGTTACGCCTTTTCCGCTTCCGGGCAAGCCGCGGCAGGCGAGGCGCGATAAGTTGGGCGTCATGAAACGACTTGAACGCCCCATTCTCGCAATCGCGCTTTTAGTGGGCGCGACCGCATGCGATCCCCAAAGCGAAATGACGTCGGCATCCAGGACCGAAGCGCCCCCTGCGACGCCTGCTGCCGTCGTGCCATCGACAGAAGCGGCGTCGAACGCATTCGACGTGGAAGTCACGCTTACGCCGGCCGCGCGCGAACGCCTTGTTTCGCAGCATGAGTCGCTGATCGTCAGCGCCGAGTACTTTGGCTATCCCAGTGAAGAAGCGGAGGCCCAGCATGTCCCCGGCAGCGAGAATCCGTGGTTGACCTTGCATCGCGCGCAGGTCGTACTCGAAGGCGAACAACTGCGCCAGGCATCGACGGCGAGTTTTGCTCCCGTCGCATTCGACCCGAAGCAGCTGGCGTGGACCAACGCGCCCGACGCGCCGCAAGTGAACATCAACGTGTTCTCGGGGCGGCGTTCTTCGGCTGACAACCTGCTGGAATGCGGGATGTTCCAGGACGCGCTCGCGGTCGCGATGCGTGCGCCAGTCAGGGTTTCGTGTGGGTTGATTGGTGAGGCGCTGCGCTGACAATAGTCGAGCGCAGCAGGCTGCAACGCCCATCCTTGAAGCCTCAAAGAACCAGTGCAGCGACTCTTCGCGAGCGCTGGCGTGATTGGCTTCGTTAGCCTACCCGGCCCGAACGCGCAGCGTTCGGACGTTCGAAGGCGCGCGAACCAATGGTTTGCAAGCAGCGCCTTCTCAAACCCCTCTCCCGGTGGGAGAGGACTAAAAGCGACGCCGTCAGTTCTTCTTCGTCGCAGGCGCCGCCGCGCTTGCCACCGGCTTCTTGAGCTCCACCAGCGCCGCCGCGATCGGCGCGTCGCCGTCGAGCACGTCGCCCGCATTCTGGCCCGGCTCGCCGTCTTCGCCGTCCTTTTCGCCATCGCCGCGCAGGTGGCCCGGCAGGCTGGCTTCGCTGAAGCTGCGGATGCTCTTGTCCGCGTCCTTGCCCGGCTGCAGCACGACATCGGGCGAGATGCCCAGCGCCTGGATCGACTTGCCGCTGGGCGTGTAATAACGCGCCGTGGTGAGCTTGACCGAATCGCCGTTATCCAGCGGCAACACCGTCTGCACCGAGCCCTTGCCGAACGTGCGGCTACCGACGATCCGCGCGCGGTTGTTGTCGCGCAGCGCTCCGGCGAGAACTTCCGCCGCGCTCGCCGAACCGGCATCCACCAGCGCCACCACCGGCGCGCCATCGAGCCGGTCGCCCGGCGTTGCGCCGAATTCGGCATCGCTGATCGCGATGCGTCCGCGGGTGGACACGATCTTCCCCGAGTCGAGCAGGTCGTCGGCGATCTGCACGGCCGAAGTCAGCAGGCCGCCCGGATTGCTGCGCAGGTCGATCACCAGGCCACGCAACTTGCCGCCGGCCTGCGCCTTGAGCTTTTCGATCTGGCTTTCGAAATCGGCTGCGGTGTCGGCCTGGAACGCGCTGATGCGAACGTAGCCGTAGCCCGGTTCGAGCATGCGGCTCTTCACGCTGGCCACGCGGATGGTCTCGCGCGTCAGCGTGACGTCGAAGGTCTTGTCCTTGCCTTCGCGCATGATGGTCAGCGTGACCTTGCTGCCGGGCGCGCCGCGCAGCGGGCCGGACTGGTCGCCTTCGTCGGGCTTGAACGGCTTGCCGTCGATCGCGGTGATGACATCGCCCGCCTTGACGCCGGCGCGTGCGGCGGGCGTGTCGTCGATCGGCGCGATCACGCGCAGCGAGCCGTCAGGCTGGCGCATCAGTTCCACGCCGACGCCGTCGTAGGCGCCGCGCGATTGTTCGTCGAAGTTCTCGGCGTCTTCCTTGTCGAGGTAGACGCTGTGCGGGTCCAGGTCGAACAGCAGGCCGCGGATGGCCGAATGCATCAGCTTCTGATCGTCGACCGGCTCGACATACGCCTGCTTGACCGCGTTGTAGACCGACACGTAGCGGCGGATCTCTTCCAGCGGCACCTTGGTCTCGGCGCTTTCCGTATCCGGCGATTCGATCGGCGCGTCGGACGGCGGCGCGTCGACCTCCTGCGCGGCGGCTGGCAGCGCGACGAAAGCGGCCAGGGCGAACGGAACGAGACGACGCAGGGACATTCGGGCAACTCCGGGGTGATGCGGTGAGTCGAAACGGGTCGCGGGCCGAAGGTCGCGCGGTCGCCGTGCGGTGATTATGGGCACGGCGGGGGAGCGCAATGGAAGGCTTTCGTTAATCGTCCGGGCACCGGCATCGACCGTTCAGCGTCAACGCCGCAGCCATGTGGCGGGATTGACCGGGGCACCGTTGCGGCGAAGTTCGAAATACAGCGCCGCACGGCCGTGCCCGCCGGACGTGCCGACGGTGGAGACCGGATCGCCACGCTTCACCGCGTCGCCGACGTCCTTGAGCAGCGCATCGTTGTGGGCGTACAGGCTCATGTAGCCATTGCCGTGGTCGACGATCAGCAGCAGGCCGTAGCCGGTCATCCATTCGGCATAGACGACCTGTCCGTCGGCGACGGCCTTGACCGGCGTGCCAGCGGCGGCGGCGATCAGCAGGCCGTCGCTGTCGCGGCCGTCGGGCATGGTCGCGCCGAAGCCCGCCAGCAGTGCGCCCGACACGGGCCAGCCGAGGCCACCGACCTGCGGCGCGGGTGCGCTGGCGACGACCGGCGGCTTGCGGGTCGGCGTGGGTTCCTTTCCGGCTGCGGCTTCGCGCGCGGCGCGTTCGGCGGCGGCACGGCGCTGCGCTTCGGCCTTCGCGGCGGCCGCGCGCAGTTTCTTCAGCAGCTGTTCCAGCCCCGCGGCATCGCGGCCGAGTTCGCGTTCGCGCGTGCTGCGATCCTTGTAGCGTTCGTCGAGTTCGGCGACCAGGCTCGCGCGCTCCTTGCGCGCACTCTGCAGCTGGCCCAGCTGCGCACGCTGCTGCTGGTGCGTGCGGTCCAGTTCGCTGCGACGCTGCACGATCGCCTGCTCGACGTCGTTGAGCTCGCGTAGTTCCGTGTCGAGTTCGGCGATGCGGCGCGTGCGGTCGCGTTGCAGGTAGCCGTAGTAGGCCAGCATGCGATTGCCATCGGCGACGCGATCCTGCGCGAGCAGCAGTTTCAGCGGCGCGTCCTGGCCCTGCAGGTACGCCGCGCGAAGCAGCTGCGCGAGTTCCTGGCGCTGCGCGCCCATGCGCTCCCGCAGTTGCACGCGTTTTTCCTGCAGTGCGGCGAGCGAAGCCTGTTCCTTCGCCATTCGCGTTTCGATCTCGCGCAGGCGACGGTTGGACTGGCCGACTTTTTCGTCGGCCTCGCGCAGCTGCCGCGACGCGCTGCCGCGCTGGCCTTCGATCTTGCGACGCTCGGCGGAAACCGACTTCAGCTCGCTCTGGATCTTCTCCAGCTTGCGTTCGGCTTCGCGACTGTTCTGCGCGAACGCGGGCGCCAGCGCGAGGCCGGCGGCGATCAGGACCGCGCATTTCACCGCAACGACGGCGCGCCGCATGCGGTCAGCCTGAGAGCAGGCTCGTGCCGCTCATCTCCGCCGGCTTGGGCAGGCCCAGCAGGTCGAGGATGGTCGGTGCGACATCGCGCAACGCGCCGCCACTGCGCAGCGTCGCCACGCGCGGGCCGAGGTACACGAACGGCACCGGGCCCACGGTGTGCGCGGTGTGCGGCTGACCGGTGGACGGATCGCGCATCATTTCCAGGTTGCCGTGGTCGGCGGTGACCAGCAGCGCGCCGCCGGTATCGCGCACGGCCTGCGCAATGGCGCCGATCGCGATGTCCACCGCTTCGGCGGCCTTCACCGCGGCGGCGATGTCGCCGGTGTGGCCGACCATGTCGGGATTGGCGATGTTGCAGATGGCGACGTCGATCTCGCCGGAGCGGATCGCATGGGTGAGTTTTTCGGTCACTTCCGGGCAGCTCATCTCCGGCTGCAGGTCGTAGGTGGCGACCTTAGGGCTCGGCACGAGGATGCGCGTCTCGCCTTCATACGGTTCTTCGCGGCCGCCGCTGAAGAAGAACGTCACGTGCGCGTACTTCTCGGTTTCGGCGATGCGCAGCTGCTTCATGCCGTTGTCGGCGAGCACCTCGCCCAGCGTGTGGCGCAGATCGTCCGGGCCGAACGCGACCGGCGCCGGCAGCTTCGCGTCGTACTCGGTGAGGCAGACGAAGCGCGACAGCTTCGGGCGGCGCACGCTGCCACCGGCATGGTCGAAACCGTCGAACGTTGGCGACACGAATGCGGCGGTGATCTGGCGTGCACGGTCGGCGCGGAAGTTCATGAAGACGACGGCGTCGCCGTCGGCCATCGGCACGTGGCCTTCGATCACGGTCGGCGCGACGAACTCGTCGGTCTCGCCGCGCTCATACGCCTGCAACAGCGCTTCGATCGGACCGGTGGCGACGTGGTCGCTCTTCGCGTCGACGATTGCGTCCCATGCGCGGCGCAGGCGATCCCAGCGCTGGTCGCGATCCATCGCGTAGTAGCGACCGCTGACGCTGGCGACGTGTGCGTTGCCGAGTTTGCGGCAGACATCGCGCAGCTTCGCCAGACTCGGTTCGGCGGACTTGGGCGGCATGTCGCGGCCGTCGAGGAACGCGTGCACGGCGACCTTCGACACGCCCGCCTGGCTGGCCAGTTCGAGCATCGCGAAGATGTGGTTCTCGTGGCTGTGCACGCCACCGGGCGAAAGCAGGCCCATGACGTGCAAAGTGCCGTCGTTCATCTGCGCGGCGGCGCAGGCGGCGCGCAGTTCGTCGTTGCCGAAGAACGTGCCGTCCTCGATGGCGGCGTCGATGCGCGTGAGGTCCTGGTAGACGATGCGGCCGGCGCCCAGGTTCATGTGGCCGACTTCGGAATTGCCCATCTGCCCGTCCGGCAGGCCGACGTGGCGGCCTTCGGTATGGATCAGCGTGTGCGGCGCGGAGGCGACCAGCGCGTCCCAGTTCGGCAGCGTGGCCTGGGCCAGCGCGTTGTCGGTCGGGTCGTCACGATGCCCCCAGCCGTCCAGGATCAGCAGAACCACGGGTTTGGGGCGCGAGGTGATGGCGGGCACGTCGGATTCCAGTGTGAGGGGGCCAATGGTGACTTCGGGCACGGGTCGGCGCCGGCGATGGCTGCGATTGTAGCGAAGCGGTGTAAACCGATTCCGCCTCCAGCGCATCCCAAGCGTTGAAGCCCGTCCAAACACGGAAACCGAAAACGATGGCAATCCGCTCCCTCTGCCTACTGCCGCTCGCCCTGGCGCTGTCCGCGCCGGCGTTCGCCGCCCAGGACATCGACAAAGTAAACGGCAGCATCACCGTCGAAGCCGGCCAGACCGTCGGCGATCTGGAGACCGTCAACGGCTCCATCAAGATCGGCGCCGGCGCACGTACCGGCAAGGCCGAAACCGTCAACGGCTCGATCACCGTCGCCGAGAACGTCGAAGCCGGCGGCCTGGAGACGGTCAACGGCTCCATCCGCGTGGCCGGCAACGGCAAGCTTTCCAGCAAGCTGGAAACCGTCAACGGCGGCATTTTCGTGGACCGCGGCGGCGACGTGCGCGGCGATATCGAGACGGTGAACGGCGCCATCGGCCTGGTGGACACCGAGCTGTCGGGCGGCATCACCACGGTGAACGGCGACGTGACGGTCGGCGTGAACTCGCACGTGAAGGGCGGCATCCGCTACACGAAGCCGAGCAGCTCGTGGTTCTCGTTCAACAAGCGCGATCCGAAGGTCATCATTGGGCCCAATGCGGTGGTCGAAGGCCCGCTGGTGTTCGAGCGCAAGGTCGAGCTGTACGTGCACAACACGGCGAAGATCGGCCAGGTCAGCGGCGCGACCGCGGTGCGCTACGAGGGCACCACGCCGCCCGGCCAGTAAGCCGGCCGATGCGAACTGCCGGACCGTGCACGGCCACGGCCCGGCAAGCATGCCTAGAATGGGGTTCGCCTTCACGGCGGACCCCATCGTTTTGGGGGACGCCGTGGGGCCTGGTCCATTCCGGAGGTCCCATGTCCCGTGTTTCCCTGCTCAGTACGGCAGTGGCCGGCATCGTTGGCGCGATTGCGCTGACCGCCTGCTCCAAGCCCAGCGATGCGCCCACCGCGGCCACCACGCAGACGCCGGCGGCCACGCCCGCGGCCGGTAGCCATTCGTTCAACGACGCGATCAACGCGGCCGACTTCGCCGAGCACGTGAAGGTGCTGGCGTCGGACGAGTTCGAAGGCCGCGCACCCGGCAGCGCCGGCGAAGAGAAGACGGTCCAGTACCTGGAAGCGCAGTTCAAGCGCATGGGCCTTAAGCCGGGCAACGGCGACAGCTATTTCCAGACCGTGCCGATGGTGGAAACCACCGCGGACGAATCGACCACGCTCACCATCGACGCGAAGGGCAAGCCGCACACGCTGAAGTTCGGCACCGACATGGTGGTGGGCACGCGCACGGGCCAGCAGGAAGTGAAGGTCGATGGCAGCCAGCTGGTGTTCGTCGGCTACGGCGTCAACGCGCCGGAGCAGAACTGGAACGACTACGCCGGCGTCGACGTGAAGGGCAAGACGGTGGTGATGTTCGTCAACGATCCGGGCTTCCACAGCCAGGATCCGAAGCTTTTCGAAGGCAAGCGGATGACGTACTACGGCCGCTGGACCTACAAGTTCGAGGAGGCCGCGCGCCAGGGCGCCGCGGCGGCGATCATCATCCACGACACCGAAGGCGCGTCCTACGGTTGGGACGTGGTCAAGAATTCCTGGTCGGGCGCGCAGTTCGACCTGCCGGCGAAGGACGATCCGGAACCGCGCCTGCCGGTGCAGGGCTGGATCACCGGCGAGGTCGCCCGTTCGCTGCTGGTCGACCTGGGCCAGAACCTCGACGAGCTGTACAAGGCCGCGAACAAGCCGGGCTTCAAGGCGATTCCGCTGGACGGCAAGCTGTCGGTCGACCTGAAGAGCAAGACCAGCGAGAAGTCCTCGCGCAATGTCGTCGCGCTGCTGCCGGGCGCCAAGCGTCCGGACGAGGCGATCGTCTACATGGCGCACTGGGACCACCTGGGCAACCATGGTCATGAGGCCGACGAGCACGGCGGCGCCAGCGGCGGCGAGCCGCACGCCGACACGATCTACAACGGCGCGATCGACAACGCGAGCGGCGTGGCCGGCATCCTCGAGATCGCCGAGGCCTTCAGCAAGCAGACGCCGCCGCCGGATCGCTCGCTGCTGTTCCTCGCGGTGACGCTGGAAGAGTCGGGGTTGCTGGGTTCGAAGTACTACGTCGCGCACCCGTCGATCCCGCTCAACAAGACCGTTGCCGTCATCAACCTCGACGCGATGCCGGTGATCGGCAAGGCGAAGGACATGACGGTCGTGGGCTTCGGCAGTTCCGAACTGGAAGACCTGCTCAAGGCGCAGGCCGAAGGCCAGCAGCGTGTATTGCACGCCGAAGCCACGCCGGAAGACGGCTTCTACTTCCGATCCGATCACTTCAACTTCGCCAAGGCCGGCGTGCCGGCGCTGTACGCGAAGGGCGGCAGCGACCTGGTCGAAGGCGGCGTCGATGCGGGCCGCAAGGCCGAGTCCGACTACCGCGACAACCGTTACCACAAGCCGGGCGACCAGTTCGATCCGTCGTGGAAGATGGATGGCGTGGTGGAGGACTTGGAAGCACTGTATGGCGTGGGCCGCACCCTCGCCGGCGACGAGCAGTGGCCGAACTGGTACGAAGGCAATGCCTTCCGCAGCGCGCACGACAAGCTGATGAAGTCCGCGAAGTAACTCCATTCGCCATGGGTTTGACCGGCAACGGCGCCTCCAGCAGGCGCCGTTGTCGTTTTCGGCTACGCTGATGGCCTCTTTCGGCCTGCACGGAACCGCCATGACGCTCACCACCGCGTACGTCTGTGTCCTGATCGCCGCATTGCTGCCGTACCTGTGGGTTGCCGTCTCCAAGGCGAGCGGCGAGCGTTACGACAACCGCGATCCGCGCCGCTGGCAGGAGAAGCAGCAGAGCCCCCGTGCGCAGCGTGCGTACAACGCGCAGCTCAACAGTTACGAAGCCTTCGCGCCGTTCGCGGCAGGCGTCGTGCTTGCGCAGCTTGCGGGTGTGCCGCACTCGCAGATCGCGACGCTGTCGCTGGCGTTCGTCGCGCTGCGCGTGGTGCACGGGCTGGTGTATATCGCGGGCCGCCATTACCTGCGTTCGCTGGTGTGGGCGCTGGGCTTTGCCTGCGTGATCGGCCTGCTGGTGCAGGCGGCACTTCATGTCGCGCCTTGATGGCGCTCATTTGGGAATACCGGCGTTGAACAGCGTGATATCCGTCGATCCGCTTCTGTTGCAGGACGACCTGCGTCGTGGCGGATTCCGCTTCGTCGAAGGCGAAGCGATGCGCGGGTTGTTGGAAGCGTTCGGCCCGCTCTCGGACTGGGACAGCTTCGTCGACAGCTGGAATTTTCTGGAACCCGACAGCTACCTCGCCAACGTCGGATTGCATCGTCGTCGGCGCCATGCGGTGTTCTCGGCGACCGGCGAACAGGTGGCGCTCGAAGCGCACCAGCCGCATTACCAGAGCCGCGACTACAACACGCTGCAGGGCGGCATCGAACGATGGTTCGCGCCCGTGCTGCCGGGGGTCGCAGGAAGCGCGAGTCTTCGCAGCATCCTGGATTTCTGCCGCGCGTTCTTCGGTGGGCTCGCGCCGGACGTCGCGGCCTGGCACATCGAATTGCATCAGTTCCGCATCGAGGCGCGTCCCGGCGAACCGGGGCAGCCGACGCCGGAAGGCGTGCATCGCGATGGCGTGGATTACGTGCTGGTGCTGCTGATCGACCGGCTGAACATCGCCAGCGGCACAACGACGATCCATGCCGCCGACGGCGAACTGCTGGGGAGCTTCACGCTCACGCATGCGCTGGATGCCGCGCTGGTCGACGACTCGCGTGTTTTCCATGGCGTGACGCCGGTGGAGCCGGAAGATTCGGCAAAGGCATCGCATCGGGATGTGCTGGTGGTGACGTTCCGGCGACGCGCCTGAGGGGCGCTTGGCGATTCTCGCCTCGCGCCAGTGCCATTGCATGGGTAACGCCCAAAGCCAAACGGCCGGTCCCGATGGGCCGGCCGTTTTGATTTGTCCGTGCATTAGATCCAGCGCATCGCGCCGTCGTGTTTTTTCGAACGCACAAAAGAAGAAGGCCGGTCCTGTCGGACCGGCCTTCTGGGGTAAAGCCCCTGGCGATGACCTACTCTTGCATGGCTTAAGCCACACTACCATCGGCGCATGTGCGTTTCACTTCCGAGTTCGGAATGGGATCGGGTGGGACCACACAGCTATTGTCACCAGGGAGAGGGTGGAGGGTCGCGGATCTCGATGGATTGAGTCGCGCACACGCTCTCGTTGGATTGCTAACGACGTTGCCGTCGTCGGCGGATAGGTTGGAATAGTAGCGAAGAGCCGAACGTCACGACGTAGTCGTAAGTCCAAGGCCACTTGAGGTTATATGGTCAAGCCACACGGATCATTAGTACTGGTTAGCTCAATGCATTGCTGCACTTACACACCCAGCCTATCAACCACCTGGTCTTGATGGTTCCTTTAGGGGAGTCAAGCTCCCGGGAGATCTCATCTTGAGGCGCGCTTCCCGCTTAGATGCTTTCAGCGGTTATCGCTTCCGAACATAGCTACCCGGCAGTGCCACTGGCGTGACAACCGGAACACCAGAGGTTCGTCCACTCCG
>Ga0209025_1001849_pt1 | contig 24860 bp, 24 predicted proteins | sample AraplaMF_Col_mLB_FD_184256 | JGI IMG/M metagenome (GOLD analysis project Ga0209025, IMG submission 184256) | Arabidopsis root microbial communities from the University of North Carolina, USA - plate scrape MF_Col_mLB (SPAdes) (version 2) | ecosystem: Host-associated > Plants > Roots > Endosphere... | reverse complement strand
GCAGATCGCCGCCAAGCTGCGCCATCCCACGGGCCAGCTGGTGCTGCTCAACCCCGCGGCCTACGAGCATGAGGTCACGCCGCTGCGCCCGCTGGTGCTGCCGTTTTCGGCCCTGGATTTTGACGACCGCAACAAGGCCCAGCAGGCGGTGGAGATGGCCGGCTGCCTGGTGCAATACCGCGATGCGGCCTCGATGTGCGTGGCCGTGGGCAACAACCCCTTTGCCGGCGGCTTTATCTATGCCGTCGGCAGCTTCAACAGCGGGCCGCTGGTATCGCACACCTCGGGCACGCTGGATGTGACCCTGGCGCACCGCGCCCGCATCACGGTGGACATGCGCGGGGAGCGCTACCGCTGGATCGCTCCCTTCCAGGCCATGCAGGCCGCCGATGAAGGCCGCAACGCCGTGCCTTTTGCCAACACCCGGGGGCGGCTCGTGGGTTTTGCCGACGACGGTCCCCTCACGCCGGCCAGCCGGCCGGTGCGCGATTTTCGCGGCTGGCTCTGGCAGGACGGCCGCTGCGTCGATGGCGCGCCAGCCGCGGATCCGGAGTGCGCGCGGCGCGCCTTCGTCAGCGTGCGCCTGCCGGTGGAGCTGTTTCGCGAGGCGCTGTTTGCCAAAGGGCCGGCGGGCATCGTCTGGCCCCCGGCCGACCTGGACCAGATCAAAGTGCAGGTGGAAATGCTGGCCCCTGGCGAGGGCAAGCCTCTGTTCGACAGCAATACGGCAGGCGCCACCGCGCCTTTTTCGTGGGCCGAATTGACGCCTTTGCTGTTGCCCGGGGAAAAGCTGCGCATACGCAAACTGGGCGCGGGTGGCGTCGGTAAGGACATCGTGGCGTTGTCCGGCGCCGAGGCCGCCGAGCGCTCCTCGCCGCTGATCGCCTGGCTGATACGCCGGCTGCAGGTCGAGGGCTATGACGCTCCCGTCACCAGCACCGATGTCATCAGCACGCCGCTGGGGCGCTATGAACTCACGCTCACCGGCGACATCCGCAGCGTCAACAAGGCCCTCACCGCAGTGGCCACCCGCGTGTCCTGGTTTGTCGGCGGCATGCTGCTGGCCATTTTTGCGACCTGGCTGGCGATTGAACTGCGCATCATCCGCCGCATCACCGTGCTGACCCGGCGCGCCGCCACCGTGTCCAAGGGCGTGCGGGCCAGCGACAGCCTGGCGGCGGTGGACCTGGCCGACCTGCGCGGCGGCGACGAGTTGGGCGTGCTGGCCGGCGGCCTGCAGGACTTGCTGCAGCGCGTGAACGAAGACGTGCGGCGCGAGCAGATCCGCGTGGCGCAGGAGAAAGACACCTGGCATGCGGTCGGCCATGAAATCATGTCGCCGCTGCAGTCGCTGATGGTGCTGCACGGCAGCCCGGATGACCCGGCGCACCGCTACATCAGCCGCATGCAGCAAGCCGTGCGCGTGCTTTACGGCAGCGCTTCACCCAGCGAGGCCTTTGAGTCCACCGCCCTCAATGTGCAGACCCTGGACGCCAACGAATTCCTGTGCCATGTAGCACGCAACGCCGCGGCGGCCGGCATCCCCGGCGTGGCCTTTGAGCGCTTGGCCCAGCCGGTGACGGTGCGGGCCGATGAGTATTCGCTGGAGGACGTGGTCTCGCACGTGCTGCGCAATGCTGAACGCTACCGCCTGCCCGGCAGCCTGATCCGCATCACGCTGTCGCTGCAGGCGCAGGAGGGCGCCACTGCGCCCGAGGCGCTGATTGCCATCAGCAACCTGGGTCCCCGGATTGAAGCCGGCATGCTGGACAAGATTTTTGAATACGGCGTGTCCGACCTGCCCGACACCGATGCCGGCGCACCGGGGCAACGCGGCCAGGGCCTGTTTGTCGCCAAGACCTATATGGCCAAGATGGGCGGCACCATCACCGCGCACAACCTGGACGATGGGGTTTGTTTTGAATTGCGGCTGCAGTGCGCGGCAGCCTGAAAAAAAAGCCCCCAGCGAGCGGTAACTTGCTGGAGGCCTTGTCTTGCCAGACGGACCGGTAAGCCCGCTGCCATGGAAGAAAGTATCGTCGGGGTACAGCCGAATAATTTGCTTGATTTACTGCTGAATTTATCGGATACAGAATAAAAATCTGTAATTTTCAGAAATTCAGATAAATTAGCCGGATGGATACTTTAGACCGGAAAATCCTTCAGGTTTTGCAAGCCGATGCGCGCGCCAGCCTGCAAGACATCGGCCAGGCCGTGGGCCTGAGCCCCTCGCCTTGCTGGGGCCGCATCAAAAAGATGGAGGAGGCCGGCGTGATCGAGGGCTACACGGTGCGCCTCAATGCGCAGGCCCTGGGCTTGGGCGACACGGTGCTGGTGCAGGTCACCCTGGACAGCCATTCCGACAACACGCTCGAGAAATTCGGCGAAACCCTGGCCGCCATTCCGGAAGTCATCGAGGCTTGGCTCGTGTCCGGCGAATACGACTACCTGCTGCGCATCGCGGTGCGTGACACCAAAGACTATGAGCGCCTGCTGCGCGAGCGGCTTTACAAGATCAAGGGCATACGCCACAGCAAGTCCAGCTTTGTGCTGCGCACGCTGAAGAAGGCCGACCTGCCGCTGTTGCCGGGATAAGAACGATTCCCCCTCCCCGTTCGCCCTGAGCTTGGCCTGTCCTGAGCCTGTCGAAGGGTCGAAGGGCTTCGACAGGCTCAGCCCGAACGGGGAGATGAGCAGGCTTGCGGGGTGGGCGCTGACAGCACAGGAGGCGGGCGGCTGACAGCGCCCTTGGCGCGGCGGGCGCACACTGGTCGGGCGGCGCATTTGGTGCGGCGCGGCACCAGGGAGAATTTTTATGCGCGCCCCCGGCTTTTCCATCAAAACCTGGCCTGCGGCCGCGGCATGTGCAGCCATCGTGGGCGGCCTCGTAGCTTGCGGCGACACTGCCCTGCTGCCGCCCGAAGCCGGCATGGGTTCCAACCCCACGTTGCCGCAGCCCAGAAGGAGCTTGATCCCCACGGTGCACATCGCACCGGCTGAGGGCTGGCCCGAGGGGCGCACGCCCACGCCCATGGCCGGCCTTGCGGTGACGCCCCTGGCGAGCGGGTTGGACCATCCGCGCTGGGTCTATGTGCTGCCCAATGGCGACGTGCTGGTGGCAGAGACCAACGCCCCGCCCAAGCCCGAAGACGGCAAGGGCATCAAGGGCTGGTTCATGAAAAAAGTGATGGGCCGCGCCGGCGCCGGCACGCCCACGGCCAACCGTATCACCTTGCTCCGCGATGCAGACGGCGACGGCAAGGCCGAGAGCCGCAGTGTGTTCCTGGAAAACCTCAACTCGCCCTTCGGCATGGTGCTCGTGGGCAATGATTTTTATGTCGCCAACACCGACGCCGTTGTGCGTTTCCCTTACCAGCCGGGCCAGACCACCATCACGGCGGCGCCCGTCAAGGTGGTGGACTTGCCGGCCGGCCCCATCAACCATCACTGGACCAAGAACATCATCGCCAGCCCCGACGGCGGCAAGCTCTATGTGACCGTAGGCTCCAACAGCAACGTCGGTGAGCGCGGCATGGAGGCGGAAATCGGCCGCGCCGCCATCTGGGAGGTGGACGCCAAGACCGGCAGCCACCGCGTGTTTGCCTCCGGCTTGCGCAACCCCAACGGCATGGGCTGGGCGCCCGGCACAGGCGCGCTCTGGACGGTGGTCAACGAACGCGACGAGATCGGCAGCGACCTGGTGCCCGACTACCTGACTTCGGTGCGCGACGGCGTGTTCTACGGCTGGCCCTATAGCTATTACGGCAAGAACGTGGATGAACGCGTACGGCCGCCGCGGCCCGATCTGGTCGCCAAGGCCGTACCGCCCGACTACGCACTGGGCTCACACGTGGCGCCGCTGGGCATGGCTTTTTCGGAGGGCAAGGCGCTGCCGCCCCTGCTGGCGTCAGGTGTGTTTGTGGGCGAGCACGGATCCTGGAACCGCAGGCCGCACAGCGGCTACAAGGTGGTGTTTGTGCCCTTCGAGAATGGCCTGCCTTCGGGCTTGCCGGTCGACGTGCTGGGCGGCTTCCTGAGCCCCGAGGGCCATGCTTACGGCAGGCCTGTGGGCGTGGCCGTTGACAAGCGCGGCGCCTTGCTGGTGGCCGACGATGTGGGCAATGCGGTGTGGCGCGTCAGCGCTTCAAAATAAGCGAAGACAGTTTTCAAACCGGCGGCAGGACCATGTCGGTTGTGCCCGGGCACATCCAGCGCGGATACTCGCGCGAGGTGTCTATGCAGCCGCCCGACTGGTACACACCCTTGGGCTCGCGCATGCGCAGCATCAGCTCCAGGATGCGCGCAGTCTCGGCAGGGTCCGCGACTGAGGCCTTGACGCCGGCTTCGACGATGCTTTCGTTGATGCGCAGCTCACCAGCGTCATCGGTGTACGTCGCGTGCCGCCAGTGAAACAGCTCCAGGCACTTGGCGGTCAGCGTGTAGGGCTGCTCGCGTTTCCAGAAGTTGGTGAACAGGCCGTTGCCGATGTAGAACACCCAGGAGCCCTCGTAACCCGAAACGTCTGAGGAGTGTTCATCGGGGTTGCGGAACCAGAGACGATCACCGGGGACATAGTATTTCGGTGGCAGCGGTTGCTCCATGGAGCCGTACTCGCGCAGGAACACGTCGTGGAATTTGCCCGACATGATGGCACGCCGCTCCCAGCGCTGCTGCAGCGCGGCCAGCAGGGCCGGGTTGCAGGCTTCGAGTTCCTGCGCGATGGCCAGCAGGATCACATACTCGGTCGCGCGGTAGCAGGAAAAGGAATACAGCTTGCCGGAGGCCTCGGGCTGGGTGGCTTTTTGCAGGGCCGGAATCAGCGCATGGCCGGGCCGCACGGTAAAGCCGTCGTCCTCTGAATAGGTCCAACAATCCTCGGGCCGGTTGACTTCGGTGGTGTGGAATTCCAGCGCCGTCTTGCGCGCGGCCAGCACGATGTTGCGGCGCACGCGCACCGCCGAGGCCAGTTCCTCATGGCGGGGAAACTCGAAGGCGATGGGGCTCAGCAGCATGGCCAGCAGGATTTCGCGCTCCAGGTCGTCGCTGCTGCCTGTGGTGTCGAGTTGCAGCGTTTCGGCCAGGCCGAGGGTGTCCAGGCCCGGCGCCCATTTCTCCGCCAGCCTGGCTTTGAGGCGAAACCGCCGCCCGCTCACTACGCCCTCGCTCGCAGGGAGTTCCGCGGTTTCCACCGCATCCTGCAGGCCCAACTGCTCGAGTTGCACCAGGAAGCGGTAGCTGGACGCGGCCAGGGCGTCGGCGCTGCCGGCATGAATATGTATGCCCTCGATGGCGAGGCTGGGCTCGATGCTGTGGATGGGGCTGGGGGCGGCGCTCATGTGCCAAAGAGTATCTGTGCTTGCCCTGATCCAGGCAATGGTAAAAACACCACGTGGCCTCTTGCGGCTTTCGAGATTCTTACGCCAGAAACGGTTCAGGCGTAGGTAATCCAGCTCGCATGCTCGGGCGCGTCCAGGTGCGGCAGCGTGTTGTAGGTCACCAGCATGTGGCGTTTGGGCGTGAAGGCGAACTCGGTGAGCGAGCAGTTGCGTATGCGCAGGTTGAGCTCTATGGTGGTTTCCGGGCTGGTACCCAGCACATGGCCCACCGCCGTCGATATCGGCCCGCCGCTGGAGACCAGCAGCACATTGCCGCTGTGGGTGCTGCGGATGTGGTCCAGCACATCCGTGATGCCGGCGACGAACTCCGTATAGCTGGGCATGCCCTTGGGGCTGACGACGCCGGCCATCCACTGCGCCAGGCCGTCGCGCAGCAGGCGGAAATGGCCGCGGTATTCCTCGGGTGTGGTGGGCTTTTCCAGCTTGTGCGGGTGGATCGCGCCTATCACCGCATGGCTGTCATATTCGTTAAGGCCTTCCCGCTGCGTGACCTGCATCGTGGCCCCCATGCCCTCGCAGATGCCGGCAAAGGTGTTGATCTGGCGCTGCAGCGTGCCGGTGAAGGCGGCATCAAAGGTGATGCCCTTGTATTTGAAGTATTCCCCCAGGCGCACGCTTTGCTGGCGCCCCATGGGGCTGAGCACGTCGTAGTCGTCTTCGCCAAACGAGGCCTGGCCGTGGCGCACGAGATAGAGGGTTCCCATGGGCGAATTGTGGCCAATCGCGGGCCGCCCTCCAGTCGCACGTGCGACCGGTGAAACACTTGCATGTGATCGGTTGTCACACTCCTGCAACGTGCGGGTCTCATGCTTGAGCTTATCACCCCATGCATTTGATGGCCCCCGACATTGACCCCGGTCTCATGGCGCGTGTTGACGAGCGCCATGGCCCGCACACCGTGGACCGAAGCGCGCAAGCTCCCTGCGTCATTCGCGGCGCGGCACTGCAGTGGCCGGCCATGCAGCGCTGGACATTTGACTACCTTGCCGAACTGGGCGGAGACCGCCCCGTGAAACTGGTGGTCGGCAACCGGGAACTTGGAAAAACAGGCTTCGTGCCATCGACCTTCGGCGAGTGTGTCGGCACCCTCGCATCCAACGGGCCTGTATGGAGGAAAGGGGCCGGGACTTCACACCTCAAGGAGTTCGACCTGCTTCGCGAGTTTCCGGAACTGCGAGAAGACCTGGACACGCAATCCTTGTTTCCTCCACGCCAGTACGTTTCCAGCAGCGCATGGATAGGGCCGCGAGGTGCCCACACCGGCCTGCACTACGACTTCCTGGACAACATGGCCGTCCTGTTGCGGGGTGCCAAGAGGTTTTACCTGGCGCGGCCAGGCACCGTTGAATCGCAAGGAAGGCTGTCGTCCAAATACGACCGCTGGGCACAGTTGGCCGATATCGGCATCCGGGACCTCGCCGCGCACAAGCTGCCTGAAGGCTCTCTGTTTGTGGCCGACCTCCATCCCGGTGACGTCATCCATATTCCCAAAGGATGGTGGCACGAAGTTGTGAACCTGGACCACAGCATTTTGCTCAGTGGTTTTTTCGGGACCATGCCGCGCGTCACCGCTTTGTGGCTTTGGACGGGCGCGCGGCAACTCATCCATGAGGCCACGCCTTTTGCAGACAGGCAATGCACTTGCCATGCCGCCACTCCATAACGCCATGAAAGGGAACCGTTTTGGCCAAGCCTTCCGCACAAACGCAACGCAGGTTCATCACGCGATTTCTGCGAACGGACGATATTCCCGCACTGCTGGCGCTTGAGCGCAGGCAGTGGACGGCCGAACAGGCGGCTGGCGAGGAAGACTTCCGCGCAAGAATCGAAGCCCATCCCGAACTTTGCGGCGGTGCCTTCTGCACACGAACCGGCGAGCTGCTGGGTTCCGTCTTTGCGAAGCCCACCCAGGATGCCGAATGGACCGACCCCGGCAGCTGGGAGCAAAGCGCCAGGCTTGAAGGGCAATCCGGAACAAACCTGTCGCGGCAACGGACACGGTGCATCTTCGGCATCAGCCTGACCAGCATAGACCCCGGCGCGGCTATACAGCTTTTGGCCTTTTACTACCTCTACCTGCTCAAGCGCGGGTACCGCGAAATATTCCTGGGCTCACCCATGCCCGGGCTCAAGCGCCACCTGGAGCGCAACCCCGGCGCATGCGTGCAGGCCTATGCGCGGGCGACCCGCGCAGGACTGCCCGTGGACCCGCAACTGCGCTACTACCACGGCAAAGGCTGGAGGGAAATCGTCGCGGTTCGCGAAAATTATTTCCCGCATGAGGCCTCTTGCGATTACGGCGCCATCCTCAAGGCAAAAGTGCCCTTGCGGCACCTGGCATTGCTGTTCAGGCTGGTTCCGGTGTCCGCGCTGCGAATGATCTCCGCCCTGGCGCCGCGTCTGGCAATCCCCGCGGGCCGTTGACCGGCGCGGGTGCACGCCGCGGCAACTCAGGCTTGAGGCCCGGCCAGTACATCCGCGAACACGGTCCGGTCCACATTGCCGCCGCACAAGGTGATGCCGACGACCTGTTCCTTGAGCTGCCCGCGTTCCTTCATGGCGGCGGCAAAACTCGCTGCGCCGGCACCCTCGGCCACATTGTGGGTGTCCGTGTAGAGGTCGCGCATGGCCTGCGCAACCTCGGTGTCGCTCACCTTCACGATGTGGTCCAGCTGCGGCAGCAGGATGCCGAGCGCGGCGGCGTCGGCAACGCGGCAGGCCATCCCGTCGGCCAGCTGCGTGGTGACCGGCGCCTCCACCACGCGGCCGGCAGCCATTGAATCGGCGTAGGTGGTGGCATGCGAACTCACCACGCCGACGATGCGCAGCTTGCGCTTCAAGGCCAGCTTCGCGGCAATCGCGGAGCACGCGCCCGAGCCCTGGCCGATCGGCACATAGACCACGTCGAGCTGCGGCACGGCCAGCATGAGTTCCCACCAGTAGGTGCTGACGCCGCGCAGCAGGTCGGCATGGAAGCTGGGCACCATGTGGGCGCCGCGCTCGGCCGCCAGCGCCATGGCGAATTCGCGGCTTTCCTGGAAGTCCTGGCCGTGTTCGATCAGGCTCACGCCCAGCGCGCGCATGGCAGCGTTTTTCTCGACCGAGTTGCCGTGCGGGACCACGATGATGCAAGCCACACCGTGGGCGCGGGCGGCCCAGCCTATGCTCTGGCCGTGGTTGCCGCGCGTGGCGCTGATGACTTCTTTCGGCATCTCGTCACGCTGCTTGAGTGCCTCGAAATACGTGAGGCCGCCGCGCAGCTTGAAGGCGCCGACCGGCGTGTGGTTCTCGTGCTTGATCCAGCAGTCGGTGCCCAGGCGCTGGCTGGATAGACCCCAGCGGTACTGCGGCGTGGCCTGGAATTCGCGGTACACCACGCGGGCAGCGTCTTCGATCTCCCGCAGCGAGGGCAGCATGTTGCCGGCCTTGTCCAGCCCCGGCGCGCTATCCAGCACGGCGCTCATGCCGCCGCCCGTTTTTCGGCCAGCAGGCGCAGCGCCAGCAGGCCCAGCACCGTGCCCATCACATAGCGCTGCACACGCATCCAGCTGATGTTGCGGTTCAGGAAGCCGGCAATCGCCGCGGCAAAGCAGATCAGTACCGTATTCACGCTGGTGCTGACGCTGATCTGCACCGCGCCCAGGGTCAGGCTTTGCAGCAGCAGGTCGCCGCGCTCGGGGTGCAGGAACTGCGGGAAGAAGGAGAGGTAAAACATCGCGACCTTGGGGTTGAGCAGGTTGGTCATAAAGCCCATGAGGAACAGCGTGCGGGGCGGGTCTTGCGGCAGCTCGCGTGTTTCAAAGGGTGCGAGGCCGCCGGGCTTGACGGCCTGCCAGGCCATCCACAGCAGGTAGGCCGCGCCCGCCACCTTGATCGCATCAAAGGCCAGCGGCACGGCCAGCAGCAGCGCCGTCAAACCAAAGGAAGCCGCCAACAGATGCACGACAAAGCCCAGCGCCACGCCGCTCAGCGACACCAGGCCGGCGCCGCGGCCTTGGCACAGCGTGCGCGAGATGCAGTAAATCATGTTGGGCCCGGGCGTGATCACCAGCACAAAGGCGGCGAGGGCAAACCAGGCGAGTTCGGTCGTGGTAAACATGGCATTCATAAGCTCTATATCCCCTTCGATTCAAGCGTGACAAGGCCGCGCGGCGTCTGCAGCGTGGCGATGAGGTTGGGCGGGCCTTGCGACAGGCCCACGCCGGCCAGGCCTATGGCCTCGTAGCCGGCGCGCAGCGCATCGGGCCGCGGGTGGCTGGCATGCAGCGACTGCAGGGTGACGCCCGAGGGCGCCATGTTTTCGGTGGGATGGGTCTCGCCCCATTGGATCAGCGTGGGCAGTGCGCCATAGAACAGGCGCTGGCCGTCTTCGCGCACGGTGATCTTCCAGGACAGCAGGCCTTGCGGCGTCATGCGCGAAGCCTCCAGCACTTCGCCGCGGTCCAGTCCCAGGCGGGCCAGCGCACGCACCCCACCCTGTGCGCGGGTGGTGGAGGCCGCGAAGTGCACCAGCTGCGGGCCGCCCTTGCCCAGTTGCAGCTGCAGCTCCAGGTCGTCCAGGTCAAACCATCGCCTGGCCGGCGCGGGGCGCGTGCAGGGTTTGCCGGGCTGGACGGCGATGATTTCAAAGTAGGCCGTGGGAAACGCCGGCGACGCGATGCTGAAAAGCCGGTTGTGCGTGCCCATCAGCACATGCTCGCCGCCCGGCCCGGGCGTGATGCCCAGCACGCGTTCGCACCACTGCACACCCTGCTCCAGGCTGGCCGCAGCCACCACGAGGTGGTCGACTTGCGAGGCCAGCGGCGGGGATGCGGTGGTGGTTTCCGGGACCATGGTTCAGACCGTCACGTTTCCATCAACGCAAGTGACCGACTCGCCCCCAACCCAGACCTGTCCTGAGCCTGTCGAAGCGGCCTGGCCGGCGGTATCACGCTCGAGATGCACCTGGCCCGCGCGGCCCAGGCACACACCCTGCGAAGCGGTGTAGCGCTCGGGCGCATAGCCCTCGGCGATCAGCCATTGCGCCAGGCTGGCGTTGAGGCTGCCGGTGACAGGGTCTTCGTCGACGCCTACGGGCGAGGCAAAGGCGCGCACTTCAAAGTCGGGCGCAAAGGAAGGCGTGGACCTTGCAAAAGCCTTGGCCTCCCGGTTGGCCCGTCCTATCAGCGGCGCCGCTTCTTCATGGGGGTAACGCGCGACGACGCCTACCTTGGTTCCCAGCTTGGCCAGCGCCCTGTGGTCGGGCGAGAGGCTCAGCACGGTCTCGGGGCTGTCCAGCAGCAGGCCCAGCCAGAGCGGGCCGTTGTCCAGGCATTGCGCGGCCAGCACCTGGCTTGCCTTGAGCCCCAGCGCGGTCGCCACCTGGGCCAGCGTTGTGGGGCTGGGCGCCGTGCGCTTGAGGGCCGGCGCGGCAAAGGCCAGTCGCCTGGTGCCCGGCTCGCGGCGTATCTTGACCAGGCCCACTTTGCATTCCTGCACGATGAAGTCTTTGGAGCGCGGCTGCCCGCCGGCCTCCAGCCAGCTATGGCAGCTGCCCAGCGTGGGGTGGCCGGCAAAAGGCAGCTCGCCGCCCGGCGTGAAAATGCGCACGCCGTAGTCGGCCGTTGGGTCCGTGGGCGGCAGCAGGAAGGTGGTTTCCGACAGGTTGGTCCATTTGGCAAAGCGCTGCATCGCGGCATCGTCCAGGCCGCTGCCGTCCAGTACCACGGCAAGCGGGTTGCCGTGGTACGGGGTGGGGGTGAACACGTCGACTTGCTTGAATGCACGCTGCTTCATGGGGGCTTTCAGGTTCCGGGGAGGGTTGAAGGTTTCAGGAGAGGGGAAGGTCGAGCACGCCGCGTGCGGCGGGCCGGGCCAGCAGGTTTTGGTACCAGCGGTCCAGGTGGGGCCGCGCGGCACGGGGCTGCGGAAGGCCGAACCAGCGGTGCATTTCGCAGCCCAGCGGGATGTCGGCCATGCCGAAGCGCTCGCCGCCTATGTAGGCATGGTCGGCCAGGTGCGCATCGAGCAAGTCCAGCAGCGGTTCGGTGGCGGCCACGGATTGCGCGATGAGGCCGGCATTGCGCTGCTCTGCTGGCGTACGTATCCATTGCACGAAGGCCGCGCGGCCGGCCGGGTTGAAAGTGGTTTGCTGCCAGTCCATCCACTGCTCGGCGGCAAAGCGCTGCGGCAGCGCCGTCGGGTAGAAATTGTCCGGTGCGTGCTTGGCGCACAGGTAGCGCACGATGACGTTGGACTCCCAGACCAGGACTTCACCGTCTTCCATCAGCGGCACCAGGGCATTCGGGTTCTTGCGGCGGTACCCGGCCTCCTTGACGATGCCGAACTGCCCGCCGGCGTCGGTTCGCTGCATCGTCAGCCCGAGTTCCTGCGCGGCCCAGACGACTTTGCGCACATTGATGGAGCTGATGCGTCCCCAGAGATGAAGCATGTCAGGTTCCTTTCGCGATCGTCATGCTGCCGCGCGCAGTGCAGGCGCACCGGCCGGCATCTGCTCGCGTATCGCCGCGGCCAGCGCGGCGATCCCGATGTTGATCTGCTCGACGCTGGAGGTCACAAAGGACAGGCGCAGTGTGCGGGCGTCGGCGTGATCGGCATAGAAGGCCCAGCCCGGTACGAAAGCCACGTTGCGCTCCACGGCCTTGGGCAGCAGGTCGATGGCGTTCATGCCTTCGGGCAGGCGCGCCCACAAAAACATGCCGCCGGCCGGCGTGTTCCAGCTCACGCCTTCGGGCATGTCGCGCTGCATGGCGGCCAGCATGGCGTCGCGCTGCGATTTGTAGAGCGCGCGTATGGTCGGCACGTGGCGCTCCAGGAAGTTGTTCTTCATGGTCTCGACCACCATGCGCTGGTTGAAGCCGGGCGTGTGCAGGTCGGCCGCCTGCTTGGCCTGCAGCAGCTTGGGGTACAGCGACTTGGGTGCGACCATAAAGCCCAGGCGCAGTCCGGGCGCCAGGATCTTGGAGAAGGAGCCCATGTAGACGCAGCCTTCAGGGTTGCGCGCCGTCAGCGGCAGCGGCGGCGGGGTGTCGAACCACAGGTCGCCGTAGGGGTTGTCCTCGACGATGGGCAGGCCCAGGCGCGCGGCCTCGGCGCTCAGCGCGGCGCGGCGCGCTTCGCTCATGGTGCGGCCGGTCGGGTTCTGGAAGTTGGGCAGCACGTAAAAGAAACGCGCGCCGGCGGCTTTGGATGCGAGGTCCTTGATGTCCACACCTTCCTCGTCGCTGGCCACACCCACGACCTCGGGTTCCATGGGCGTGAAGGCCTGCAGCGCGCCGAGGTAGGTGGGTGTTTCCACCAGCACGCGGCTGCCGGCGTCTATCAGGATTTTGGCGATCAGGTCCAGGCCCTGCTGCGAGCCGGTGGTGATCAGCACCTGCGCCGGATCGACCTCCCAGGGCAGCATGGCAGCCACCATCTCGCGCAGCGGTGCGTAGCCTTCGCTGGCGGCGTACTGCAGCGCGGCATGGCCGTCTTCGCGCAGCACCTTGTCGCAGGCTTCACGGAAGGCGGCAACCGGAAAAGTCTTGGGCGAGGGCAGGCCGCCGGCAAAACTGATGATGCCGGGCTTTTCGGTGACTTTGAGGATCTCGCGGATCACCGAAGGGTTCATCTTGTGGGCGCGCTGCGCCTGGGTCCATGTCATGTCGCTCATCTCACTCTCCTCCTTGGGGGCCGCATCGGGCGGCCCGGCTCACACAATGGTTGAAAAAATACATGATCGCAGCCTGGTGGTTTTGCGCAAGAGACCGCTCATGCGGTACGGCTGCTCAATCCACCACAAACAGGGTCGCGCCCAGCGGCGACGTCGAGCGGTGCGCCTCGGCCTGGTCGGCCACCTGGTAGCTCATGCCGGGCTCCAGCGTGAAGCGGCGGCCGTCCTCAAGCTCGGTATGCAGCTGGCCCTGCAGGCACAGCAGGATGTGGCCTTTTTTGCACCAGTGGTCGGACACATAGCCCGGCGTGTATTCGACCATGCGTACGCGCACGTCGCCGAACTTCTGGGTGCGCCAGAAGGCCTTGCCTTCCAGGGCTGAATGTTCGGTGCGGGCTACGGCGGACCAATCCGTCGTGCCGAAAGGGATGTTGCTGATGTTCATGCTGCCTGGGCCGGTTTGCGTGCGCGTTCGTTGGGGGTGATGTGCGCGATGGTGCCGTCGCCGTAAGAGCGCAGTACCTGCGAGATGACGATGTGAAAGCCCTTGTACCACTGGGTGTACTGGCGTTTGGCTTCCAGGTGTTTGGGGTGGGCCGAGAAGGCGCGCAGCGCCTCCTGGTTGTCCCAGAAATAGGTTGCGTTGCTGCGCGCGCCGTCGGGCGAGCGCCAGGTTTCCGCGCCCAGGTAGCCGGGCGTGGCGTGGGCGGCTTCCTCGATCAGCGCGTCCAGTGCGTGGAAGCGCTCGTCATAGGTGCCGGGTTCGAAAATAAAGGAGGCGCAGTACATCAGGTCTTCCTCGGGTTGAACAGAGAAGCGTGCATGGCGGCCGGCTGGTGCACCGGCATTTTTTTGCCGATGAACACGGTGGCGATCACCGCCAGGCCGAAGCCCACGGTTACCGCATCCAGGCGCTCGCCCAGCAGCGGCACCGCGAACAGCATGGACAAAAACGGCTGCAGCAATTGCACCTGGCTCACGCGCACCGTGCCGCCCAGCGCCAGGCCGCGGTACCAGGCGAAAAAGCCCAGCCACATCGAGAACACCGCCACGTAGCCGAAACCCCACCAGGCGGATGGCCGGATCGCTTGCGTCGGCCAGCTCCAGGCGGCAAGGGGCAAGGTCAGCGGCAGGGACAGCACCAGCGCCCAGCAGATCACATGTTCGGCCCGCATGCGCTGCGAGAGCCTGGCGCCGTAGCCATAACCGACGGCGGCGCACAGCACCGCTGCCAGCAGCAGGAGGTCGGCCGGGCTGATGGCCAGGCTGGCGCTGTTGCCCGAACGCAGCATGGCAAAGGCCACCACCAGCGCACTGCCCAGGGCCGCGCACAGCCAGAAGCCGGTGGACGGCCGCTGGCGGTGCAGCAAAGCGCCCACGGCGGCGGTGGCCAGCGGCAGGGCGCCGATGATCACGGCGGCATGCACGGCTTCCACGTGGCGCATGGCGATGGAGGTGAAAAGCGGAAAGCCGAACACCACGCCGCCCGCCGTCGCGGCCAGCGGCCACCAGTCTTCGCGCCGGGGAAAAGGCGCTCGCGTGGCCAGCAGGAACACCGCCGACAGGCCCGCGGCCACCACGGCGCGGCCCAGCGCGATGAAGAGGCCGGACATCTGCGGCGCATCGGGCGTGCCCACGGCCAGCCGCGTCATCGGCAGCGTGACCGAGAAGATCACGATGCCCAGCAGGCCCAGCCACAGCCCTTTGGTGATTTGCGCTTGGGAGTTCATATAAAGAGCATCCAGACCGCGGTGGCCACCAGCACGGCCGCCATGATGTAGTTGAACCAGCGCAGGCGCAGGCCGCTGCCGTCGGGACCGCAAAGCCAGTCGCGCAGCAGCGAGCCGGCGAGGGCGTACACCAGGTTGCTCACGAAGGCATAGGCCAGCATCACGGGCAGCACGATGGCCAGGCGCATGCCCGGCGCCTCGCGGCCGGCGATCCAGCCGCTCACAATGGCCAGCGCCAGCATCCAGGCCTTGATGTTGACGAACTGCAGCGCGGCGCCCTGCCAGAAAGTGATGTTCAGCCGGGCCGCGTCGGCCTCGCTGAGCTGGCGCGAGCGCGCGACCTTGAAAGCCAGCCACAGCAGGTAAGCCACGCCGACGCCCTTGACGGCCCAGCTCAGCAGCGGAACCGCCAGCACCAGCGCACCCAGGCCCAGCGCGCACACCAGCAGCAGCGCACCCCAGCCGACCGGCACGGCGCAGACAAAAGGCAGCGCGCGGCGCAAGCCGTGGTTGGCGCCTAGCGCGGTGGACAGCGTGGTGTTGGGGCCGGGCGAGAAACTCATCGCCGTGGCCAGCACCAGTAAAGCCGTAAATTCTTGCCAGTTCATGCTTCTCACTTTATAGTTGAAAGCAGTACACCACCAATACAGTTATCGGTACAAATTCCAAAACTGTATTGGTCAAATAATCAGCACACAGATGCTCCGCCGGGGAGCGATGAACAGGAAAAAGGCCGCGCCATGTTGATGAAAGCCGCTTCGCAATCCCTGACCGAACAGCTGTCGGCGCGTTTTGCCGAGCGCATCCGCAGCCGCCTGCTGGCGCCGGGCGCGCGCCTGCCTTCGGTGCGGCTGTGCGCCGAGCAGCAGGGCGTGAGCGTGTCCACCGTGGTGGCCGCGTATGACCAGTTGCTGGCGCAGGGCCTGGTCGTGGCGCGCAAGAACCGCGGCTTTTTTGTGCGCGATGCGTCGCTCACCGCGGCTTCGGCGCCCACCGCCAAAACGCCTGCAGCGGCGCAAACCGCAAAGCAAGGGTTGGTACAAGTGGCCGACCTGGCGCCGCTGGGCGCCTGGAGCACCGCCAGCTGGATGGCCGCGCGCCAGGCACCGGTCGACGCCACGGCCTTGATACGCGGCATGTTCCACAAGGTCAGCAACAAACCCCAGCCCGGCATGGGCGTGTTTCCGCCCGAGTGGCTGGAGACCACCTTCATGCCGGCAGCCGTGCGCAAGGTGACCAGCGTCAGCGCGCTTCGGGATTTTTCGCTGCAGTACGGCGAACCCATGGGTGACAGCGGCCTGCGCCGCGCGCTGTCGCAGAAATTGAGCGCGCTCAATGTGCATGCCGTGCCCGAGCAGATCATCACCACCGTGGGCGCCACGCACGCACTGGACATCGTGAGCCGCACCCTGCTGCGTGCCGGCGATTGCGTGATGGTGGAGGAGCCCGGCTGGGCCGTGGAATTCGCCCGGCTCGATGCTTTGGGCATGCGCATCCTGCCGGTGCCGCGCCGCGCCGATGGGCCCGACCTGGAGGTGATGGCGCAGTACTGCGAGATTCACCAGCCCAAACTATTCGTCAGTGTCAGCGTGTTCCACAACCCCACAGGCTATTGCCTGACGCCGGGCAGCGCGCACCGCGTGCTGCAGCTGGCGATGCAGCACAACTTCCACATCGTTGAAGACGACACCTATAGCCATCTGGCGCCCGAGCACGCGACCCGTTTGTGCTCACTCGACGGCTTGCAGCGCACGATTTACGTCAGCGGTTTCGCCAAAATCCTCGCCCCGGGCTGGCGCGTAGGCTTCATGGCCGCGCCACCCGATTTGGTCGAACGCCTGCTGGACACCAAGCTGCTGGCCACGCTGACCACACCGGCCCTGCTCGAAAAAGCGCTGGCCTGGTGCATAGACCAGGGCCAGCTGCGCCGCCACGCCGAGCGCATACGCACCCGGCTCGATGCCGCGCGCGCCCGCAGCGTCAAGCTGGCCATCGCCCACGGCTGCAGCTTCGCGACCGAGCCGGCAGGGCTGTTCGGCTGGGTGGATACCGGTGTGGATACTGACGCGCTGGCGCAGCGCATGCTGGATGAGGGTTATCTGATTGCACCGGGGGCCTTGTTTCATGCGGTGCGGGCGCCGAGTACTTTGATGCGGATTAATTTTGCTACTACGCAGGAGGCGGCGTTTTGGAAGGTTTTTGCGAGGTTGAGGGATACGGTTAAGTAAGCGGGTCTTGCGCCGCAGGAGCCAGACCCAGCTCATGCAGCAGCAGCTGCATTCCGAATCTGCTCCTTATGCCCCGCCAACTGACTCAAATGCCTCCCCTGCCTCTCAACCCGCTGCCGCCCACCCGCCAGCGGCACAGCGACACGCGAGGAAGCAAGCATCTCAGCCAAGCATTGCGGCCGCCCGCGCGCGCCGCTGGCCAGGTAATCCGCCAGCAGCGCATCACGGACGGAATCAATATCCAGCCCCCGCACCGCGGTGAGATGCGCGAACAGCAAGTCCACCAGTTTCTCCAGCGCGAATTCATGCGTCTTGGCGGTCGCCTGCCACAGCCAGTCGCTGAAGCGCAGAAAGTTTCCGAAAGCCGAACCGGGCCCCAGCAACAATTCAAGGCCGCGTGCGAAGCGGCCTGAATTCGCGACCATCTCCCAGTAGCGGGCAAAACGCTTGATGCGCTGCATGGTGACGAAGTCAATCGTGGAGGTTTGCAAAATGGTGTACGGCGTTTGCGGGTCGTAAGCCATGGCAAATTCGAACGTGTGCCTTGTGATGGGTGTGCCGCGCAGGCGCTTCAAAATGCCGAACTGGATTTCATGCGGCGCGAGGGCATGCAGGCGGTCAAAGCCGCCGGCAAAGCTTTCCAGTGTTTCGCCGGGCAGGCCGAAGATCAGGTCGGCGTGCACATGGGCCTGGGTTTCATTCACCAGCCAGCGCAGGTTGTCGGCGGTCTTGCCGTTGTCCTGCTTGCGCGAGATTCGCTGCTGCACCTCGGGGTTGAAGCTCTGGATGCCGACTTCAAACTGCAGCGAGCCTGCGGGGAACTGTGCGATCAAGGCCTTGAGGCGTTCGGGCAGGCTGTCGGGCACGACCTCGAAGTGCACGAACAGATCGGGCGCCATCCTGTCGAGGAAAAATTGCAGTATGCGCACCGAGTTCTCGACCTTGAGGTTGAAGGTGCGGTCGACGAACTTGAAGTTGCGCGCGCCGCGCTGGTACAGCAGGTCCATTTCCGCCATGAAGACATCCAGGTCGAAAGCCCATGCGGTCTTGTCGAGCGAACTCAGGCAGAACTCGCACTTGAAAGGGCAGCCGCGCGAGGCCTCGACATACAGCAGGCGTTTGGCTAGGTCTTGGTCTGTGTAGTCGCCGTAAGGCAGGGCCAGCGCTTGCAGCGGCGGCTGCTCGCCGGCAATCACTTTCGTGAGCGGCTGCGGGCCGTCGAGCAACGCGCGGCACAGTTTCGGAAAACTCACATCGCCCCAGCCGGTCACCACATGGTCGGCCAGGCGGCAGATTTCCTGCTGCTCGGTCTCGTAGCTGACCTCGGGCCCGCCCAGCACCACCTTGATGTCGGGCCGCAAGGCCTTGAGCAGGCGCACGACCTGCGTGGTCTCGACCACATTCCATATATAGATGCCCAGGCCTATCACTTCGGGCTCCAGCGCAAGCAGCTCTTCAACAATCTGCGTGGGCTGCTGATGGATCACGAACTCGCGCAATTGCGTGGCTTCGCGCAGGCCGGACCGGCCGTGCCTGTCCATATTCGCCAACAGGTAGCGCAGGCCTAGCGAAGCGTGGATGTACTTCGCATTCAGGGTGGCGAGGACAATAGGGGGCATGCCCCTATTATCCGAGGTGGCTCCCAAAACGGCTGTAATCAGTTAGCCAGCGCTGGCTGCCCCAGGAACTAATGCCCCCACCGCCCGCTCACACCTGCACCATGGATTTCAAGCGCCCCCTGTTTTCCACCCTCTTCGCTACGGTTTTGATAGCTTCTGGCGCTTTGTCCACGGGGTCGAACGCGCAGACCACCCCCTTGAACCTGCCCGGCAAAAGCAGCAGCGGCGCGGCCGCCAGCGTGGTCACGACGGACCAGGTGCGGGCCGAACTGCTGGCTTGGGCACCTGAAGGCGTGGAGCCCGGCAAGCCGGTCTGGATGGGCCTGCAGCTCACGCACCAGCCCGAGTGGCATACCTACTGGAAGAATTCGGGCGACTCCGGCCTGCCAACTCAGCTCGACTGGCAACTGCCCACCGGCATCGATGCGGGCGAGATCGCCTGGCCGACGCCGAAAAAAATCCCCATCGGCACGCTGGCCAATTACGGTTATGAAAAAACCGTGCTGCTGCCGGTGCCGCTGACGGTGGCGCCCGGTTTTGCGGGCAACCAGCTTGACGTGAAGCTCAAGGCGGCCTGGCTGGTGTGCCGCAAGGAATGCATCCCGCAAGAGGGTGAATTTGGGCTCAGCATTCCGGTGCGCAGCTCCACTGCCGCCAGCAGCCAGCTGTTCAAGAACACCTTCGCCGCCACGCCCAAGGCGCTGGCGGCCGGCGCCAGCCAGGTGGAAGTCGGCGCCAAGGCTATCAAGGTTTCGCTGGCCGGCCTGCCCGCCGCCCTGCAGGGCAAGACGCTGGCGCTCTACCCCGAAACCGGCAGCGTGATTGAGCCCGCGGCCGCCTGGCAACAAGCCTGGCAGGGTGCGGTATGGACGGCGGAAGTGCCTTTGTCCGGCCAGCGCAGCGAGAGCCCGGCCAGCATGCCGCTGGTGGTGGCCCTGGAAAATGCCGCCTACCGCATAGACGCACCGGTCAAGGGCAGCTGGCCCGCGCCCGCGGCTGCCGCCGTGGTGCCGCCGGCGCTCGAAGCGGCCTTGCGCGCCAACGCCTCGGCCGGCGCCGCGCCGATTCAGGCCGGCTCGGCGTCTCCCGTGGGCCTCATCGCTGCACTGCTGGGCGCCTTGCTGGGTGGCCTGGTACTCAACCTCATGCCCTGCGTGTTCCCCGTGCTGGCCATCAAGGTCGTGGGCTTTGTGCAGGTGAAAGACCAGGCCACGCGCCTGACTACCGGGCTGGCCTACACCGTGGGTGTGGTGCTGTCCTTCCTGGCGCTGGGGGCGCTGCTGCTGGGCCTGCGTGCCGCGGGCGAGCAGCTGGGCTGGGGCTTTCAGCTGCAGAACCCGGCCGTCGTTGCGCTGATGGCGGCGCTGTTCACGGTGCTTGGCTTGAATCTGGCGGGCCTGTTTGAATTCGGCAATGTACTGCCGGGCCGGCTCGCGGGCTGGCAGGCGAAGAATCCCACGGTCAATGCGTTTTTGTCGGGCGTGCTGGCCACGGCGATTGCCTCGCCCTGCACCGCGCCCTTCATGGGCGCATCGCTGGGTTATGCGGTGAGCCTGCCTGCACTGCAGGCGCTCTCGGTGTTCGCGGCCATAGGCGTGGGCATGGCCCTGCCCTACCTGGCGGCCAGCGCCATACCGGCGGTTGCGCGCGTGCTGCCGCGCCCCGGCCCCTGGATGGTGACCTTCAAGCAGCTGATGGCCTTCCCGATGTTTGCCACTGTCGCCTGGCTGGTCTGGGTGCTGGGCCAGCAAAGCGGTGTAGACGGCGCAGGCGCGCTGCTGGCACTGCTGGTGTTGCTGACGCTGGCGATCTGGGCCTTCACCCTGCGCGGCACGGCGCGCACCTTGCTCGCGGTTTTTTCCATCGCGCTGTGTGCATTGGGCTTGTGGTCCATAGGCCCCAACATCACGCGGCCCGCGGCCATAGCCACTGCCGCGACAGCCGCCGGCGGCTGGCAGGCCTGGGAGCCGGGCCGGGTTGACCAGCTCGCGGCGCAAGGGCAAAGTGTGTTCGTGGACTTCACCGCCGCCTGGTGCGTGACCTGCCAGTACAACAAGAAGACCACACTGGCCCACGCCGGGGTGCTGGCCGACATGCAGGCCAAAAACGTGGCGCTGCTGCGCGCCGACTGGACGCGGCGCGACCCGGCCGTGACGGCGGCGCTGGCCCAGCTGGGCCGCAACGGTGTGCCGGTGTATGTGATCTACAAGCCCGGCCGCGCACCCGTCGTGCTGTCGGAAATCCTGTCGGTGGATGAGGTGAGGGCCGAGCTGGCCAAGCTGTGAACCTGTCGCTGATTCTTTTTAAAGGAGGTCATGCCATGTCAAACCGCACTCCCGCCGCGTCGCCGCTGACGCGCCGCCATTTTTCCGGCGCCCTGGTCGCCGCCCCCTGGCTGGCTTCAGTCGCACTTTCCCCGCTTTCCGCGCACGCCGCGGCGGCCGCCGTAGGCCAGGCGGCGCCCGACTTTTCCGCCGTGGACACGTCCGGCAAGACCCACCGCCTGGCCGACTACAAGGGCAAACTCGTGGTGCTCGAGTGGACCAACCCGGGCTGCCCTTTTGTGCGCAAGCACTACAGCGGCAATATGCAAAACCTGCAGAAGGAGTTCACCGGCAAGGGGGTGGTCTGGCTGGCCGTCAACTCCACCGAAGCCGGCAGCGGCGACTACCTGGCGCCGGCCAAACTCGCCGGCTGGATGGCCGAGAAGCAGGGCCAGCCCAGCGCCACGCTGATGGACGAGTCGGGACAGATTGGGCAGCTCTACGGCGCCAGGACCACGCCCCACATGTACATCATCAGCCCGCAGGGGCAACTGATTTACGCCGGTGGCATCGACAGCATTCCCTCGGCACGCGTTGACGACATCAAGACCGCCACCAACTACGTGCGCCAGGGCCTGACGGAAGCGCTGGGCGGCAAACCGCTGAGCGTGGCAAGCAGCCGCGCCTACGGCTGCTCGGTGAAGTACAAAGACGCGTAAACAAGGACGCCTAGACCTCACCCAAAGGCCCGCCATGACATCATTGCCACCCGCCGAGCGCATGCCCTACATCCTGAACCACTACCGCAACATCGCGGTGGTGGGCCTGTCGCCGCATCCGCACCGCGCCAGCTTCGACGTGGCGCGTTATATGCAGTCCAACGGTTACCGCATCATCCCGGTGAACCCCAACGCCACCGAAGTGCTCGGCGAAAAAGCCTATGCCTCGCTGAGCGAGGCTGCGCGCCACGAAAAGATCGAGCTGGTGAACTGCTTTCGCAACAGCGAGGACATCCCGCCCGTGGTCGACGAAGCTATCGCCATAGGCGCCAAAGCCGTCTGGATGCAGCTGGGCATCAGCAACCCGGCCGCGGCAGCCAAGGCCGAGGCCGCGGGCCTGCTGGTAGTTCAGGACCACTGCATCAAGATAGACCACCGGGTGCTGCAGTCGCGCGGCCTGCTGGACACAGCCGCCCGCACGGGTGCGGCTTCGGCCTGAGCGTGTGCCTGCCTGCGCGCTTGCAAATGGCCCGGGAAAGCCATGCTTGCGCGGCCGCGCGCCGCCGCTGAAAATGCGCCATGTCCTTGCGTACGGCACCTATCACCTCCTCCGCCTCTCCCGCATCGCCTTTCTTTTCTTCTTTTTCCCGCTTTCCCCGTTTTTCCGTTCTGCTGGCTTTCTCTGTTCTGGCCGGCTGCGCCAGCCAGGCGCCCACGCACAGAGGTGAAGCCCAGGCCGCGCCCATGGCCGCCGGCGAGGTGGGCCAGTCGGACGTGAACCGCATGGCCACGCTGGGCATGCGCGACAACATGGAGAGCCTGCTGCGCCTGGCCGACAAGCTGTACCGCCGCAACCCGGCCGAGTGGCGCAAGACCAGCGCCGTCAGCCGCGACGCGGCCCTGGCCCAATTGCGCGTGGCAGTCGACACGCGCACACCCTGGCCCGAGCTGCAGGGCAAGCGCGACATCGCCGCGCTGTCGCTGGCCCTGGGGCCGGACTTCAAGGGCGACCGCGTGGCGGCATTCATCTACGCCAGCGCCGACATGCTGGTCACCGCCCATGGCGGAAAAACCTCTTTCTACCTGACCGACAGCCTGGACGCGCAACACATCTACAACGCCGCGCGCAACATCGAGATTGCCGTGTGGATGCTGTCCAATCGCCGCAATGCCGCGGGCCAGCCCCTGCTGCTGTCCGACGAGATCAACGAGCGCGAGCGCAACCTGAGTTTTGAACGCGAGTTCGGCAAGGTCATAGGACGGCTGGATTTGCTGGCCTCGGTGCTGACCGAGAAATACCGGCGCGCGGTCATCACTTACGTACAGAACTTGCTAGGCGGCACGTTCCTGCAGTTCTTGCCCGTGAGATAAGTTCACCCCCTTCTCGGCTCACTTCGTGTAGCCGGATCCCCCCTTGCAGGGGGCGACACCTACGGCCCGGCAAAGCCGATTCCGTGCTGTCACTTGATTTGGATGAGCCGTGCCTACGTCATGGGTCTGCGGGCGGAGACAATAGGCTTTTGCCAATTGTTTTCCCGGAACCCGCCATGCCCGATAACTACCTGCCCGAGGTCAGAAACCAGTACGAAGCCCTGCCTTACCCGCCCTGCAACCCGCAGGACGATCACAAGCGCCTGGTGCTGACCTGGCTGGAAGACCTGCCCATGATCAACCACTACTGCTTTGCCGGAAAGCAGTCTTTCCAGAAGGGCTTCCGGGCACTGGTGGCCGGCGGTGGCACGGGCGATGCGACGATTTTCCTGGCGGAGCAGCTGCGCCACACCGACGCGCAGATCGTGCACCTGGACATGAGCCAGGCCAGCATCGCGCTGGCCCAGGAGCGCGCGCAGATCCGCGGCCTCAGCAACATCAGCTGGGTGCACGACTCGCTGCTGAACCTGCCGGCGCTGGCCGCGCAGCTCGGCAGCTTTGACTACATCAACTGCAGCGGCGTGCTGCACCACCTGGCCGACCCTGACCTGGGATTCAAGGCACTGCAAAGCGTGCTCAAGCCGGACGGTGCCATCGGCCTCATGGTCTATGCCACTACCGGCCGCATCGGCGTCTACCAGATGCAGGCGCTGATGCGCATGGTCAACGGCGGCGAGACGGATGCGCAGCGCAAGATCGCCAACACCCGCGACATCCTGGCCAGCCTGCCGCCGGGCAACTGGTTCAAGCGCAGCGAAGAACTGCACCACGATCACAAGGCCGGCGATGCAGGCATCTACGATCTGCTGTTGCATTCACAGGACCGCTCGTACAGTGTCGGCGAGCTCTTCGACTGGCTCGGCGACGGTACGGCGGATGGCAAAAAAGGCCACGGCCTGCACCTGGTTTTCAGCGACGTACAGCGCGGCCGCTCACCCTACCTGCCGCACATGGTACTGGGCAGCAAGCCGCCGGCCATGGCCGCCTCGCTGCGCAAGCAGCCATTGCGGCAGCAGTATGAAATGGCCGAGCTGATGGGCGGCAGCATCATCACGCATTCGCTTTACCTGACGCGCAACGCCGCTTGCACAGCGCCCTACGGGGATGTCGATTACGTGCCTTTTTTCTACCACGAGCCGCTGACAGGCGAGGTGGCGGCGCAGGTGTTCGGCAACAGCCGTGGCCAGCCTTTCATGCTCAGGCACCAGCACTCGGGCGTTTCGGTGATGGTCAATCCCGGCAAGTACGGCGCGAAGATCCTGGCGCTGATCGACGGCCGCCGCAGCTTCGGCGAGATCTTCGAGCAGTTCCGCGCGGCCTGGCAAGGTAAGGCCGCTGCGCCCGACAACGCCGCGCTGTTCGCCGACTTCGCTGAATCCTATGAAACGCTGAATGCGCTGGAACGCCTGCTGCTCAGGCACGCCTCGGCGGCCGCAAAATAGGAAGACGGCTCAGGTGGCGGAGCTCCAGAGATCCGCCGTCGCTGAAGGCTGCTCGGCCAGCAAGTCCACCACCACCACAAGCTCGCCGCCGAAGCGGCCTATGCCCAGGCCGCTCATGAGCCTTTGTTCTTCTTCCTCGGTCGACATGCGCAGAAAGCACAGGGCCTGCTGCTTGCCGGCGTGCGCGGCCGGCAGGATGTTGATCTGCTTGACCGAACCGTAGCGGGCGCACAGCCTCTCCAACACGGTTTGCAGGGTGGTGATGTCAGGGCATTGCTGCAACTGGTCGAGTTCGAGAGGGCTCATGGGTCCTTTGCTGGAATAAAAATCGGGAACGACGGAAGACCTGCGCCGATGGCATCAATAAGTGCCGGGGG
>Ga0209025_1001847_pt1 | contig 24878 bp, 20 predicted proteins | sample AraplaMF_Col_mLB_FD_184256 | JGI IMG/M metagenome (GOLD analysis project Ga0209025, IMG submission 184256) | Arabidopsis root microbial communities from the University of North Carolina, USA - plate scrape MF_Col_mLB (SPAdes) (version 2) | ecosystem: Host-associated > Plants > Roots > Endosphere... | reverse complement strand
GCCAAGCCATCAAGGCGAGGATCCGCGACATCATCCGGCGTGGAGGCTCGACCCCGGCCGTGAAGCTGGTCGCGAAACTCAACGCTGCGGTGGCGGGATGGGTCAACTACTTCCGGGTCGGCAACGCCAGTCGCGCCTTCAGTGAGGTGCGCGACTATCTGGAAATGAAGGTTCGAACTCTGCTAACGCGGCGCAAGCGACGCCAGAAGACGAGCGTCGGGTGGCGACGATGGAGTAACGAGTACCTCTACGGAGTCCTGGGACTGTTCTGGGACTGGAAGACGCGCCCGCTGTCGGGCGCGGAGGGGTTCGCGTGAAAGTGGTCGCCACACCGATAGGACTCATAACCCTTGCGATGAATCTCACTGGGTGAGCTGCTTGAGGGAAAACCTCACGAGCAGTTCTTATGGGGAGGGGCTGGAAACGGGCCGGACAAGCCGAGCACCGCGCCAGTCCTTTACCCGACAATCCTGGCATCGTGTCCTGAAAAGTGGCTGCCAGATCGAAGCCCGGCAGTTCGGGACGCTGGAGCGGTTCCTGCGGGCCACGGCGCTGTTCGCCGTAATCGGCTGGCGCATCTTGTACGCGACTATGCTGGGCCGGCTCGAAACCGATATCCCTTGCTCGGTGCTACTTCAATCGCTCGAATGGCAGGCTTTGTACTGCCGCACGCACGGCACAACCAAGCCACCGGAGCAGACACCCAAACTCAGCGAAGCGGTCCTTTGGATCGCCAAGCTCGGTGGCTACCTGGGTCGCAAAAACGACGATCCCCCCGGTGCTACTGTCCTCTGGCGCGGCTTCCTCGTTTTGCACGAAATCACCGAAATGTATCGGATCTTCCAGAAAAACGAGTAAGCCACCGGAAGTTGTGGGTAAAGGCAAGCGCATGCGGGGGAGGGGATGGTCTCGGGTCAGTTGCCGAACAACGAACCTTTCACGTCGGATTGTGGAAGATGCACAGTGCGATGCAGCATCGTCTGCTCTGGCACACCCGCGCGAAGAAGGGCGAGCAGCGCCTCCGGATCATACTCGACGCCGATCGGGTTGAGCGCGAAGTGCGGCCCTTCCATGAATGCGTTGGCCTCATCGCTCGTATCGAAGCAATCGACCTGGAACTCCATTTGATTGCCGTCGGGATCGGCGTAATACATCGAGACGGTGATGCCGTGGTGGATGCACCAGTACGGCGTGATGCCCTGCTCCTTGAGGCGCGCGTAGTTCTCCAGCAGGTCGCGCAGCGAGCCGAACCCGTAGGCAACATGGTCGACCCCAACGTCGCCGCGCACGTTCGCCTCAGGTCCCTGCGGCTTGATCAGCGAGAGGTTGGCAATCGCGAACCGATGATGTTCGTCATCGTACGTAAGGAACGCGAGGGCGTCGGTCCGGAGCTGAACCGTTGCGCTGAAGACGGTGAGGTACCAATTCAGCATGGCGTCGAAGCGACGTGTGCGATAGACGACGTGGGCGAACGTCTTCGGCTTAAAGCTTGTTGACATGATTGTCCTCCTGGTGCCGGCCGAAGCCGGCGCGTGATTCAGATTTCGTCGACGACCGTGTTGCGCAGCTTGCCGATGCCGGACGCCTCGACTTCGATCACGTCGCCGGCCTTCATCAGCAGCGGAGGCTCGCGCACGATGCCAACCCCAGCCGGTGTGCCGGTCGAGATGACGTCGCCCGCTTCGAGTCGCGTGATCGTAGAAAGGTACTGGACGATGTAGCCGACATCCCAGAGCAGTTCGCCGAATTCGGTGCACTGCACAACCATCCCATTCAGTCGCGTCGTCAGTACGATCTTCGAAGGATCCTTGATTTCGTCGGTGGTGACGAGCCAGGGACCGAATGCGCCGCTGCCATCGAAATTCTTGCCGGCCAGAAGGCTGTGGTGCTGCAAGTCGCGCACGGACCCATCCATAACCAGGCTGTATGCCGCGATGTGTTCGTGCGCCCGATCCGCCGGGATCGCGCGACCTGCCTTGCCGATGACAATGGCGATCTCGCCCTCGAAGTCGTAAAAGGTGCTCGCGCTGGGGCGTGTCAAGGGCCTGCCATGCCCGACCAGCGACTGCGGGTGCTTGCTGAACACGAGGGGAAACTCCGGCGCGACAGCGCCGCCTTCTTCCTGGTGCGCCTTGTACGACAGCCCGAGGGCGAACATGCGCATGTCTGCACGCGGGTTCGGCGGCAGGAATTCTACCTCGTCGAGCGTGAAGTCGACTTGCCGGGTCCGCGAAAGCAGGCGCGCTTGGTCGAGCAGACCGCGGGAAAGCAGCGTGCGCAGATCCTCGCAATCGGGAAGCCGCGACGACAAGTCGAAGAAGCCGTTGTCGTCAACGATGCCCATATCGGACTTTGTCGTCCGCTTCCACCGTGGCTAGTTTCATCTGATCTCCTGTGTGCCGACCGGTGTCGGCCAAAGTGCGACGATTGAAAAGTGCAAATCTCGTGACCTGAGGTGGTTATTCAAGGCGCAGGTCCGCGAGAAAGCGGTCGAGTGCGGCCGTCACGGCTGCGGGCGTCTCGAGCGGCGCAGAGTGGCCGGCGCCATCGAAGGTGACGAACTGTGAGCCTGTCACGGCGCAAAGATAGTGCCGAGCCAACTCGATGGGGCTGCCGGCATCGTGCTCGCCCCAGGCAATCAGGGTCGGCACTGTAATCGACGACAGTCGGTCAACCACCGAGCCGTAGGTGAGGGGCAGGCGCACCGCACGCGCGAGGCCGGAGCGGTCGTGCGAGCGCAGGCACGCCCGCGCGGCGGCCACGACCTCCGGGTGGTCGCGCCGTGTGGCCGGGCTGAGCATGCGTTCCAGGACGTCCTCAAAGAACGCCTCGATCCGGATATCGTCGCCCAGCAGCAGCGTCGTTGAGGCATCAGTGAGCCACGATCCGACAGCGACTGGCGGGCCAAAGGGCGTCGCGTCCATCACGACAAGGGCATGCACTAGCTCCGGGTACGCCAGCGCAAAGCGGGTGAAGATGGCGCCGCCTTGACTCAAACCGACGAGGATCGCCTTGCGCTCGCCCAAGGCGCCGATCAAGGCGGCGACGTCTTCCACCAAGTCGTCGGCGGTCCATCCTTCCGGCTGGAATTCGCTCTTGCCGTGCCCGGGCCAGTCGATGCTGACACAGCGGAAGCGCGCACTGAGCGCGGCGGCCTGTGAGTGAAACATGGTGCGGTCAAACAGCATGCCATGACCGAACAGGATCAGCGGACCCTGTCCGATATCGTCAAGCGCATAGCGGATACCGCGGACAAGAAGTGTCGATGTCATGCGGCATTCCTCGACACGACGCGTGCGCGACCAGTTAGCAGGTGGACGAACTCTTCCACGTCGGCAGGCAGGCTTTCGCCTCGCCAGGCGACGTGCTGGTCAGGGCGAATCAGCGTCAGCGGCCGGCCGAACAGGCTCCTGAGCGATTCGTCGGTAACCGACAGGTGTGCGACGGGCAACCCTGCAGCGGTAAGACGCTGTGCCGCGACACGACCCGCATCGGACGCTGGCGCGAGATCCAGCAATGTGTACTCGGGGCCGAAACGGTCGTATAGGGGGGCGCCAGCGTTGTCCCGATACATCGGGGCGCGGTGCCCCGGCACCGCGCAGGGGGTATTGCGCGCCGGATCGTAGGGGACATGTTCGGACGCCGCCTGGTCGCAAGCAACGATGGGCGAATCTGGATAGCGCAAATCCAGCACGATGCCGTCCGATACCCACTGCGGATAGAGATGGTTGCCGATATCCTGGCCCATCTGCTCACGCCTCGCATGGGTGTCGGCATCGTCGCCCTCGATCGTCATCCATTCCGCCAGACGGCCAAAAGAGGAATAGAGGCGCGCGTGGTTCTGAAGCACCTCCCCCTTCGTTCGCAGCACCATCGCGCGGCGCTCGACAGAATAACTGTCGAGAATGGCGTCGCCGGCCCAGCCACGTAGCACATGCGCGAGCTTCCATCCGAGATTAACGGCATCACCGATGCCGAGGTTGAGGTTGTGCCCGCCCAGCGGCGGAATGATATGTGCGGCGTCTCCGGCGATGAAGCCGAATTCGTCCCCGAACCGGTCGGCCACAAGATCGAAGTAAGAGAACGGAAAAGTGCGCTCCAGCTTGTAGTCGATCCCGGGCCCGACCAGCGCGCGCACGACCGCATCCGGATCAATATCGTTCTCGGTCGCGTCATCGGCCAGGTTGATCTGGAGCTCCCAGCGATGGCCCTGAATCAACCGCGCGATGCCTCGCACTTCCGGCTTGGAGACAACATACATGACGGCGTCGGTAATCCCGCGCTGACGCATGCTGGCAAGCAGATCCGGTGCGTCGAAGAAGACAGCGACCACACGCGACAAGGCACCATTCCCCTGATACGTCATGCCGAGCGTCTCGCGCACGAAGCTGCGCGCTCCATCGCAACCGACGACGTAGCGCGCACCGATGTTGCGCGTCACGCCGTCGGATTCCACGCCGACACATGCGGTGCCGTCGTCCCGCCGCGTCATAGACACAGCCTTTGACGAGAAATTGATCATGACGCCGAGTTGCTGGGCCTTTTCGAGTACGACCTGCTGCAATTGGCCCTGCGTGACCCAGAGCGCGTCCTCCGACGCATCAGGCAGGACGCGCTGCCAGCCGAGACCTTCGGCGCAGACGCTGGTGATCTGCCGACCGCCAAGGGTATCGACCAGCGTCACGTTCCCCGGCCAGCCCTTGGGGACGAAATTGATGTCTTTCAGCCGCTCGGCGATCCCCCACCGCCGCAGATGCTCCATCGAACGCTTGTTGCAGTTCATGGCTCGCGTCCACCAGCTGCCAATCTCCGGCAGCTGTTCGACGATCTGCACGCGGATGCCGCGCAATGCGAGCTCGACTGCGAGCGAGCCACCCACCGGCCCCGCTCCAACGATGAGGACATCGGTTTCCATGTCAACGGCGGAAGGCAGGGAGGAGTTGGGCAAATGGTCTGTCATGGCAGTGCGCCTATCGGGGTTTTTGGACAGGGCGAATGTGGCGCGAGACGGCCAACCGTGCTGAGCGAATCGTGCGGATTCCGGTAGTTCTTGCGCGGTCATGCGCTGCGAGTCGACCCCAGAGAAGGGACGCTTTCGCCGGCAATTCGCATGGAGCGCATGAATTGTCCAATATCGCAAGAATCGCAAAGCGCGCCAATGATGGTTCGAACTTAATGGCGACGCGGATAACGGTCCGGGTCGCAACGATCGTCAATGGGCGAGGCACACAGGGACAAGACTACAAGGAGACCGCGCCAAACCGGGGGCTGACGACCGGACCGCTGCCGAGAGGCAATTGACGCACCTACAATGCGCCCATGTCTACTGATCCCGGGCCGGCGACCTCCGTCCTTCAACTTCGAATTGCTCTGCGCGGCCTGAGCCCGCCGGTTTGGCGACGCGTCCTTGTTCCCGAGCACTTGACGCTCAGGCAATTGCACCATGTCATCCAGGTCGTCATGGGCTGGGCCGACGAACATCTGCACACGTTTAGCATTCGTGGCAGGCGTTACGGGGAAGCTCAGGAGGGCGTCATGCAGTTCTCCACCGTGGCAAACGAACTGCTACTGACTGCGTTTCATCTCCGAGAGCAGGAAGGCTTCGTCTACGTGTATGACTTCAACGCGTGGTGGCGCCACGAGATACGCATGGAGCGACGTAGGCTGCAGCAACATCCTGGCCAGCTGCCCCGTTGTGTGGCGGGTAGCGGGCCAGGCCCGCCAGAGGACATGGGCGGGATCGAGAGGTATCTGGAGGCCCGGGACGAACGCAGTGAGTATGAGTTCCTCGATTGGCTCGAGTCGCTGCGCGAGGGTCCAATCGCACTGGAAGACTTACGCGATGAGGTCGACGGGTGGCTGACTTGGCTGGATCGTCGCTTTGACCGTCAGACCGTCAATGATCGGTTGCGAGAGTTCGAGAGGTAGACTGGTCGCCGCAGTTTCCGCGGGAGGAGGGCGGCCATGCGTATCAGCTTGCAACTTGTAGTGCAGGACGATGGAGGGGCGCCAGCCACCGTCACCGAGATTGCCCAGTTCGCGAGAGACGGCCTTGATGTGGGCTCACTGGGCCTGCATCTGGAGGAGGCGAAATCATTGCTGGGGCGGCTGCAGCGCACGATGGTCGCGGCACAGGTTGCCGAGGCAGCTGCGCGGACCAGCGTCTGTCCCACGTGCGGGGCGCCGTTGGCTTGCAAAGGCCACCATCACTTGATCTTCCGGAGCGCGTTCGGGCGACTGTCGATTGACAGTCCGAGGCTGTACCCCTGCCGGAAGTGCAAAGGCGATGCCCCCACCTTCAGTCCGGTCGCTAGCTGCTTGCCTGAGCGGGTCAGCCCAGAACTGCAGTATCTCGAGGTCAAGTTTGCAGCGCTGATGTCGTATGGGTTGACCGTCAACGTCCTGCAAGAGGTGTTGCCGCTCGATCATGTGTTGGCGGCCAGCTCGATCCGGCGCCAGGTCACCACGCTCGGTCGCCGGCTGGAAGCGGAACAGGCCGCCGACGCCCGGCAGCAGGCGGAGGTGGCCGCGAGCTTCGGTTTGCCGGAGATCCCGGAGCCCAGTCGGGTCCGCGCGGTCGGCATTGACGGCGGCTACCTCCGACGGGCCGGCCACCGGCGCCGCCAAGACGGTTGGTTTGAAGTGATCGTCGGGAAGTCCCTGCGGGATCAGGATGCCGGCCATAGCTTTGCCTACGTGCACAAGCTGGAGCGCCGACCGGCCGATCGCATGTGGAGCTTCCTGCTACGAGAAGGTGTGCAACCCAGTCAGCCGGTCACCTTCCTGTCGGACGGCGGGGACACCGTACGGTTTGCCCAACTCGGCTTTGGTGACCGCGGTGAGTACGTTCTCGATTGGTTCCACATCGCCATGCGGGTGCAGAATCTCGAACAGATGATCAGGGGCCGGCCGGCACCCTGTGACGGTCCTAGCAACGCAGCCTTGATCAAGGCGCTGCATGGCTCCAAGTGGCGCCTGTGGCACGGCTGTCCCCATCCGGCGTTGCGCCAACTGGGAAGTCTGGGCTGGGATCTGGACGCTGAGGCCAGCCCCGAGGAGGCCAAACTTCTTGGCAAGCTCGAGGAGTTTATTGTCTACCTCGACAACAACCGGCACTTTATCGTGAACTACGGTGACCGCTATCGGCATGGGGAGCCCATTGCCTCAGGTTTTGTCGAGTCGGCCGTCAACCAGGTGATCAGCAAGCGATTCGTCAAACGGCAGCAGATCGCCTGGCGGCCTCGGCACGCGCACAACCTGCTGCAAATCCGGACGGCCGTACTCAATAACCTGCTCCGGTCTTACGTTGAACGATGGTATCCCTCCATTCCTCAAGGCGAGGGCCACCGCCTTGCCGCTTAGTTAGCCCCCGGTTTCGCGCGGTCTCCCAGTCGGCGTGCCGGAGTGCAGCCAATCAGCCGGGTCACGGCAATGTGGCAAAGGCGGGCACGGCGCGCAGCGCGATTCGTGCGCAAGTCGACGTTTCTTGCGCATGGTTGCCGGCAGCGCGACAGGGCGCCACTGCCAGCGGCCGGCGGTGGCGCCGCGCGCGGCAAGATCCTTCGTACATAGCAAGAATCGTTAAGCGGCGGCCCGGGAACTGCGTCAAGTTACGCCCCTGACAGAGACGAGCGCAGTGACGCTCGCCCGCCGAGACAGTTGGCCCGCGCGCCGGTCTCGCCGACGTACAGGAGACAACGCATGACCGCCCCATTGCATACCGATTTGGCCGCCCCCGCTGACCTGGCATTGTGCGCCGCATGCGCCAGGCTTTGCGACGACTTTGCCTACCACGTGGACCACCGGGACTATGCGGCCGTTACCGGACTGTTCACGGAGGACGGGACCTTTATGCGCCAGGGTGAAACCCTGCGCGGACGCGCCGCGATTCTCGCCGCCATGCAGGCGCGTCCTGCGGACACCGAGACCCGCTACGTCTGCACCAATGTGCGCATCGACGCTTGCCCTGTGCCCGGAGCGGCGCGGGGAACTTCAAACCTCACCTTGCATCGCGGCCCGCGTTCGGGCGACGGCGTGCCCGCGGTCACGGTGATCGCCGAATTCACGGACGACTACCGCCTGACCCCGGAAGGGTGGCGCATTGCGTCGCGCGTGGTCACGGCAGCGTTCTGACAGTCCGGACTGGTCGTCCAGGCCGCTGAGATCTCCACCGTCCTCCTGCCAGGCCATAGAGGCCATCCCGCCGCCAATGACCAGGACGCGCAAGCGCGTGGCGGGTGTGGCGGCCTGCGCAGGCGAGGGTGAGTTAGCCGGGGACAGCGCGGACGACGGTCCAGGATGCCGCAAAGAAGACCGACAAGCATCCAAGCCTGCAGCCGGCATACCGACCGGCGCCAATCCAGAGGAAGAGGAGACTCCCGATGCCGCATTTCCCACCGACAACGCCACGGGCAAAGCGCCGCCGGCGTGCCCTGAGAACCCGCGCGATGCGCACGCTGGTGGCGACAGTCCTGCCGTCGCTGGCCGCGACCGGCGCACAGGCGTTCTCGATAGACACCGGTGTGCCTGACCTGCAGTGGCGCTGGGACAATACGCTCAAGTACAGCTCAGCCTGGCGGGTGAAGGGGTTGGACGAGAATGTCTCCGGCCCGAATGCATCGAACGCGAATCCGAACTTTGACGACGGGGACCGCAACTTCCATCGCGGGATGATCTCCAATCGCGTTGATCTGCTGTCCGAGATGGACGTCAAGTACCAGAACGTGGGCGCACGCGTGAGTGCCGCGGCCTGGTACGACACGATCTACAACCGCTCGAACGCCAACAACTCGCCGGCGACGGCCAATGCCGTGTCGGTCCCGCACGACCACTTCACCGATGCTACCAGTGACCTGATGGGGCGCAAGGCGGAGTTCCTGGACGCATTCGCGTTCGGCAGGTTCACGCCGGGTGATACCGCCCTGAACGTCCGTGCCGGCCGCTTTACCCAGCTGTACGGCGAAAGCCTGTATTTCGGCGCCAATGGCATCGCGGCCGCGCAGACCCCGGTCGATGTGATCAAGGCGCTTGCAGTCCCGAACTCGCAGTTCAAGGAAATCCTGATGCCGGTGACCCAGTTGTCGGCGAACTGGCAGATCAACACGCAAGTGTCCGTGGGCGCCTATTACCAGCTCGAGTGGCGGGCGTCGCGCCTGCCGCCTTCGGGCAGCTACTTCAGCTTCGGCGATTTCCCGGGAACAGGCGGTGAACGGCTGCTGGGCGGGGCGCCGCTGATGCCGGGCGGCGGCCCGGCTGCGTTCTTCCACGGCACCGACATCGACGCGCGCAACTCGGGACAGGGCGGCGGACAGGTCAAGTTCAAGTTCGGCGACACCGAGTACGGCATCTATGCGGCGCGCTTTCACGACAAGGCGCCACAGTTCTACCTGCGCCCCGGGGCGGGCGGGGTGAACCCCGCCACTGGCGAGATTGGACAGTATGTCCAGGTCTACGGGGAAGGCATCACGACATATGGGGCGAGCTTCAGCACGGTGCTCGGTGATGCCAACGTGGCGGGTGAACTGTCCTTCCGCCACAACATGCCGCTCAACGCGGTGGGCAACATCGTGCTCGACCCGCTGGGCGCTGGCAACGGCAGCAGCAACCCGCTCTACCCGGTCGGCCACACGCTGCATGCGCAGCTTTCGGTGATCAATGTGCTGCCGGCCGGTCCGCTCTGGCAGGGCGCGTCGATTACCGGGGAGGTTGCCTATAACCGGCGGCTGGCCGTCACCAGGAATGCCGACCAGCTCGACCCGAATGTCTCGCGCGATGCCGCGGCATTGCGCCTGATCGTCCAGCCCGAGTATTTCCAGGTCTTGCCGGGCGTCGACATGCAGGTGCCGATCGGCATCGGCTACGGGTTGTTCGGCAACTCGTCGGTCAACGGGCTTGGCTTCCCGGCGCGGCACGGCGGCGATTTCACCTTTGGCATCAAGGCGGACTACGAGAAGGTCTGGTACGGCTCGTTCACCTACACCCATTTCTTCGGCAGGGCCGGCAGCGTGGCCAACGCCGCCGGCCAGCTGACCGGCAACCAGGTCTACAAGGACCGGAATTTCATCGCGCTGTCGATTCAGCGCACGTTCTGACCAGCGGGCAGGAGTCACTATGAAAGAGGCAAAGCAAGGACGGCATGCCAGTGCCGGTGCATGGCAACACAAGGCAGCGTTGGCTGCGGCATGGCTGGGGGGCCTGTGCATGGCGGCGGCAGGCGTGCCAGGACATGCCATTGCGGCTGTCAGCGCCGACGAGGCGGCCGCGCTCAAGTCGGCCCTCACGCCGCTGGGCGGCGAGAAGGCGGGCAGCAAGGACGGCGTGATCCCGGCATGGACTGGCGGCATGACGTCCGCATCCGGGCCGAAAGTGGGGGACGTTCCGTCTGCGGTGTTTGCCAATGAGAAGCCGGTGATGCAGATCACGGCCAGGAACATGGTGCAGTACGCCGACAAGCTCACCGACGGTACGCAGGCATTGCTGAAGAAGTATCCCGATACGTTCCGCGTCGACGTATACCCGGCGCACCGCACGGCGTCAGCAAGTCCCCAGGTCTATGACAACACCGCCCGGAACGCGACGCGCTGCAAGACGCGCGAGGGCGGCCTGTCGGTCGAAGGGTGCTTTGGCGGGATCCCGTTCCCGATTCCCAGGGACGGCTTCGAGGCGATCTGGAACTTCCTGTTGCGGGTGCAGCCGGAGTCGGCGCAGATGGGGTTCAAGAACATCGTCGGCACGTCGGACGGCAACCGCACGATCGCGTCCCGTGGCGAGAACAACTGGAACTTCCCGTACTACTACAAGGATGGTGCGCTCGAGAACTGGTCCGGCAAGTACCTGCTGCAGCGCTTCACCACGACGGAACCGCCCTTCCGCGCCGGCGAATCGCTGGTAGCCCATGACAGCATCGACGCAAAGCAGTCGCGCGAGGCCTGGCAGTACCTGGTCGGGCAGCGCCGTGTCCGCCGTGCGCCGACGGTGGGCTATGACACGCCCGATTTCATGTCTTCAGGCGCGCATTACTTCGACGAGGTGATGGGGTTCGCCGGCGATCCGGGCCGCTACCAGTGGAAGCTGGTCGGCAAGAAGGAAATGATCGTCCCCTACAACGCGAATGCGTTCGTGACGGCCAAGCTCGACGAGGCGTTCGTCAAGCACCACGTCAATCCGGATAAGCTGCGCTGGGAAACCCATCGCGTCTGGGTGGTCGAGGCCACCCTGGCCCCGGGCAAGCGACACGCCGTGCCCAAGCGCCGCTTCTACCTGGACGAGGACAGCTGGACGATGAGCCTGGCAGACGGGTATGACGCCCAGGGCAACCTGTGGCGCACGGAGCAGATCCCGCCGTTCGTCGTGCCGTCGATTCCCGCCGTCGTCGTTGCGCAGGCGATCATCTACAACCTGCAGGCCGATACCTACAGTTCCGTGGTGTCGCTCAACGGCGAAACCTATCGGGTCGGCACACGCAAGCCGGACAGCTTCTTCACCGGCGAAGCGGCTGCCGCCGACGCCACACGATGACCGGCACGGGATTGCGAGGCTGACGATGGAAAGTCATGACAAAACAGCGGCGCAGCCGGACGGCATGCCGGCGGGGGGGGAATGCCGGGCCGATGGGGTGGGGCTGGTGTCGCATACGCGACGCCGGCTGATGGTTGGCGGTGCCGGCGGGCTGTTGGCCCTGGTGGCGCAAGCACTGCCGGGGCATGCGGCGTGGGGCGCCACGCCGGCGGACGCGGCCAGGCCGGGGACCGCTTCGCTGGACCCGTTGCGGCGCCCGGCGCCGCGGCGCTCGCATCCGGAGCGCGCGTTGCTGACCTGCGTGGCACGGGCGGGCAAGCGCGTCATTGCCGCGGGAGAGGCGGGCATTGTCGTCCTGTCGGATGACCACGGCAGGACGTGGCGGCAGGCGCGGGTACCAGTCAGCGTGACCCTGACCAGCCTGTCGTTTGCTGCCCCGGATACCGGCTGGGCAGCGGGCAATGGTGGTGTCGTGCTGCGCACCGATGATGGTGGCGAAACGTGGTCGCTCCAGCTTGACGGCCGCCGGGCCGCGCAACTGGCGCTGGAAGAGGCCCGCGCGGGCACCGATGGCGCAGCGTTGGCGGATTCGCTGCCAAAGGCCGCACGGCAGCGCGTGGCGACCGCGCATCAATGGATCGCCGACGGCCCGGACAAGCCGCTGCTCGACGTGCATTTCTTCAATGTCAATGACGGCATTGCCGTGGGTGCCTACGGCATGGCGCTGGCCACCCGGGACGGCGGCCGGCACTGGCATTCGATTGCGGGGCGTATCGAGAACCCTGGCGGGCGACATCTCTACCGGATTCTGGCGACGGGTGACGCCCTGTACCTGGCGGGCGAGCAAGGCCTGATCCTGCGAAGCGGCAGTGACGTACACCAGGCGAGGTTCTCGGCACTGCCCAGTCCGTATGCCGGAACCTTCTTCGACGCCATCTCCATGGGCCAGCACGGCATCGTGATGCTGGGGCTGCGCGGCCATGGCTTCGCGACGCAGGACGGGGGCGCGACGTGGCACCCGCTCGCGGTGAAAGGCGTTGTCACCCTGACTACCGGGCTGTGGCTTGCGTCCGACGGGTCGCCCGCCGGCCAGTTGGTCATCGCTGACGAAGCCGGCCAGCTGCGCCACAGCAGTGACGGCGGCATGAGCTTCCAGGTCTTGGCGAATCCCGAGCCATTCCCGCTTTCCGATCTGGTCGCGAGTGCCGATGGCGCGTTGATTGTGGCTGGCGCACGCGGGGTCCGGCGTGTTGTCTTGACCGGCGCCGCCAGCGTGGGTGCGGCGCGTGTCGATCGTTCCCGCCTTGTTGCCGGCAGCCATGCCGGCACGCATTCTGCATTTCAGGAGTCGCATTCATGAGCTTCGTATCCTCGTCCGCGGACCGGGAGCCGCCCGTCATCGGCCAGCTCGATGCCTTTGACGCGAATTCCGGGTCGCGCCTGGAGCGCCTGCTGTTCAACCACCGGCGCATTGTGGTCGCGCTGTGCGTGTTGTTGACCGTTGGGCTGGGCATTGCCTCGGTCGGGCTGCGACTGAATGCCGCGTTCGACAAGATGATTCCGACCGGGCATCCGTTCATCGTGAACTTCCTGGCGAACAAGTCGAAGATGGCGGTGGGGGGCAACAGCCTGCGGATTGCCGTCGAGGCGCGCAGCGGTAATATCTTCGACGCCGGCTACCTGGCCACCTTGCGGCAACTGAACGATGAACTCTTCCTGATGCCCGGGGTCGATCGGCCGTACATGAAGTCGCTCTGGACGCCCGCCACGCGCTGGACCGGCGTGACGGAGGACGGACTCGATGGTGGGCCGGTGATTCCGGACGACTACGATGCCTCACCGGCATCGATTGCCCAGGTCAAGGCCAACGTCGAGCGCTCGGGCGAGATCGGCCAGGTCGTGGCCGACGATTTCCGTTCGAGCATGATTCTCGTTCCCTTGCAGGAGTCGCTCGGCGCGAGCGGGAAGCCGCTCGACTACGGCGACATGCAGCATCGCCTGGAGACATTGCGCGACAAGTATGGCAACGACAAGGTACGTATCCACATTACGGGCTTTGCCAAGATCGTGGGCGACCTGATCGACGGCGTACGTCAGGTGATAGTGTTCTTTGCCATTGCCATCGCGATTTGCACCGGGGTGCTGCTGTGGTACACGCGTTGCCTGCGCAGCACGGCGCTGGTCGTGACATGCTCGCTGGTTGCCGTGATCTGGCTACTGGGCATGTTGCGCTTGCTTGGCTATACGCTGGACCCATACTCAGTGCTGGTGCCGTTCCTGGTATTCGCCATCGGCATGAGCCATGGCGCGCAGAAGATGAACGGGATCATGCAGGACATCGCGCGCGGCACCCACCGGCTGGTGGCGGCGCGCTACACCTTCCGCCGCCTGTTCCTGGCCGGCGTGACGGCGTTGCTGGCCGATGCCGTGGGCTTTGCGGTCCTGATGATCATCGATATTCGTGTCATCCAGGATCTGGCGGTCACGGCCAGCATCGGCGTCGCGGCGTTGATCGTCACGAACCTTGTGCTGCTTCCGGTGCTGCTGTCCTTCACGGGGGTCAGCAAGGCGGCGGCCCAGCGCCGGCTTCCTGCAGAGGCGGGCGCACGGGCCCACGTACCGGAACCGTGGCTCTGGCGTTGCCTGGCGCGGTTCACCCGGCGGCGCTGGGCGATCGGGGCGATTGCCGTGTCCGTCGTGCTCGGGGCGATCGGCTTCGCGACCAGCCTGCACCTGCGCATTGGCGATACCGATCCCGGTGCGCCGGAACTGCGTGCCGACTCGCGCTACAACCGCGACAATCGCTTCGTCGTCGCGAACTATGGGGCCAGCAGCGACAACTATGTCGTCATGGTGCGCACGCCGCAGTACGCGTGCGGCCAGTATGACACCCTGCTCACGGTGGATGCACTGGAGACGGAACTGCGCCGGCTGCCCGGCGTTGTCACGACACAGTCGCTGGCTGGCATTAGCAAGGGGGCCGCGTCCGCCATGAACGAAGGCAGCCTCAAGTGGTATGACATTCCGCGTACGCAGGACATGCTCAATACCATCGTGACGCGAGCGCCGCGCGAGCTGATTGACCAGGCGTGCGACCTGCTGACGGTGTCGGTCTACCTGCACGATCACAAGGCCGATACCCTGACCCGCGTGGTCGATACTGTGACGCAGTTCGCCGCGGTCCAGGATACCCATGATGTCAGGATCCAGTCTGCCGGGGGCAATGCCGGCATCGAAGCCGCCACCAACATCGTCGTCAGGCAGGCGAACATGCAGATGCTCGGCCTGGTCTATGCCGCCGTCGTGCTGCTGGCGTTCATTACATTCCGTTCGTGGCGTGCCGTGATCTGCGCGGTGCTGCCGTTGATGCTGACTTCTGTCCTGTGCGAGGCGCTGATGGTGTGCCTTGGTATTGGCGTGAAGGTTGCCACCTTGCCTGTCATTGCACTTGGCGTGGGCATCGGCGTGGACTACGCGCTGTACGTGTTGACCGTGACGCTGGCCCACCTGCGGCGGGGTGTCGCGCTGGAGGAGGCCTATGCGGAAGCGCTGCGCTTCACCGGCCGTGTCGTGGTGCTCACCGGGGCGACGCTGGGGATTGCCGTGGCGACCTGGGCGTTCTCGGCGATCAAGTTCCAGGCCGATATGGGAATCCTGCTGGCCTTCATGTTCGTGTGGAACATGGTGGGCGCGCTGGTCCTGCTGCCTGCGCTGGCGCATTTCCTGCTACGCCCCGCGGCGGCGAACGCCTGTATCGGCGAATCCGTGACGGCAGGCGAAGCGGCGGGTCGTCCCGGGTTGCTGGGCCGGACGTGATCCCCGGCCAGGGCCGCCGTGCCCTGGCGACGGTCAGTGAGGGGAACGCAGCATTCCCTTCCGGCGACAAGCCATTGCGGCCCTTCGGGGCCGTTGCGGTTCCTGCCTTTCGTTATGCATCCGCGTACGCAATGGCACGGCAAACCTGCTTCATGGCAGCGAGCAGGGTGCCGAGGTCGGGGACCGCATCGCGATAGCGTCGTACCAGCGCCAGCAGGCCTTCCACCTGGGCCGAGATCAGCATGGCCCGCAGGGCGCATTCTTCAGCCGTCAGCGACGGCATCATCCTGGCAATCACGGTTTCGACATAGCGTGTGCCGTCTTCGTAGGCGCGCAAGTCCAGGGTTGATGCAACCGGTTCGTGGCGGGCCATGGCCCATACCTCGATCCAGAAGGCGGCCGTGTCGGGGTCGGCGAAGGCTTCGAAGGTGAAGTCGAGCACGGCATCGAACTGCTGCGCCGGCGCGAGCGAGGTGTCCTCCGTCAGGGCACGAAACCGTGCGTGATAGTGCGCGACCAGCGATTCGATGGTCGCGTGCAGCAAGGCATCGCGTGTCGGGAAGTAATGCTGCAGCGTGCTCAGGCGCAGTCCGGCTTCCGCCGCCACGCGCCGGGCGGTGAAGGCGGTATGCCCATCCCGCGCGAAGAGGCGCGCGGCCACGTCAAGGATTTCCGGGATGCGCGTCTGTCGATTGCCGCGTCGGGGGGCATCGTCGCCCGCCGGGGGCTTGCCGAGGTCGTGGGACGTAAGCCTGATGGTTTTCATGAGAGCAGGAACGGATGAATCATTGAGTACGGTAGTCAGATTATAGGTCTAATGACCCATACATTGAATTCATCAAGAAAGCGACGATCCTGACGGAATTTCCCAGATATATAAGGGATGAAGACGTGTGCGGTGCGGGTATTTCCTGACACCATGAGTGGGTCATATGACCTATAAATGAGCCAGACGAGAACAAACCGGCGCCGACACGCCGCCAGGTGATCCAGGAGACAGTCACATGAACCATCCGCCTCAGCACGTCGGTCCCACAGGAGGCGCGTCATCCTTCCTGTTCCCCTCAGCCCCGCATCCTGCCGCTGTTTCGTGTTTTCCCCTAGGGATTGACGATGTGCTGTTCGAAGCCGTTGACGCGCCGCGGTCCGACAACGACGCTGTCATGGCTCGTGCCGGACAGGGCGTACCGGGACCGCTGCCAAGGCGCGACAGCCTGAAGCCGCAGGTTGTCTTCCGGTCGGATTGGTGTACCGCGCATCATCTGGCCGCGGGGACGACGCCCCATCGGGTGCGCATGGAGCGGCACGCGCATACGCTGCTCGTATTCGATGGGGGAAGCTACAGCGAGGGCGAGCGCCGCATCGACGGCACGCGGCTCGGGGCGGCGGGGGCGCTGGATGCGGGTATCGATGTCGTGCCGGCCAGGAGCCGGCTGGTGGCATGGTCCGGTGTGTCGAGCAATATCGGGGTCACCCTGATCACGCTGGACAGCGAACGGATGGCGCGGATCGTGGGCGAGCCCGCCGCAAGTGCGGCGGTACATGGCCTGCGGCCGGATATCAACCTGCGCAACGAGTTGCTTTCGCCGCTGGTCGCACGGGTGCGGCGCTGGTCGATGCTCGACGACGCCGAGTCGGATACCATGCAACGTGAAACGATCCTGATGCTGATCATGCAGGAAATCATGCGGATGCAGCGGCTCCAGTCCGGCGGCACCGCAGTCAACCGCGGCGGACTGTCGCTGCGTGCGCAGCGTCTGGTGCGGGAGTTCGTCGCGGCCCACCTTGATACACGCATCGAGTTGCAGACGCTGGCGGATCTTGTCGGCATGAGCCGGTTCCATTTCTCGCGTGCGTTCAAGGTGTCGTTCGGTCTGCCGCCGCACAAATACCTGATGGCTGAGCGGGTGCGGGTGGCCGCGAAAAAGATCGGCGGCACGGACCACTCCATTACCGACATAGCGCTGCAGGTGGGCTTTTCCTGCTCAAGCGAGCTGACGCGTCTGTTCAAGCAGGCCATGGGCTGCACGCCGCGCACCTATCGCGCGGCGCGCCGTTCCGGCACCGTCCGGCAGGAAGCGCGCGTGACGCGCTGAGGGCGGCGCCGGGCCGCCGGCCGTGTCAGCAGCCTGCGGCTGTCTGACCCGCTTTCCCGTGCCTTGACAACCCCATCTGGCGCGCCACCTGGTGCGCGCGTCCTCCATGCGGGAGAGCCGTCCGATACCCGGCACGGCTGCGCGCAAGATGCCTTCAGTTCCGCAAGATTCGCCAAGTCGCCGCGTGTCGCCGCTTCTATAGTCGGCGCATGTCTGGCCGACGGTGGCAATGAACGATGTTGCCGCTGTCGGTCAATGCTTCATGGTGATTCTCAGGTGACGACGACAGGTATGATGAACATTCATCCGATCGAACCCGGCGAACGTGCGGGGGAAGACAGCGATATTCAGGAAACACGGGAATGGCTGGACGCGCTTGACAGCGTGGCGCGCGTGGCCGGTATCCCGCGTGTGCGCTTTCTGATGCAGCGGTTGGCCGAGCAGGCCAGCGACCTTGGCGTTGGCGCCGGCGCCCATCCCTATTCGCTCTACCGCAATACGATTCCCGTCGAGGCGCAGCCGGTCTATCCGGGCAATCTGGCCCTGGAAACAAAGCTGACCTCGATCATGCGCTGGAATGCCCTGGCGATGGTCGTGCGGGCCAACCGGTCCTATGGCGAGCTTGGCGGCCATATCGCAAGCTATGCATCGGCGGCCGAGATCTTCGAAGTCGGGTTCCAGCATTTCTTCCGTGCGGACAGCGCATCGGGGAAAGGCGATCTCGTTTACTTCCAGCCGCACTCGGCGCCCGGCATCTACGCGCGCGCCTATCTCGAAGGCCGGATGTCCGCGGCGCAACTGGCGAGCTACCGGCAGGAGGTGGGCGGCGGCGGCCTGAGTTCCTATCCGCATCCCTGGCTGATGCCGGACTTCTGGCAGTTTCCTACCGGGTCCATGGGCATCGGGCCGATCAGTGCCATCTACCAGGCGCGGTTCCTGCGCTATCTCGAGCATCGCGGCCTGGCGGACACCTCGCATCGCCGCGTATGGGGCGTATTCGGCGACGGCGAAATGGACGAACCAGAATCGCTCGCGGCACTGTCGCTGGCGGCACGGGAACAGCTCGACAACCTGACGTTCGTCATCAACTGCAATCTGCAGCGGCTCGACGGGCCGGTACGCGGCAATGGCCAGATCATCCAGGAACTCGAATCCCTGTTTGCCGGCGCCGGCTGGAATGTGATCAAGGTGATCTGGGGCTCCGACTGGGATGCACTGTTTGCGTGCGACCGGCATCATGTCCTGCTCAAGCGTTTTGCCGAGACGGTGGACGGCCAGTATCAGGCGCTCGGCGCAAATGACGGCGCGTACAACCGCGCGCACTTCTTCGACCTGGATCCGGCGTTGCAGGCGCTGGTTGCGCACATGACCCCCGAGGAAATCGATGGCCTGCGCCGCGGCGGCCACGACTTCCACAAGCTGTACGCGGCATTCGAGGCAGCATCGCGCCATCGCGGCCGGCCGACCGTCATTCTTGCCAAGACCAAGAAGGGCTACGGAATGGGGCAGGCGGGGGAATCGCGCAACACCTCGCACCAGCAGAAGAAACTGGACCTTAATGCGCTCAAGGCATTCCGCGATCGCTTCGAGTTGCCGCTCCCGGATGCCGCGCTCGAAACCATGGACTTCTATCGCCCCGCCGAAGACAGTCCGGAGATGGTCTATCTGCGCGAGCGCCGCGCAGCGCTGGGGGGCTACCTTCCGAGACGCCAGGCCGTTGCCGACGCGATCACTGTCCCCGCGCTGGCGAGCTATGCCCAGTTCGCGCTGAGCCCCGACGAGCGGGAGGTGTCGACCACGACAAGCGTGGTCCGGCTGCTGGGGAATCTTCTGAAGGACAGGACGCTGGGGCCGCGCATCGTGCCGATCGTCGCCGATGAGGCGCGCACTTTCGGCATGGCGAACCTGTTCCGGCAGATCGGCATCTATGCGCCGCTCGGACAGCGATACGAGCCCGAGGATTCGGGGTCGATGCTGTACTACAAGGAGTGCAGGGACGGGCAGCTGCTCGAGGAAGGCATCACCGAGGCCGGTGCGATCTCGTCCTGGGTGGCGGCTGCGACGTCCTACAGCGTCAATGGCGTACCGATGCTGCCGGTCTACATCTATTATTCGATGTTCGGCTTCCAGCGCGTTGGCGACCTGATCTGGGCGGCCGCGGACCAACGCGCGCGCGGGTTCCTGATCGGGGCCACTGCCGGCCGTACCACGCTTGGCGGAGAGGGCCTGCAGCACCAGGACGGCTCCAGCCACCTGATTGCGGCGACGGTACCGAACTGCCGGGCCTACGATCCCGCCTTTGCCGCGGAGGCCGCCGTGATCATCGACCATGGCAGCCGGCGCATGCTCGAAGGTCAGCAGGACGAATTCTACTACCTGACAGTGACCAACGAGAACTATGTGCAGGCACCGCTCGATCCCGCATTGCATGAAGACGTGGTTCGGGGCATGTACCGGTTCGGCACGCGCGATGCTGCGGCCGGTGCGCCGCGGGTACGGTTGCTCGGTGCCGGTGCAATCCTGCGCGAAGTGATTGCGGCGGCCGACCTGCTGGCCAGCGAGTGGGGCGTTGCCTCGGAGATATGGAGCGTGACGAGCTTTTCGGAGCTGGCGCGCGATGCCCGCGAGGTTGAGCGGCAGCGGTTGTTTGGCGATGCCTTGTCGGGCGACGGGGCGCCCAGTCATGTCGCGCGCTGCCTGCCGGGCGAGACGCCGATCGTCGCGGCAAGCGACTACGTGCGCGCTTGCGCGCAGCTGATTGCATCGTACGTCAGCGCGCCCTACACCGCGCTGGGAACCGATGGCTTCGGGCGAAGCGACAAGCGCACCGCGCTTCGGTCGTTCTTCGAAATCGACCGCCATCACATCGTGCTGGCCGTGCTGGCGTCCGTGGCACCCGGCAAGCATGCTGAGGCGCGCAGCCGGTATGGCATCCATGCCGACCAGGCGGCACCGTGGCTGTCCTGACGGCATGGTCATCGCTCATACAGGAGTCTTCATGCAAACATTGATCGTACCGGATCTCGGCGACTTTCACGACCTGCCCGTCATCGAGGTCCTGATACAGGCCGGCGACGTGGTGTACCTCGAGCAATCGTTGATGACCGTTGAATCCGACAAGGCGACCATGGATGTGCCAAGCGCATTCGCCGGCGTGGTCAGGGAAGTGCTGTTGAAACCGGGGGATCGTGTGTCGCGGGGTTGCGCCATCGCGCACCTTGAACCGGTCACCGCGGTGGCGGGCGAGGTGGCGCGCGCAGACGAACCGGCCGGCGAACCGCCTGCCGTGGTGACAACTCAGGAGCAAGGTGCCGGCAGCCATGCGGACGCGGGACCGATAGGCCTGGAGCCCGATGCGCCGACATGGCCGGCACCCGGTCTGCGCACCGATGCCGAGCGGGTGTCCGATGTGCTGACGCTCGCGGGCCCTGCCGTGCGCAAGCTGGCGCGCGAACTGGGTGTGGCTCTTTCAGCGGTAATGCCCTCCGGGCCGAAAGGGCGGGTCCTGCGCCAGGATGTGCTTGCACACGTCAAGGCGGCGCTCACCGCGCGGCCCACACCGGCAGCGGAGGGCGGGCTCGACCTGGCACCATGGCCAGAGGTCGACTTTGCACGATTCGGTCCGGTCGAGCGCGCCTCGCTGACACGCATCCAGCGGCTCTCCGGTGCCAATCTGCATCGCAACTGGGTGCGGATCCCGCATGTGACCAACTTCGAGGAGTGCGACATCACCGAACTGGACGCGCTGCGTGGTGTCCTGAACCGCCAGCGCCAGCCACAGGCGCCCAGGGTGACCTTGCTCGCGTTTGCCATCAAGGCTTGCGCGCATGCGTTGCGGCAATTCCCCGCGTTCAATGTGAGTCTCGATGGGGAGGAGGTGGTACGCAAACAGTATGTCCACATCGGTTTTGCGGCGGACACGCCGAATGGCCTTGTCGTTCCGGTCATTCGCGACGCGGATCGCAAAGGGGTGGCCGCCCTGGCGGAAGAGGTGGCCGCGCTTGCGGCTCTGGCGCACGAAGGAAGGTTGTCGGTCGAGCAGATGCAAGGTGGATGCCTGTCAATATCGTCGCTCGGCGGAATTGGTGGCACGCATTTCACGCCGATCATCAACGCGCCCGAGGTCGCGATACTTGGCCTGGGGCACGCCCGGACGCAGCCGGTATGGGATGGGGCGCTATTCCAGCCGCGATCCATCCTGCCGCTTTCGCTGTCGTGGGATCACCGTGCCGTGGACGGTGCCCAGGCGGCCCGCTTTCTCGGACATATCGGAGCCGTCCTGACGGACTTCCGGCGCGCGATCCTCTGACGCGCGTAGACGAGATCCGGCGCCATGCACGGCGCCGTTCGGAACCGGGCCCCGATAAAGAGCGCCCGGCATGCAAGAAAAGACAAGGAGACAATTGGATGACAGGGAATCTGGACCAGGGCGGTGCCGGCGAGCGCATCGTTCCTTTCAAGATGGCGCATCTGGTGATTCGCACCGCGCGATACGCGGAAGTCGTGCAATGGTATCGGACGGTGTTTCTTGCCGACGTGGTGTTCGCGAACGAGATGCTGACGTTCATCACCTTCGACGACGAGCACCATCGTGCCGCCATCGCCAACATGCCCGAACTGGCGCCGAAGCCCGAGGGGACGGTAGGCATCGACCACATTTCCTTCAGCTATCGCGACATTGGCGAGCTGCTGACGACGTACCTGCGGCTAAAGCAGGATGGGATTGTGCCGTTCTGGTGCATCAACCATGGCCCGACCACATCGATCTACTACCGGGATCCGGAAGGGAACGATATCGAACTCCAGGTCGACAATTATCCCGATCCGAAGGACGCTGCCGCGTATTTCCATTCCCATGCCTTCGCGAGCAATCCGATCGGTGTCGAGTTCGACCCGGACGCGATGGTGACGCTATGGCGTGACGGGATGCCGGCGTCCCAGCTTTGCCGGCAAGGCACGGCGGCACGGCCGGTCGCCGCAGTGGCTCGTTGAGGGGAGGCGCAATGAAACTCATCAGTTTTCAGCATGGCGACGGCCCGGTGCGGGTGGGTGTCGCCGTCGGAGAGGGCGTGGTGGATATTGCGGCGCGCTTGCCCGGCGCCCCCGGTGACATGGTGTCACTGATCAAGGACTGGGAAACCTGGGAGCCCAGGGTTGTCGAGGCGGTGCGGACGGCCGCGCCGGACTTGCGGGGCGATGCGTTGACATGGCTGGCCCCGGTGCCGCGTCCGGGCAAGATCCTGGCGATCGGACTGAACTATGCGGATCACATCGCCGAATCAGGCATGGGCACGCCGGAGGATCAGCTCTGGTTTGCCAAGATGCCGACAGCGGTGACGGGACCGTTCTCGCCTGTGGCGTTGCCTCGGGTATCGGAGAAGCTTGACTATGAAGCGGAGTTGGCGGTGGTGATCGGACGGCGTTGCCGGCATGTCAGGGCAGAGGATGCGATGTCGATGGTGTTTGGCTACTGCGTGGCGAACGACGTCAGCGTGCGCGACTGGCAGTTGCGCACCTCGCAGTTCACGGTCGGGAAGTCATTCGATACGCACGCACCGTTCGGGCCATGGATCGTCACCGCCGACGAGATCGCGAATGTCTGCAATCTTGACGTGCGGCTGTTCGTGAACGGCGAGAAACGACAGGATTCGTCAACGAGTCACCTTGTCTTCGATATCCCGGCGCAGATCGCGCATCTTTCGCAAGCCATGACCCTTGAGCCGGGCGATGTATTGCTGACGGGCACACCTGGCGGCGTCGGAGCAGCGTGCAAGCCGCCCCGTTGGCTGCGCGCGGGCGATATTGTACGGGTCGAGATCGATCAGATCGGGGCAATCCAGAATCCCATCGTCGGCGAATAGCCGGTCATCCTTGGCACGGTCGTCTCACGGGAAGGCCGGGCCCTGGCATCAATAACAGAGTGGAAATTACTGTATCAGTGATGGCGGCGATAACATAAATTTTGCGTGCAAGTTGCCGTCGGCAACGGCCCGCGTGTGGTTCGCTCAAGGATGTCCCCATGACGTAACAGCGCCCAGCAACCAAGGTGAATGAGCTGGTGCTCGATCGCCAAGCCGTTGTAAAGCTCATAGCCATCGGTCATCAACGCCGCACCTGGACGGATGCCAGCATAGATTTCCTTGGCATGTTTGGCGCCGCGTCCCGACGCGTAGCTGAACAAGCGCACGGGCGGCCCGGAGCCGTTCATTTGCGCCCACATATAGCTCTTCGTCTGTGGCCGCCGTCCCGGCTCCTTCAGGACCTGGAGGGTCGTCTCGTCGCCGTAGATGATGTCAGACTCAAGCAGCGTATCGCGCAGCAGGTTGATCACCGGCCGCACGGCCTGGCCCACGCACACCATGCTGACGGCGATGGTATTCGCCGAGATGTCGCCGCCGAAGCGGCGCAGTAATGCGTAATGCGGCCTGGCGATACAGGGGCATGCCGAACTGGTACTTGCTGGTGGCAATCCAGGCAAGAGCCGACTCGGTAAACAGGCCACGGGGGATGATACGCGGCGGGACCGGCGTGACCTTGATGCTCAGATCGCAGCACGGGAAGGCGCGCTTGACGCGCTGGTGCTGGATGACACGGACCTGTTCCGGGATCACGTCCAGTTGCTCGCTGATCTCGACGCCGATCTCGACCAGCGCGTGGCCATCGTTTGCACAGAAGCGCTCGGGCTCGGGCAGGTCGTGACGTACCACTTCGCGTGGCAGATTGGGATCGAGCGGCTTGCGACCGCGCTTGTTGCGGGTGTGAGCGGCGACCTTCGTGCCGGGCACGTCTTCCTGTGCAGGCTGTGCGTTGAGCGCGTTGCATCCTTTGAATTTCTTCCGCGTCCAGAATTTGACAGCGGCAAGGCCCAATGGAACTCCTTGTGTGGTGACCGCAAGACTAGAATGCATCAGAATCCCACAAGGCACTGCTTGAACAACTGCAACGGTGCGTTAACGTTGGCGATCGTGAGAGCGATATTTGCGAACTCTTCTGCCTTTCCGAAGAGCTTCAAACAAACTTCTTGGTTCGTACATGCGTTGACCGGCTTGCTGGGGATGGGAGCCACACGATCGCAAACGAGATGGATGAGGTTCAGGTTAAAGGACGTACATCGGATTACAGTCCGGGACCAAACTGGCAAGGCTCATCGGGCGGTACTGGAGCTACGATATCGGCGCATAACAGTGTTGCCTCCGATTGGGAAACAACGACGTTACCCAGCTTTGCGCCTAACGGTGATCCATGCTATTGAACGAGGCGCACCTGCAGGAAGAATGCGCATAGAGTGGAAGCTGATCACAAACTTGCCGGTGACCACCCGCGGTGCAGGGGGCGCTGAAACTGATCCTCGAAGCGGTATTCGAGGCGGACTTCTGCCCGAACTCCTACGGGTTTCGACCGAAGCGGTCCCCACACCGCGCGCTGGCGGAAGTCAGACGCAGTGTGCTG
>Ga0209025_1001844_pt1 | contig 24885 bp, 18 predicted proteins | sample AraplaMF_Col_mLB_FD_184256 | JGI IMG/M metagenome (GOLD analysis project Ga0209025, IMG submission 184256) | Arabidopsis root microbial communities from the University of North Carolina, USA - plate scrape MF_Col_mLB (SPAdes) (version 2) | ecosystem: Host-associated > Plants > Roots > Endosphere... | reverse complement strand
TAACCGGCCACATTCTTCATGACCTGGCCGCCGAAGACCAGGCGCTCGCCCTTGCCGTTGAGCAGCACCACACCGAGCATATAGTCGCGCACGGCGCCCACGCTGGCGCGTGCCGGGCCGCTCAGCCCGCTGGCGACCATGCCACCCACAGTGGCCTGGCTGCCCGCGCCGGCAAAATGTGGCGGCTCAAAAGGCAGGCACTGGCCTTGCGCGGCCAGCAGGGCTTCGAGTTCGGCCAGAGGCGTGCCGGCGCGCGCGGTGACGACGAGCTCACTGGGCTCGTAGCTGATGATGCCGCTGTGCGGCCGGATGTCGAGGATGTTGCCCGCCAGGGCCTGGCCGTAAAAGTCCTTGCTGCCGCCTCCGCGCAAGCGCAGCGGCGTGTGCGCGGCGGCCGCGGCGCGCACTTGCTCAGCCAGCGCGGCGCTGATATCGGTATCTGGAGTCATTGCCACCATGGTAAGCGGCGCCCGCCCGTGCCGGTTTGATTTTTTTGAACGCGGCTTGTTCGGTTTTTTCGGGGGGCCGCGCCGGCCGCGTCAGTCCTGGAAGAAGTTGACCGGCAGGCCGGGTACCTCGACCTGCATGGAAAACACGCAACCTGAATCGGGATAGTCCTGCAATTCCTGCGCGGGCCGGTTGTAGCGCGCGGTCGTCAGGTACAGGGTCTTGAGGTCGTCGCCGCCAAAGCAAGGCATGGTGGGGCAGCGCGCCGGCACGGCAAACTCGGCCAGCAGCGCACCGGTGGGCGAGAGCTTGAGCACGCGCCCACCTTCAAACATCGCGACGTAGTAGTTGCCTTCGCTATCCACCGCCGCACCGTCAGGCCGCCCGCCATAGCCGGCCATGCCGGGCTGCCAGCCTTCGGGCTTGCCGGGCCATTGGGCAAACACGCGGGGCTCAGTCATGGTGTTGCTCTCGCCGTCCCAACTCCAGGCGCGGATGATGTGGCGCGGCGTGTCGGTCCAGTACACCGTGGCGGCATCGGGCGACCAGGCCAGGCCGTTGGCGATGATGGCATCACCCGCCTTGCGCTCGACCACAGGGGCGCGGCCGCCGCGGCAATCCAGCGAAAACAGCTCGGCCGTGGACTTGTCGCGCGGCTCGTACATGGTGCCGGCCCAGAAGCGCCCCAGCGGGTCGGCCTTGCCGTCGTTAAAGCGTGTGGTCGCCGTGTCGTGGTCGGCCCGCATGAGCTGGCGCAATTCACCGCCCCACTCTTTCGCGCGGTAAATACCGTCGCGCAGCGCGACCACGAGGCCCCCGCTGCGCGCCGGCGCGATGCTGCCGGGCTCGGAGGGCATGGCCCAGCTCTGGACCGTGCCCATGAAGACGTTGCAGCGGTGCAGCTGCCGGCCCGGAATGTCTATCCAGTAGAGCATCTGCTCGTCGGGGTGCCAGAACGGCGATTCGCCGAGTCCGCTGGGCGGTGCAGCAAGTGTTTGCCAGGTCATCACGGTACCTTCGTTTTGGTGTGGACAGCCGCCACTGTAACGCCCCCAAAAAAGCAGCCCACCGGTTTGCACCGGCGGGCTGAACATCCAAAGGAGACTCTCAGTAAATTCTTGATGGGACAGGGCCGCCCTGGGGCAGCCCAGCCCGCCGCATCAGCGGTTGTAAGCAGTTTCGCCGTGGGACGTGATGTCCAGGCCTTCGCGCTCGTCTTCTTCGCTGACACGCAGGCCTATGGTCAGGTCCACCACCTTGTAGGCGATGAAGGAAACCACGCCGGACCAGACGATGGTGATCAGCACAGCCTTGGCCTGGATCCAGACCTGGCCGGCAATGGTGTATGCGTCAGGCGTCACGGCCGTGGCGGTCACCCAGTCACCCACGAAGCTTGGGCCACCCAGTGCGGGCGAGTTGAAGACGCCGGTGAGCAACGCGCCCAGGATACCGCCCACGCCGTGCACGCCGAACACGTCCAGCGAGTCGTCGGCACCCAGCAGTTTCTTCAGGCCGTTCACACCCCAGAGGCAGGCGAAGCCGGCAACCAGGCCGATGACCAGGCCGCCGCCGATGCCGACGTTGCCGGCTGCGGGGGTGATGGCCACCAGGCCGGCGACGGCGCCGGACGCGGCACCCAGCATGGAGGCCTTGCCGCGCATCAGCGCTTCACCGACGCACCAGGCCAGCACGGCGGCTGCCGTGGCACCCAGGGTGTTGATAAAGGCCAGGGCGGCGAAGCCGTTGGCTTCCAGGGCGGAGCCGGCGTTGAAGCCGAACCAGCCCACCCACAGCAGTGCGGAGCCGACCATGGTCAGGGTCAGGCTGTGAGGCGCCATGGCTTCCTTGCCGTAGCCGATGCGCTTGCCGATGCAGAAGGCGCCGACCAGGCCCGCGACAGCGGCGTTGATGTGCACCACGGTGCCGCCCGCGAAGTCCAGGGCGCCCATCTGCCAGATGTAGCCGCCCTTGCCGTTCATCGCGTCGACCACTTCCTTGCCGGTGTAGGCGTCAGGGCCCATCCAGAACCAGACCATGTGGGCGATAGGCGCATAGCTGAAGGTGAACCAGATGGCCATGAACAGCAGCACGGCGGAGAACTTGATGCGTTCGGCGAAGGCGCCGACGATCAGCGCGCAGGTAATGCCGGCGAAGGTGGCCTGGAAGGCGGCGAACACGATCTCGGGGATCACGACACCCTTGCTGAAGGTCGCGCCATTGGCGAAGGTGCCCGCGACGTTGTCCCAGATGCCCTTCATGAAGAGCCGGTCGAAGCCGCCGAAGAAGGCATTGCCCTCGGTAAACGCCAGGCTGTAGCCGTAGATGAACCACAGCACGACGATCATCGAGAAGGTGACCATGACCTGCATCAACACGGACAGCATGTTCTTGCTGCGGACCAGGCCGCCGTAGAACAGCGCCAGGCCGGGCACGGTCATCATGATGACCAACAGCGTGGAGACCATCATCCAGGCGGTGTCGCCCTTGTTGGGAACGGGTGCGGGCGCTGCGGACGCTGCGGCTGCAGGGGCAGGAGCCGCTGCGGTGGCGGCCGTGGCGGCAGCCGCTGCTGAGGCTGCGGGCGCAGCCGCTTCGGCCGGTTTGGCTTCGGCCGCAGAAGCTGCGGGCGCAGCAGCCGGCGCTTGCGCCATCACGGCGCCTGTTGTCAGCAGGCTCAGTCCCAATACAAGGGAAGCGAGTATTTTTTTCATGTCGATGTTCTCTTTATGTGGGTTGAGCCTTACAGCGCTTCCTTGCCGGTTTCACCGGTGCGGATGCGCACGACCTGTTCGAGGTTGTAGACAAAGACCTTGCCGTCGCCGATCTTGCCGGTGCGAGCTGCGCCCTCAACCGCTTCAATCACGCGATCCACGAGGTCGTCGGACACCGCCGCCTCGATCTTGACCTTGGGCAGGAAGTCAACGACGTATTCCGCGCCGCGGTACAGCTCGGTGTGGCCTTTCTGGCGGCCGAAGCCCTTGACTTCAGTGACGGTGATGCCTTGCACGCCAATACCGGACAGCGCTTCCCGCACTTCGTCCAGCTTGAACGGTTTGATGATGGCCGTTACGAGTTTCATTTCAGGTTTCCTCCAAGGATGAATAAAGAAGCGGCCCCCTCGGTGCACCGCTCCAACTGCTCTACGGTTTTTTGTGAGCGTCAGGACCGGCGCTCCGGTTCAGGGATTTCGACAACTGCGGAAAAGGGGCCTATTCCTAGATCCCACGAAGTCTGGATAGCACGTACCGTGCCAAAAGCAGGCCCCCGTTATAGGTGGCGGTCCACGCGCCCGGCGCTTGCCACGTTGAACCTTAGAATTCAAAAAAACACGATAAGCACCAAATTGGAGCGTAAATCACGCACAACTTTGGAGCATCACCAGGGAGTTAGTTCATGAGCCTGTCTTTAGTGCACAGCCGCGCCTTGCTGGGGCTGGAAGCGCACCCCGTTTGTGTCGAGGTCCACCTGGCCAACGGCCTGCCCAGCTTCACGCTGGTCGGGCTGGCCGAAACCGAGGTCAAGGAAGCCCGGGAACGCGTTCGCTCGGCCATCCAGAACACCGGCCTGGAATTTCCTGCCAATAAAAGAATCACCGTCAATCTCGCCCCGGCCGATCTGCCCAAGGATTCCGGCCGCTTCGACCTGCCGATTGCCCTGGGCATCCTGGCGGCCAGCGGCCAGGTCGATGCCCGCAAGCTCGAAGGCTATGAATTCGCGGGTGAACTCTCCCTGGGTGGAGACCTGCGGCCCGTGCGCGGCGCCCTGGCCATGAGCCTGGCGCTGGCCCGCCCCGAACAAGGCGGCGCCAAAAAACTGCCCAAATTGGTGCTGCCCGAGGCCAGCGCCCAGGAAGCGGCCCTGGCGCCCGGTGCGGAAATATTCCGGGCGCTGCACCTGCTGGATGTGGTCAGGCAGTTCCTGCCGGGCGACGCCCCCGTCGAGGCGCTGGACGGCTGGTCGCGGCTTGAGCCCGCAACAACGCCACAGCAGTCAAGCTACCCGGACCTGGCCGACGTAAAAGGCCAGGCCGCCGCCCGGCGCGCCCTGGAAATCGCGGCCGCCGGCGGCCACAGCGTGCTGATGATGGGCGCGCCCGGGTCCGGCAAATCCATGCTGGCGCAGCGCTTTGCCGGTTTGCTGCCGGCGATGACCACCGAGGAGGCGCTGGAAAGCGCGGCGGTAGCCTCGCTGGGCGGGCGCTTTTCGCTTGATAAATGGGCGGTCCGCCCGACCTGTGCGCCGCACCATACCGCCAGTGCCGTGGCCCTGGTGGGTGGCGGCTCGCCGCCGCGGCCAGGCGAAATCTCGCTGGCGCATCAGGGCGTGCTGTTTCTCGATGAGTTGCCCGAATTCCCGCGCGCGGCACTGGAGGCCCTGCGCGAGCCGCTGGAGTCCGGCAGCATCACCATCTCGCGGGCCGCGCAGCGCGCCGAGTTTCCGGCCCGCTTCCAGCTGGTCGCGGCCATGAACCCCTGCCCCTGCGGCTACCTCGGCTCCAGCCTGCGCGCCTGCCGCTGCTCGCCGGAGCAGGTGTCGCGCTACCAGGGCAAGCTCAGCGGCCCGCTGCTGGACCGCATAGACCTGCATGTGGAGGTCGGCGCACTGGCGGCCGAGGCTCTGGTGAACGCGCCGCCCGGCGAGGCCACGGCGGACGTCCGCCGCCGCGTCGTCGCGGCGCGCGATCGCGCCATGGCCCGGCAAGGCAGTACCAACCAGGCGCTGGCGGGCCAGGCCATAGACACGCAGTGCCAGCTCGATGATGCGGCCGCGAAATTCCTCAACACCGCCGCCGCCCGCCTGGGTTGGTCGGGGCGCAGCATTCACCGCTGCCTGAAAGTGGCCAGGACGATTGCCGATCTGGCCGGCGCGCAGGCGGTGCAGACGGCGCACGTTGCGGAGGCGGTGCAGTACCGGCGGGCGCTCAAGGCGGCACAGTGAGGGCCTGACTCTTCAGTCCACGCGCAGCCTGCGCGCCTTGCGGGCCTTCCACCAACGCGAAAGATGCACCCTCAGGTCATGGCGCGGGTGGGTGATGCGCCGGATCGCGCTCACGTAATCGAGCGCCAGCCCCGGCGTCCAGGCCATGGCTTCGGCGCGCACGCGGGCGCTGCCGGCCATCCAGACATCGGGGTGCAGCGCAAGCCGCAGCAGGGTGCGCCAGAAGGGCCTGTCGGAAAAAACGCCTTCCATGGCCGCATCCACGGCCTGGGTCACCACGACGGAGCAGTTGCGGCTGGTGAGGTTGTAGGTGTCGTCCTGTCGGTACACATCCCAGAACGCCTGCAGATAGCTGCGGTTGTAGACGCGGAAATGCAGCTGGTGCGTGGAAGGCCGGGTCGCCGCGGCCTCTTCGGCATAGGCGGGCAACCAGACGCCTGGATGGTTGTTGCCCGAGGTGGCGCGCAGGTGGCGGGCCAGGTTGGCCTGGGTAATGGACAGGCGAATACGCGGGTGATGGCTGATGTACAGGCCGTCTTCACACTCAAGCGCCACGTGGCCTGTCGACACACGGCCCTTCTTTGTCATGGAGGCGATGTAGCGCTCGATCAAGGGAAGGCGTATGCGGTCCTTGTCATCGTCCACCGCATCGACGGCTGTCCAGACGTGCACGATCATGTGGCCGGCGGCGGCGTTCGCGGCGAGCATCTCGGCCGTAGCCGGCGCCGCATCGGGTTGCAGCACCCGGGTACCGCTGTAAAGCTCAACGGCCGCCAGCCGGGAGCCAGGCGGCAGGCGCCTGAGCCGCCAGGCACCGCGCATCAGAATATGGCCGCCCGCAACAAGCGCCAGGCCGGTGCATAGCGACACATTCATGCTGGAGGGCACGGGCCAATCGGTCAGCAGCAGCAATGCCATGAGCAGGTAGCCCCACCCAATCAGGTTGGACTTGCGCCAGCTCGGGTAACGGATCAGCCAGCTGGACGCGATGCGGATCAGGCCGTTGAAGGTGAAGGCGGCGCCGAACAGGATGCCGGCGGCAATCGAGTTGTCCCAGGGAAAATCCAGCACCAGGCAGGCAAACACCACCATGGCCGCACCGCGCAGCATTTCAAAACGGCGCCGCTCCCGTGCGTGGGTTGCACCCACCACCAGCTCGACAACGCCTTGTGCCAGCAGCACCGCGCCCAGCACCCAGGTGGCGACGTCGGCCACGCCGTCCACCAGGTCGACAAGCAGCGTGGCGCCGAAGAGCAGCGTCAGCACACCGGCCGCCATGAAAACTTTCCAGCGCTGCACCAGCGCATCGCCACCAAAAAGAATCAACGCAAGTCTGAACATATTCTTGTGCTTTGCCGCCGCCATCCCAAACGATAGGCGAGGCCGGCCTTATTCCAGGGCCGGGAAATCCACCACATAGGCATCCATAGGCAAGGCCGCGCGCTGCGGGCCCTGCTGCTGGGGCAGTGGTTTCACGATCACCTTGCCCTGCTCCGTCACATCGACCGCCAGGCTTTTGACGACAAAGGAATCGATGAGGTAAGGAAGGCCCTGGGAGGAGAGCGGGCCCATGCCGTCCGACACATGGAAATGCAGGTGCGGCGCGGAAGTGTTGCCCGAGTTGCCGACCAGCGCCAGCACCTGGCCGCGCTTGACGCGATCACCCACGCGCACCTTGAGCGACCCCGGCTGCAGGTGGGCGTAGAACGCGTAGTAACCGCGGCCCAGGTCCAGGACCACGTGGTTGCCGGTGACGTTCTGCATGGTGGTGTCGGTCGGCAACGCGTTTGCCACGCGCTCGGGCAGGCCGTCGAGCACGGAGACCACTTTGGCGTCGGCCACGGCAATGGCTTTTTGCCCATAGGTCGGCCAGTTTTCATTCTTGCTGCTGTCACCGTTGCTCTGCTGCGAGTTCGCGTCCATCTTGACCCAGTCGATGGCAAAACGCTGGCTCACATACAGCATGCCATTGACAGGAATGCCGGCGCGCCGGTGCGGAATTTCTTTGCAGCAGCCGTTGAATGCGATCCAGCCCGTTCCCTCTAGCGGTGGGCCTATCAGCGGTGCCGGCCGTGTGCTGAGCGGCACGTTGCCGCCGGTCTGCGTGGTCTGCACGCTGCCCTCGCCCGCGGATTTAACAGCGGGCGTGAGCTTGAGCTCCGCGCCGGAAGTCACCACACGGTGCGACAGTGTTTTCGGCAGCGGCTGGCCGGGCTCCAGCACCACGTCGATCCAGAACAAGCCGGCCTGCGCCGCGTCCATGCTGTCTGTGGTGGTGCCGCCCAGCAAGGAGAAGGTACGGGCGACTTCATCGCCGGACACCGTGGCCAGCACCTTGCCGGAGCCACCATCCAGCACCTCCAGCGACACCAGCTTGACCGGCACGGCACGCGCGTTGATCACCTGCAGTTCGTAGTCGATATGCACGCGCCCGTCTGCGCCGCGAAACGGCACGGGATGCGAGGCGACGCTCAGCAGCACGGGGGTGTTCTGGTCCTGCGCGCCGGCGAACTCAAGCTGGTCAAGATCAGCCTTGGGCGCGGCCGCCGTCGCCTGAAAGCTGCCGGCAAACATGAGCGGGGCCAGCAGGAGCATGAAAAAGCGCCGCATGCGGTCCTCCTTGTGATGGGCCGGGTCATCATAGCGCCAAGCCCTGCGCACGCAGACGGAAAAAAGCCCCGCAACATGGTGTTGCGAGGCGCTTTTTGGGGACTTCACCGGTCTCGGCGGCGGACGGTTTCCGCCGCTGATTAGCGGCCGTAGTAAGGAGAAGGCTCGGCGGGCTGTGCGGCCACGGGCGCAGGCTTGGGCCCATAGACGGCACCGTCGCCGGTACGCAGCACGTTGCCTTCCACCGTCACGCGGCTGCCCACGCTGGGAGCACGCGCCACTTCCACTACACGCTGCGAGCCGTCTTCCATGCGCACGCCGACCTGGTAGACGGTTTCCTTGCGCATATGCCCTTCAATCGCGTTGCCGGCAAAGCCGCCGCCCACCGCGCCCAGAATGGTGGCCGCAGTGCGGCCGCCGCCGTGGCCGATCTGGTTGCCAAGCACAGCGCCCAGCACGCCACCGGCGACGGCACCCGCGCCGACACCGGCAGGTTTGGTGGAGCGCTCGACGGGCGTGACAGATTCAACCGCGCCGCACACATGGCAGACCGCCGGAGCCATGGCAACCGGTGCGGGTGTAGGGCCGGGGGCGGGCGAAATACCGGCGTAGCTCGGCGCGGGCGCCGGCTTGGGTGTGGGCTTGGCCACCTTCTTGGCGGGAACGGGTGCGGGCTTGGCGGGAGCGGCGGCCGGCTTCTCTGCCAGGTCGTCCGCGGCGCTGGCGCTGCTGCTGGCCGCGGCCAGGGGCGCTGCCACTTGCGGCGCGGCCTGCGGGGTTGCCAGCGCCACCGGCGGCGTGGCGCCGACCGGGTTGCGCATCTGGTAAATCATGGTGCCGCCCATGGCCAGGACAGCAGCACCCAGGATGCCGACGGCGGCCCACAAGGGCTTGTTGGCCGACGAGGCCTGCTGGCCGGGCTGGAGGTTTTCGGTGGACGTATTCATATGGAAATTCCCTCAGGTGAAATCAAACCGCTTGCGCATACGCGTATGCATATACATGCGTCAGGCCTATGCAACGTTTCCCATGCCGCAAAGGTAAACACGCTCTGGCAAGCGGCTGTGTATTTTTGTAAACGCAGCTTATTCTGCGGCAAAGCCGCCGTAAAGGCGAATTGCAACGGTAATGCTGGATGCGGCAGATTCAGGCGGCTCACAAAACCCAGCGAAGCAGCCCCGGCAGGGCGACGCAACAACGCCGGGGGTCTTGTGAGGACGCTCAGAGGTTGGGTGCCAGGAGGCGCTGCAATTCTTCCGCCTTGAGGCCTCGCCGCTGCGCCAGGTCCTGCAACTGGTCGTCGCCTATCTTGCCGACGTTGAAGTAGGTGCTTTGCGGGTGGCTCAGGTAAAAGCCGCTGACGCTGGCCGCCGGCGTCATGGCCAGGCTTTCGGTCAGGGCCATGCCGATCTCGCCGGCCTTGAGCAGCTCGAACATCTCTTTCTTGACGCTGTGGTCCGGGCAGGCCGGGTAACCCGGCGCGGGGCGTATGCCCTGGTATTTTTCGGCGATCAGCGCCTCACTGTCCAGCGACTCGGCAGGTACGTAGCCCCACAGGTCCTTGCGCACGCGCTGGTGCAGGCTTTCGGCGAAAGCCTCGGCCAGGCGGTCGGCCAGCGCCTTGAGCATGATGGACGAGTAGTCGTCGTGGTCGTCGAGGAAATACTTTTCCTTTTTCTCGGCGCCTATGCCGGCGGTCACGGCAAAGAGGCCGATGTAGTCGGGAACGCCCTTGGGCGCAACAAAATCGGCGAGGCACCGGCTGGGCCGCATCACGCCGTCGATGGCGGTTTTTTCAGTCTGCTGGCGCAGACCATACCAGGTCATGGCGACTTCGCTGCGCGTCTCGTCGGTGTAGATCTCGATGTCGTCGCCCACGCTGTTGGCCGGGTAAAGCGCCATCACGCCGTTGGCGGTCAGCCAGCGGCCTTCGATGAGGCGCTTGAGCATGCGCTGCGCGTCGCCGTACACACGCACGGCCTCGGTGCCCACGACCTCGTCCTTGAGGATGGCCGGGAAGGGGCCGGCCAGGTCCCAGGTCTGGAAGAAGGGGCCCCAGTCGATGTAGTGCGCGAGCTCGGCCAGGTCGAAGTTCTTGAACACGCGCCGGCCTATGAACTTGGGCACGGGCGGCGTGTAGCCGGCCCAGCCCATGGGCGTGGCATTGGCGCGTGCCTTGGCCAGCGGCCACATCGGCACCTGCTTTTTGTTGGCGTGCTGGGTGCGCACCTTGTCGTAGTCGGCGTAGAGCTCGTCGATGTATTTGGCCGCCTGGTCGGACAGCAGGCTTTGCGCCACGCTCACGCTACGCGAGGCGTCGGGCACATAGACCACCGGGCCTTCATAGTGCGGCGAGATCTTGACGGCCGTGTGCACCCGGCTGGTGGTAGCGCCGCCAATGAGCAGCGGGATTTTCTTGATGCGGAAATGCTCGTCCTTCTGCATCTCGGCGGCCACGTACTGCATTTCTTCCAGGCTGGGCGTGATCAGGCCGGACAGCCCGACAATGTCGGCGCCCTCGACCTTGGCGCGCGCCAGGATTTCGTGGCAAGGCACCATCACGCCCATGTTGACGACTTCGAAGTTGTTGCACTGCAGGACCACGGTGACGATGTTCTTGCCGATGTCGTGCACGTCGCCCTTGACGGTGGCGATGATGATCTTGCCCTTGGTCCTGACGTCGCCGCCGGCGGCTTCCAACTGCAGCTTTTCGGCTTCGATGTAAGGCAGCAGGTGTGCCACGGCCTGCTTCATCACGCGGGCGCTTTTGACCACCTGGGGCAGGAACATCTTGCCCTGGCCGAACAGGTCGCCGACCACGTTCATGCCGTCCATCAGCGGGCCTTCGATGACGTGCAACGGCCGGCCGCCTTCGGCCAGAATCTCGCGGTACATCTCCTCGGTGTCTTCGGTGATGAACTCGTTCATGCCGTGGACCAGCGCATGCGACAGGCGCTGACGCACCGGCAGGGCGCGCCATTCGTTTTTCTTGCTGTCGTCCTTGGCGCCGCTTTTCGCGGTTTCGGCGACTTCGATCAGGCGCTCGCTGGGCGTGAGTTCGGGCTCGCCGGGTTTGTAAGCGGGCGTGCGATTCAGCACCACGTCCTCGACGCGCTCGCGCAGCACCGGGTCCAGGTCGTCGTAGACGCCGACCATGCCGGCGTTGACGATGCCCATGTCCATGCCGGCCTGGATCGCGTGGTAGAGGAACACGGTGTGGATCGCTTCCCGCACCGGGTCGTTGCCGCGGAAGCTGAAGGACACGTTGGACACGCCGCCCGAGACCTTGGCGCCGGGCAGGTTCTGCTTGATCCAGCGCGTGGCGTTGATGAAGTCGACCGCGTAGTTGTTGTGCTCCTCGATGCCGGTGGCGATCGCGAAGATGTTGGGGTCGAAAATGATGTCCTCGGGCGGGAAGTCGAGCTCGTCGACCAGTACGCGGTAGGCGCGCTCGCAGATCTCGATCTTGCGCTCGTAGGTGTCGGCCTGGCCTTTTTCGTCGAAGGCCATCACCACGGCCGCCGCGCCATAGCGCTTGAGCAGCTTGGCCTGGTGCTTGAAGGGCTCCAGCCCTTCTTTCATCGAGATCGAGTTGACGATGCCCTTGCCCTGGATGCAGCGCAGGCCGGCCTCGATGACGCTCCACTTGGAGCTGTCGATCATGATGGGCACGCGGGCGATGTCGGGTTCGCTGGCGATCAGGTTCAGGAAACGCACCATGGCGGCCTGGCTGTCCAGCATGGCCTCGTCCATGTTGATGTCGATGATCTGCGCGCCGTTTTCCACCTGCTGGCGGGCCACCGCGAGGGCCTGCTCGTATTCGCCGTTGAGGATCATGCGGGCGAAGGCCTTGGAGCCGGTGACGTTGGTACGCTCGCCGATGTTGACGAACAGGGTGCCCGCGCCTATGTCGACCGGCTCCAGGCCGGACAGCTTCATGGGGGGGACAGAGACGGAATTTTCGGTTTCGGACACGGACTCACCTTGGGGCTAAGGTGAGCGTCGTTGCCGCGGGCAGCGCCGGAGGGGCCGCCCGTAACCCAAGCCTGACGGACGCTAAGGTCCGCTGCAACGCTCCTTGGGTTGGCCTTATTTTAAGGGCTGAACGCCCTGTTGCGCCATTTCCCGGTACGAAGCCCCGGGAAATGGGATCAGCTTAATCCAGCTTGATCTTGGCCACTTTGATCAGGCGGCCGTAATCGGCATGCTCTTTCATGACCATATAAGCAAAATCCGCCGAGGTCATGGGGCTGGGCGTAGCGCTCATGCGGGCGAACTTTTCGGCCGTGTCAGGCGTGTTGAGCGCGGCGGCAAAAGCCTTTTGCAGCTGGTCCGTCGTGGCCTTGGGCAGGTTGGCCGGACCGAAGATGCCGAACCAGGTGCTGATGTGGAAACCCGGCACCACGTCGTTGATGGTGGGGATCTCTGTGAAGCTGCTGGAGCGGTTGATGGTGGTCACACCGAAGGCCACCAGCTTGCCCGACTTGATGTTGGCGCTGGCCGAGGCCAGGTTGTCGAACATCAGGTCGGCCTGGCCGGACAGCAGGCCGGCCTGCGCCTGGGCCGAGCCGCTGGAAGGCAGGTGCACGATGCTGATCTTGGCCAGGCTCTTGAACAGCTCGCCGGCGAGGTGGCCGGCGCTGCCGTTGCCGCCGGAGGCATAGTTCAGCCGGCCGGGGTTCTTGCGCGCGTAGGCGATCAGGTCCTTGGTGTCCTTGATGTTCAGGCGTTTGGCCGTTTCGGCGTTCATGACCAGCACATTGGGCACTCGAGCCACCAGCGTGATGGGCGTGAAGTCCTTGAGCGCGTCATAAGGCATGTTGGGATACAGCCAGGGGTTGATGGCATGGGTGGCCACCGCGCCCATCACCAGGGTGTGGCCGTCGGCCGGCGCCTTTGCAACCAGCGCGGCGCCCACATTGCCGCCCGAGCCGGGCCGGTTGTCGACCAGCACTTCGGTCTTGAGCAGGGGGCGCAGCTTCTCGGCCAGGATGTGCGCGGCATTGTCCAGCGGGCCGCCGGCCGGATAGGGAACGACGATGGTGACCGGCTTTTGCGGCGCCAGTTGCGCCTGGGCCGTCAGGGTTGCGGCGGCCACGGCGAATGCCGCGGCGATCTTGATGAATGAACGCACGTTCAAGGTTTCCTTTGTAATGTTGCGTGTGTCCGACCGAGGGCGCTGCAGGGCGCAGCGCCGGATAAAGAAAAAAGCCGGCCTGACAAACGGGTCCCGACTATAGCCGCTAAACATGACGCGCTGAGGGGCGCACCGCCCCCGGCATCAGGAGAGGGTCAGAAGACGAGGTGAACGGCCGGGTTGGCCGCTCAGGCGGCTTCTTTGTAAAACGCGCCGCCCTGCCGCGAGCGCGCCGCCACCGGGGCCACGGCATGCGCAATCGCGCCTATGTGGTCCGGCGTGGTGCCGCAGCAGCCGCCCACGATGTTGACCAGGCCTTCGTCGGCGAACTCGCGCAGCAGGCGCGAGGTGACGTCGGGCGTCTCGTCAAAGCCGGTGTCGCTCATGGGGTTGGGCAGGCCGGCATTGGGGTAGCAGCTGATGAAGGTGTCGCCGGCCACGCGCGCCAATTCCTGGATGTAGGGGCGCATCAGGGTGGCGCCCAGCGCGCAATTGAGGCCAATGGCCAGCGGCGCGGCATGACGCACGCTGTGCCAGAAGGCGGTCACGGTCTGCCCGCTCAGGATGCGGCCCGAAGCGTCGGTCACCGTGCCGCTGATGATCAGGGGCAGGCGCTCGCCGGAGTTGTCGAAGTACTCGTCGATGGCGAACAGCGCCGCCTTGGCATTGAGCGTGTCGAAGATGGTCTCGACCAGCAGCACGTCGCTGCCGCCCTTGACCAGGGCCTCGGTCTGTTCGTAGTAGGCCTTGCGCAGCTCCTCAAAGCTGGTGTTGCGCGCGCCGGGGTCGTTCACGTCGGGGCTGATGCTGGCCGTCTTGGGCGTGGGGCCCAGAGCGCCGACCACAAAGCGCGGCTTGTCGGGTGTGGAAAATTTGTCGCAGGCGGCGCGGGCGATGCGGGCCGATTCGTAATTCATCTCAACGGCCAAATCGGCCATGTCGTAGTCGGCCTGCGCCACCGTGGTCGCGCCGAAGGTGTTGGTTTCGATCATGTCCGCGCCGGCGGCCAGGTAGCCCTCGTGGATGTCCTGGATCACGTCGGGACGCGTAAGGCTCAGCAATTCGTTGTTGCCCTTGACGTCCTTATGGAAGTCCTTGAAGCGCTCGCCGCGGTACTGGGCTTCGCTGAGCTTGAAGCGCTGGATCATGGTGCCCATGGCGCCGTCAAGGATGGCGATGCGTTGCGCCAGGATGGCTGGCAGCTGCTGGCCGCGGGTGTAGGTGATTGGCTTCATGGCCCCGATTTTAAGGTGGACCCCGTTTTGCGGCGGACTTTCCCTGACAATAGGGTTATTGCGCTCTCTATGAAAAACTTTCAACCTAAAGAAGCCTGGACCTGGCTGCAAGCCCATCCCGATGCGCTGTTCGTGGATGTGCGCATGGAGATCGAGTCTTTGTACGTGGGCCGCCCGCCCGGCGTGGTCAACGTGCCCTGGTACGAATACCCCGACCTTCAGCCTGATGCAGCGAAGTTTGCCGAGGCCGTGGCGCGCGAAGCCAGCGGCAAGGCACAGCCGGTGTTGCTGATCTGCCGCTCCGGCAAACGCACGCTGGACGCGGGCAAGGCACTGGAAGCTGCCGGTTTTACCGATGTGCAACACGTAGTGCACGGCTTCGAGGGCGAACTCGACGAGCGCTTCCAGCGCTCCACGCTCTCGGGCTGGCGTTTTGACGGCCTGCCGTGGGAGCAGATGTAGCCTCTTTTTTGTCACCCATTGCCGCCTTTTCGTCGACGTTCCCGGCGTTCGCGCAACCGGTTTCATTCCCCCTTCCGACCTTGTCCTCACTCCCCGTCTCTTCCGTTCCCACCCCGCTGCACGTGTTGGCCGAGGTCTTCGGCTACGACAGCTTCCGGGGGCCGCAGCAAGCCATCGTGGACCACGTGGTGCGCGGCGGCGACGCGCTCGTGCTGATGCCCACGGGCGGCGGCAAGTCTCTGTGCTACCAGATCCCGGCCATCGTGCGGCAGCAGGCCGGCCACGGCGTGACGGTGGTGATCTCGCCGCTGATCGCGCTGATGCACGACCAGGTGGGTGCGCTGCACGAGGCCGGCGTGTCGGCGGCTTTCCTCAATTCCACGCAAAGCTTCGACGAAAGCAGCCAGCTTGAAAAGCAGCTGCTGCGCAACGAGCTGACTCTGCTTTACGCCGCGCCCGAGCGCATCAACACGCCGCGCATGAAGGGGCTGCTGGCCTCGCTGCACGAGCGCGGGCTGCTGAGCCTGTTCGCCATCGACGAGGCGCACTGCGTGAGCCAGTGGGGCCACGATTTCCGGCCCGAGTACCGCTCACTGAGCCTGCTGCACGAGACCTTTCCAGACGTGCCGCGCATCGCGCTGACGGCCACGGCCGACGCGCTGACGCGCCAGGACATGATCGAGCGCCTCAAGCTCGAGGACGCGCGCCAGTTTGTCAGCAGCTTCGACCGGCCCAACATCCGCTACACCATCGTCGAGAAAACCGACCCGACGCGCCAGCTGCTGCGCTTCATCGAGGCCGAGCACGAGGGCGAGGCCGGCATCGTCTATTGCCAGTCGCGCAAGCGCGTGGAAGAAATCGCCGGCATGCTGCAGGACGCGGGCCTCAAAGCACTGGCCTACCACGCAGGACTGGACTCCGCCCTGCGTCAGCAACGGCAGGACCGCTTTCTGCGCGAGGACGGCATCGTCATGGTGGCGACGATTGCCTTCGGCATGGGTATAGACAAGCCCGACGTGCGTTTTGTCGCCCACCTGGACATGCCCAAGAACATCGAGGGCTATTACCAGGAGACAGGCCGCGCGGGCCGCGACGGCCAGAGCGCCGACGCCTGGATGGTCTACGGCCTGCAGGACGTGGTGAACCAGCGCCGCATGATTGACACCAGCGAAGCCGCCAGCGAGGAGTTCAAGCAGGTGATGCGCAGCAAGCTCGACGCCCTGCTGACGCTGGCGGAAGACACGCGCTGCCGCCGTGTCAGCCTGCTGGGCTACTTCGGTGAAGAGAGCCAGCCCTGCGGCAACTGCGACAACTGCCTGCAACCACCCGCCGTCTGGGATGCCACCGAGGCCGCGCGCAAGATGCTCAGCTGCATTTATCGCGTGCAGCAGGCCAGCGGCATCAGCTTCGGCGCCGGCCACATCATGGACATCCTGCGCGGCAAGATGACCGACAAGATGGCCCAGTACGGCCACGACAAGCTCAGCACCTTCGGCATAGGCGCGGACCTGGCCGAGGCGCAGTGGCGCGGCGTGCTGCGCCAGCTGATCGCGCGCAACATGGTGCGCGTGGACGCCGAAGCCTTCAGCACGCTGCAGCTCTTGCCTGATGCGCGCCAGGTGCTCAAGGGCGAGGTCAGCGTGGTGCTGCGCGAGCAGGCGGCAGGCGCCAAGGCAGGCGGGCGCGGCAAGCGCGTGACCAAAACGTCGGTCAAGGGCCTGGCCGAGGCCGCGCTCAATGCCGGCGCGCTGGAGCGCCTGGCCCGCCTCAAAGCCTGGCGCGCCGAAGTGGCGCGCGAGCACAACCTGCCGGCCTTCGTGATCTTCCATGACGCCACGCTGCGAGCCATCGCCGAGCGGGCGCCGCAAAGCCTGGACGACCTGGACGGCATCAGCGGCATAGGCGTCAAAAAGCGCGAGGCCTACGGCGCCGAGGTGCTGCGGGTATGCGCGGCAACCAGCTAATCAAGAAACACGCCGGCTGCGCCCCTCAGGGTTATCCCTTGGCTCACACGCCGCCTGGGTTTGGCGCACAACGACTGTCCGGGAGCACGGCGCGCCCGCTTTTGGGGCAAGCCCATCGATGACGCCCTGCCGCAGCACAGGTATTTTTTCGGCTTGGTGCTGATGCGCCATGCGCGGCCCGCATACCAACCCATGGTTAAGCTCATGACGCATTTTTCGCAAGGGTTTATCCCGAGCGAATAGGCCCTCGCACCTGATTGGCGCGTGCAATGCTTGGAGTAGCATTTCGGCGCTGGCACGCATCGTGCTGGATCTCATAAGTTTTATAAGCTTTTACTGACTGGAGAACCCCCGTGATCAAAATCGCCAAAAAACATGGACTTGCCACGCTGGCTGCCGCCGGCCTCACCCTTGCTGCGATGGCACCCGCCCACGCCGGCAAGACACTGGACACCATCAAGTCGCGCGGCCAGGTGATTTGCGGCGTCAACGTCGGCCTGGCGGGGTTCTCCTCCGCCGACAGCAACGGCGCCTGGACCGGCCTTGACGTGGACACCTGCAAGGCCATCGCCGCCAGCGTGCTGGGCGATGCCAGCAAGGTCAAATGGGTTCCCCTGAACGCCCAGCAGCGTTTTACCGCGCTGCAGTCCGGCGAAGTCGACGTGCTGGCGCGCAACACCACCTTCTCACTGACCCGCGACGCGTCGCTGGGCCTGCACATGACCGCCGTGACCTACTATGACGGCCAGGGTTTCATGGTCCCCGTGAAGAGCAAGATCAAGAGCGCCAAGGCACTGAAGAACGCCACCGTCTGCGTGCAGTCCGGCACCACGACCGAAAAAAACCTGACCGACTTCTCCAAGGCCAACAACCTGAACATGAAGCCCGTGGTGTTTGAAAAGCAGGAGGCCGTCAACGCCGCCTACTTCTCGGGCCGCTGCCAGGCTTACACCACGGACGCCTCGGGCCTGGCCTCGGTGCGCAACAAGGAAGCCAAGGTTCCCGCCGACCACCTGATCCTGCCCGAGCTGATCTCCAAGGAGCCACTGGGCCCCATGGTGCGCCGCGGTGACGACGAGTGGTTCGCCATCGTCAAATGGGTGGTCTACGGCCTGATCGAGGCCGAAGAGTACGGCGTGACCCAGGCCAACGTCGATGCCATGACCAAGGACAGCAAGGACCCCGTGGTCATGCGCCTGACCGGCAGCGGCGAGGACACCGGCAAGCTGCTGGGCCTGGACAAGGAATGGCTGGTGCGCGCGGTCAAGGCCGTCGGCAACTACGGCGAAATCTTCGAACGCAATGTCGGACCCAAGACACCGCTGGCGCTGCCGCGCGGCCAGAACAACCAGTGGAACAAGGGCGGCCAGATGTACGCCATGCCGGTGCGCTGATCACCTCTGATCACCTGATTCCGATGCGTTGAACGCAAACGGGCCGCTCGCAACTCTCCGTTGTCGAGCGGCCCGCTTTTTTTGGGTACCCGTTATGTCCGAGCACTCCTTGATCCCCCCGCGCCCGGCGCCCGCCCTGCGGCGCAAAGGCTTTTCCTGGCGCAGCAAACAGGCGCGCGCCCTCGTCTACCAGGTGCTGGCTGTCGGCCTGATCGTCTTCCTGATCTGGCTGCTGGTGAGCAACACCATGGCCAACATGAAGACCCGCGGCATCCAGAGCGGCTTCGACTTCCTGATGCAGCCGGCTGGCTTCGACATCGGCGAAGGCTGGCTCAGCTATGACTCCATAGACCCCTACTGGAAGGCCTTCCTGGTCGGGCTGGTCAACACGCTGCGCGTGGCGGTGGTCGGCATCGTGCTGACCTCCATCCTGGGCACCCTGCTGGGCGTGGGGCGCTTTTCGCGCAACGCTCTGGTGCGGGCGCTGTGTTACGGCTATGTCGAGACCTTCCGCAACATCCCGGTGCTGCTGCAGCTGCTGATGTGGTACCTGCTGTTCACCGAATACCTGCCGGCGATCGACCAGGCCCTGCACATCGGCAAATGGGTGTACGTCAGCAAGAACGGCATCTCCTACCCTTCGCCGGTGTGGGGCCTGGGCCAGACGCTGGCGCTTGCGGGGGCGGCGGCGGGCGTGGTGGCCAGCGTGTTGTATGCGCAGCGCGCGCGCAAGCAGTTTGACCTCACCGGCAAACCACGGCCGGTGCTCTGGGTGTCGCTGGCGCTCATCGTCGGCGGCGCACTGGCCGGCTGGCTCGCAGGCGGTGCGCCCATGGAATGGAATATGCCGGTCTTGACCGAATCGCAGGTCGAAGGCGGCGGGGCGCTGTCTCCGGAATACCTGGCCGTGCTGCTGGGCCTGGTGCTTTACACCTCCGCCTTTGTGGCCGAGGTGGTGCGCGCCGGCATTGCCTCCGTGTCTCTGGGCCAGCATGAGGCCAGCGCCTCGCTGGGCCTGTCGCGCGGCCACTCGATGCGGCTGGTGGTGCTGCCGCAGGCTTTGCGGGTCATCATCCCGCCGCTGACCAACCAGTACCTCAACCTCACCAAGAACTCCTCGCTGGCCGTGGCCGTGGGCTACCCCGACCTGGTTTCCATCGCGAACACCTCGCTGAACCAGACCGGCCGGGCCGTGGAGTGCATCGCCATCATCATGCTGATCTACCTGAGCACCTCGCTGGCGACATCCGGCCTGATGAACTGGTTCAACAGCCGTGCTGCGATCAAGGAGCGCTGAGCCATGAGCAAGACCTTTGTTCCCATCGCAGCCCGTCCCGCCCCCATCAAGATGGAGGGCTTTATCCCCTGGCTGCGGAGCAACCTGTTTTCCAGCATCGGCAATTCCGTGGTGTCCCTTCTGGTGCTGGCGCTGCTGGTGTGGGCCGCCTCGGGCATCGCGCAGTGGGGCATCATCCACGCGGTCACCGCGGCGGACCCGGACGCCTGCCAGGCCGCGCGCGGCATGGGCGCCTGCTGGGGTGTGGTGCGCGAAAAAGGCCGCATCATCCTGCTGGGCCGCTACCCGCAACCCGAACACTGGCGCGCCGAGCTCGCGACCGTGCTGCTGCTGGGCCTGGTGGTGGCCAGCTGCATACGCTGGTTCTGGAAGCCCTGGCTGGCGCTGCTGTGGGTGGTGGTGCTGGCCGCCTTCTTCACGCTGATGAGCGGCGGCATCCTGGGCCTGGCCAAGGTGACGACGGACCAATGGGGCGGCCTGCCGCTGACGGTGATGCTGACGGTGATCTCCATGACCATCGCCTTCCCCATCGCCGTGATGGTAGCGCTGGGGCGTCGCGCCAACATGCCGGCCATACGCACGCTGTGCGTCATCTATGTGGAGCTGATACGCGGCGTGCCACTGATCTCCGTGCTGTTCATGGCCAGCTTCATGTTCCCGCTGTTCATGCCCATAGGCAAGTCACCCGACGTGCTGGTGCGCGTCATCGTCGGCATCACACTGTTCGCGGCCGCCTACATGGCCGAAATCGTGCGCGGCGGTTTGCAGTCGCTCTCCAAGGGCCAGACCGAAGCGGCCGCCAGCCTGGGCCTGGGTTACTGGCAGACGCAGGTCAAGATCGTGCTGCCGCAGGCCCTGGGCACCGTGGTGCCCAGCATCATGAACAACTTCATCTCGCTCTTCAAGGACACCTCGCTGGTGACCATCGTCTCGCTGTACGAGCTCACGGGCGCACTGTCGCTGGCCGTGGGGTCGGATCCGAACTGGCGGCCCTTCAAGATCGAGGCCTATATTTTCATCGCCGCGATCTATTTCACCTGCTGTTTCGCCATGTCGCGCTACAGCCTGTGGATCGAACGCCGTCTCGCCGTGGGCAAAGCCCGTTGAACAGGAAATAAAAAAATGAGTGAACCCACCATCCACTTCGACAAGGTCAACAAATGGTATGGCAACAATTTTCACGTGTTGCGCGACATCGATCTTCAAGTCAGGCCGGGCGAGCGCCTTGTGATCTGCGGGCCTTCGGGCTCCGGCAAGTCCACCATGATCCGCTGCATCAACGCGCTGGAGGACTACCAGGAAGGCAAGCTCACGGTCGCGGGCTCAGTGCTGGGCGATGACATCAAGGCGATTGACGCGGTGCGCCGCCAGGTCGGCATGGTGTTCCAGCAGTTCAACCTGTTTCCGCACCTGACGGTGCTGGAAAACCTTACGCTCTCGCCGACCTGGGTGGCAGGCCTGTCGAAAAAGGACGCGATCGAACGCGCCATGCACCAGCTCGAGCGCGTGCGCATTGCCGAGCAGGCGCAGAAATACCCGCTGCAGCTGTCCGGCGGCCAGCAACAGCGCGTGGCGATTGCCCGGGCCCTGTGCCTGACGCCCAAGATCATGCTGTTCGACGAGCCGACCTCGGCGCTGGACCCGGAAATGATCAAGGAGGTGCTGGACGTGATGATGGAGCTGGCCAACCAGGGCATGACCATGCTGTGCGTGACGCACGAAATGGGCTTTGCCAAGGCCGTGGCCGACCGCGTGATCTTCATGGACCAGGGCCAGATCGTCGAGGAGAACTCACCTACCGAGTTCTTCAACCATCCGCAAACCGACCGGGCCAAGGACTTCCTGTCCAAAATTCTGGGGCATTAAACTAGCATCCATGTGCCAGTTATTGGGAATGAATTCGGCCAAGCCGGCGGACCTTCGGTTCTCGCTGACCGGTTTCGCCGCGCGCGGCGGCCTGACGGACCACCATGCGGACGGCTTCGGTATCGGTTTTTTTGAAGACAAGGCCTGCCGCCTGTTCGTTGATGCCCAGCCGGCGGCAACCTCGCCGGTGGCCGAGATGCTCAAGCATTACGCCATCAAGTCGCGCAACGTGGTCTCGCACATCCGCAAGGCCACGCAGGGCGACCCGATGCGGCTGGAAAATTGCCATCCCTTCACGCGCGAACTCTGGGGCCGGCACTGGCTGTTCGCGCACAACGGCGACCTGATCGACTACCAGCCGGAATCGGCAGGCAACTACCAGCCCGTAGGCACCACCGACAGCGAACGGGCCTTCTGCGCGCTGATGGAAGAACTCAAGCGCATCAGCCCACGCGAGCCCTGTTCGGCCGACGTCGTGTTTGACACGCTGTGCGCCATGAGCGAGCGCACGGCCGAGTTCGGCGTTTTCAACTACCTGCTGTCCAATGGACAATCGCTTTTCGCGCATTGCTCAACCCGGCTGTGGTACCTGGTGCGCGAATGGCCTTTTTCCAATGCCAGCCTGGTGGACGCCGATCTCAGCATGGACTTTGCCCAGACCAACAACCCGGAAGACCGCCTCTGCGTGGTCGCGACCCAGCCGCTCACACGCAATGAAAACTGGCAGCAGATGCAGCCAGGCCAGTTGTTATGGATGGAAGACGGCCGCATCGTGCGGCAGGCGCAGCTTGAGGTCAGCGAAGCCATCAAGCAAAAGCACGCAGCCAGCCTGGCCTGCGTTTAGTCTTACGCACCGGCTTTCCCCGGTGGCCAGCAGAATTACCGCAGGAAGCCCATGTTGCGCCCTTCGCGCACCTCGGGCTTGATACGGTGCTCGGCCTCCAGCTGCGCAAGGAATTCCTCGGCCGAAAACTCGGCCGCCAGGATGTCCACCTGCCGCTTGACCGCTGCGAAATCGCCTGGGCACAGCTGGGTGAGTTTGCCAAGGCGCTCGCGCAAAGCGCCGGTCAGCAAGGCCGCGTCGCCAGCCAATGCCTCGACCACAAACATGGCCTCGCGCTGCTCACGGCTTAAGGGCATGAATTTGATCTTGAAGGTAAAGCGGCGCAGCGCCGCCTGGTCCAGGCTGTCGAACAGGTTGGTGGTGCAGATGAAAATGCCGTTGTGGCGCTCCATGCCCTGCAGCATTTCGTTGACTTCAGTCACTTCGTAGGTGCGCTGGGCGCCGCGCCTGTCCTGCAAAAAGCTGTCGGCCTCGTCGAGCAGCAGCACGGCTTTTTCGGACTCGGCCTCGCGGAACATGGCGGCCATGTTCTGTTCGGTCTCGCCGACGTATTTGCTCATGAGGTCGCTGGCCTGCTTGATGATGAGAGGCAAATCCAATGCCCTGGCGATGTGTTCGGCCAATGCGGTCTTGCCGGTGCCGGGCGGGCCGTAAAAACACAGGCTGCCGTGGCCGCGGCTTTTGAGGGCCTCGACGATGCGCGGCACTTCAAAGCGCGACTCGACATTGAGCATGGACAGGTCGTAGGTGGTGACGCTGCGCCGGCCCGCCGCCTCTGACTTGTTGCCCAAGGCCAGGTCGGCATTCTTGAGCTGCCGCTCGATCAGCGACTCCATCAGCAGCGGCCTGCCGCCGGCCAGGATAGCTTGCATGCCCTGGGCGTCAACCTGCACATCCATTGTCTCTTCGGGTGCGCTGGCCAGGCGGGCGAAACGAACTGCCGTGCGTATCTGCGCGGGCGTGAGGCCCTTGCGTGCGGTGAGCTTGGCCACAAAAGCCTCGCTGACCTGCACGCCCTCCAGTGTCTTGCGCACCACGCCCTCGCGCGAGCCGGGCGGCGGCGAGCGCAGCTCCAGGTGATAGGCAAAGCGGCGGCGGAAGGCCGGGTCTATTTGTTCGATGCGGTTGGTGACCCACAGCGTGGGCACCGTATTCGATTCCAGGATCTGGTTGACCCAGGCCTTGCCGCTGACCGAACCGCTGGCCGGCACCGGCAGTTGCTCGGAGCGCGCCATCAGCTGCGCGGCCTCGTTGGAGATGGGCGGGAACACGTCCTCTACTTCATCAAACAGCAGGGCCGAATGTGTGCTGCCCTTGAGGAAGACCTGCGCGATCTGCAATGAACGGTAGCGGTCTCGCCCACTCAGCGAGTTGCCGTCGCGGTCGGCATATTCAACCTCAAACAGGTCCAGCCCCGCTGCACGCGAAACCACCTTGGCCAGTTCGGTTTTGCCCGTACCCGGGGGGCCGTAAAGCAGCACATTGACACCCTGCTCTTTCGTCGCCACGGCATTGCGAAGCAAAGACACCAGCACCTGCGCGTCCTCCTGCACGAAGGCGAAATCGGCCAGGCCGAGGCTGCTGTGCGCGGCGGGCCGGGTGAAGACGGCCATGAGCTCGTTCTGGTCGCGGTACTCGCGCATCAGCACGGGCGGCAGTTTCTCGCTGACCTTCATGAGGTCGGCCAGGTCGGTGATGTTGTGCTCGGAGATCAGGTTCTCGACCATGCCGATGCGCTCAAGGCGCGAGCCGGCGCGCAGCGCCTCCGCAACCTCAGGCGCCTTGACGCCGGCTACGTCGGCGATGGCGGCGTAGGCCTCAGGAGCGTTGTTGACCTTGAACTCGACCAGCAGGGAGCGCAGGTCGCGCTGGTAGCGCGCGAGGGTGCCGTAGAGCAGCAGGGCGCGCTCGGCGCGGTTGAGCTGCAGCAGGTTGGCCAGCGCGTCGATGTTTTTTTCGACCAGGGTGGATTGTTTCTTGAGCGCGTGCGTGAGCCATTCGCCGGTGGCGGCCAGCACCGAGAGCAAATCCTTGGGCTGGTCCTTGGCGTGTTCGTCGAGGTAGAAGAACAGCGTGCCCTCTTCGTAGGGGCCGCGCCAGGCGCCGTGGCGCGCCATGAATTCGGCGTCGCTCAGGCTTTCATGGCCGCGCCAGAATTCGTTGTCCTTGCAGCGGCGCACCAGGAATTCACGCAGGCGCTGCAGCGCCGGCAACGGCCAGACCAGGTGCCTGCCGGAGAGAGAAAGCAGGCTGTTGAGGTCGCGCCTGACGTTGAACTTGGCGCCTTGGCGCGCCGCCAGCGTCAACACGAAATGCGAACACATCAGGTCCAGCACCGGCGCTTCTTTCAGCCCGGGGGACAACAGCCACTGCTGCTGCTCGCTAACGGAACGCTTGCTCATGGACAAACCTCCCTATTGCACTGATTGCACCTGATGCAACGACGCCGCTGGTTGACATGTCTCTGGACCTTGCCTGTTTGACTGGATGCATACCCTGGCTATGAGCGCCTTGGCGCCACGGGGTTCAACGAGACTCCACCATAACGCAGCTTGAAGCATCATGGAAGACGCTACTTGAACCCTGTCGTGTGAAATGCGCCACAGAATCGCTACCGTTACACGCGGACAATCACACGGCACAATCCCACCATCGCCACAGAGGACATCATGCTCAGCCTTACCGACATCG